>Ga0209121_10006455_pt1 | contig 10292 bp, 9 predicted proteins | sample Cruoilmetagenom3_FD_187292 | JGI IMG/M metagenome (GOLD analysis project Ga0209121, IMG submission 187292) | Oil polluted marine microbial communities from Coal Oil Point, Santa Barbara, California, USA - Sample 3 (SPAdes) (version 2) | ecosystem: Environmental > Aquatic > Marine > Oil seeps ...
GGAGCTCAGCGACGGTTCGATCATCATCACGGAGGTTACAAAGAGACAGAGGAAAATTTTCAAGGATCTGGATATCAATCCCTAGTTCATGTGCCTAAAACATGGGAGTTAAGGTAATATGAAATGACCTTGTTACTTTAAAAAGTTTGGTATTTGACTATAATCATTTTGCTTTATTCTTTACCTTTCTATCTTAAACTACCAAAGAAACGCCCGTTTCCCTCACAAATATATATAGATTTATCGATCCAAGAATGAGCCATAGAATAGCAAAAGATGTAGCAAAATATGTAATAATAATTGGAGATACTCTAAAGAAAGGTGCAGGGATTATCACCGCGCTTGCCAATGCTATAGAAAGGATCCACCACGAATGCTGGACATTCACAACACCAATTTCTTTTTTAGTAACTTTTCTTCTAAGGCGAACTAATAATGTCCCGGAGAAACATAATTGAACAATACCTATTGATAAATATATTATACTAGTATAAATCCATCTAGACCATGTTATAAAAGCTAGAATAATTAGAATGACTGCTAATAATAAAGAGAGCCCATGCGAACCATATGCAATTTTTTTAAGCTTTGCTATTTCCATTTTATTCACCCGCCTCAGTAATGATATGTTCACCCAGGCTAATGCGTATTTTCGCTTTATCGCTTAAAATAGAGACAACCAAGTAGATAACAAATCCCAATACCAGAGAGTTCAAAGCAGGTATACCAACTTTTATGAGCCACCCGCCCACAATTCCTCCAACCAGTGCTGCGATCCAGCCAGCGAGGTTTATCTCAGCGAATCTCATTCCAGGCTTAATCTTATACCTCTCCTTAATTGGTACGCCTCTGTACCATTGGAATACGTAGAAGTCAGCGATAAGTACTCCTCCTACAGCTGGTAAAAATCTTCCTAAAATGCCTAAAAATGCTTCAAAAGGTTCAAGACTCGCTCCTGCTGTAAAGCCGAGATAGGCTGCTACGCCAGTTCCAATGAGACCTTCAATCAGCGTCACTAGACTTCTTTTCACAGGTAGAAATGTTACATAAGATAAAGAGCCAGAATATAAATTATTATCATTTGTCGTCCATTGGCCAAAAACCGCCATCATATAAGCGCCAAGACCAATTCCACCTGCTAACAATGCTTTTGTTATAAGGGGCTCACCCATAGCTAGGGTTAGCGCACCTGCTCCTAACAGAAAGAAGACTTGCAAAGTCATTATTTGCACTACCCATCCAATTGGCGCATCCCTAGGCTTTTTGCAATATCTTCCCACATCAGCAGTTATAACAGCTCCTACAATATACATCCCAACAACTAAAGTTACTCCCCATGAGATTGATAAGGGTTCTGGTGGTGTTATTGTTAGCAAAGGAGCTAGGCCACCACCCTCATAAATTCCCAGCATGAATGATACCCCAGCTAATAGAATGAACATGGGTACAACTAAATAGCTGAGGAATGCTAAGCCTCTATATCCAACAATTGCAGTGGTCATCATTAGTAAGCCTCCCCAAAGTGCTGCTACTCCTACACTTGCCCAAAGTGCATCAGGTGCTAAGCTATGCATCATTATCCCAAAAAGCCATGTCTCAATTGCAAATCATCCAATTCCAGCAGGTATACCCGAAATTATAATATTCCATATCCAAGATCCAGCCCTTCCAAAAGAAGGTCTTATATTAACATAAGTTGAGCATTTTGAAACACCCCCAATATAAGCTGTGAGACCTCCTATCAAGGCAAGAATTGCAGATCCAGCTATAGCCACTATGAGCATATCATGCAAATTGAAATGTGCACCGAGATCTCCACCAGCCCATAATACAGCTATGCATGCTAATACCCCAGTATAGACCACAAACACACTCATAAGAGATCTTTGTTTCTCCTTTGGGACAGGAACTAAAGAATAATCTCCTAATTTATCTTTCCAAGGCCATTCTTCTTTTCTCCCTTGAGCCATCCAAAACTCCTTCTTAATTACAAAACAATTTTCTTTTGCTTTCGGCTCTCTTAATTTTTTATTTGACTTTTTCTTCAATAGGAATATATTCAATATCAAATCCAAAGTGTTTAGGACCAAGCACCTCAAGGCCTTTGGCTGTTCGGAATTTCTCTTGCCCCTTCATTCCTATAACTGCAACTTTAGCTCCTTTAGAAAGATCTGTGTTCACAATCGGCTCACCTGCGTGACTATCGACTACTTCAATTATGTCTGGGCTCGTTACCCACGGTTTTCCATCTAGCCAACTAATATGATTCTCATTTTTAAACCATATCTTGAATTGGTGGTTTTTGAATTCTTTATTTCCTTCGATTAGGTGTTCTCCCCACATATAGCCGTCCCTATCTTCCCATTTTTTATCAATCACTTTTCCTTCAAAGAGCAACCATCCTCCAATCTCATCAACCACTTTTCTGATTGGATCTTCTTTACTTTCTCTAGCCTGACGAATTGTCTGTCCAATTTTGAGCGCTCTAGAAAGTGTACCTCTCACAATAATTTCTTTAACTTCCTTGCCCTTTAGCAAGATGCCTGCGTCGCCATTTAGACCAAAAGACGTGTCGCTGATAAATTTGCCAATCCTCTCTATCATACCCGGATTAATTCCCTCCTTTATAATTGAAGTGTTGCCATACACGTCAACACAAGTTATAGGACACAGTTTTTTGCCAAATAGAACGGGAGTTATTTGTTCAATTTCAGGTATAGCTCTTCCTGCATAGTCGCCATCTAACATTTTTTTGTTTAGATGAACTGCAACGTCAAGAGGGCCCGGAGTGTTTCCTCCTCCAATTTCTACAGGTGCTATCCCTTCAATTGTAATTCCTTCGTATTTTTCAAGTTCTTCTACAGCTTTTACTAAGGGTCTGCTGATGATTTCCTTGGTCAGGCCGAGAATTCTCTTTTTTTGTTTTGTTTCTTCTGTCTCCGGAGCTATGGATCCCATCAAGAAAGGACAAACAACCCAACCCTCATCTGAAATCGAGTCAACGTCATGGAATTTTACTTTCATTCCCTTTTCAAGATCTTCCATAAGCCATTTTCTTCCTTCTCTTGGATGACCCCCACCTCCCGTACCGAGGAAAGTACAGCCTCTGACAAAATCTTCAACATCCTGTTTCGTTTCCAACTCAACCATTTTAATCACCTCATTTCGTAATTATTGAGATCAGACCTAAGTTTTTAATTATTTTTTGACTTTAAATTATTATCCAACAAGTTTTTATACTAACTTGTTTTCTCATTGAGGTCCAAATATCGAAAGGGTGGCTTAATTGCCTCAAGCTCTTTTGATACTTTTCATCTTCTGCCTTTATCGAGAAATTTGAGGACATTTTTCAGGGAGCACTTCTTCAATCAACGAATTCAATTCTTCTGTTAATCCCTTTTGGTTTCTTATTCTTTTTTTGTGACTCTTTTTAGGTCGCCTGTATCACGCTGACCAATTCTTTCTTTTTCCCTCTTACTAACTCCCAGTAATTTACCGCGAACACAGACCAACGGCGCTCTTACCAAACCCTCTCGTCCCTCCCTAAAAATCACCCTCCTTTTTTATCTTACTCCTTAAATTCTTAGTTGCGTTCTCATCTATTGCTAATTTTTTTTCATCAATCGAAACTCTGTACTCCGCTTTAGCCAAGTCTGCAGTTATTAATCCATTTTTGTAATCTTTAAGAACTAACTCTGGATCGCGTTCCAGTGGATTACCCCAGCCTCCTCCTCCTCCGCTGCGTATACTCACTATATCTTCCTTCAGGAGTGGCATGTTTAGCTTTCTCCCTCCATCCCAAATTTCTTCCCCGTTCCTAATTATTACCATGTGATTACACGAACCGTTTTCTCCACCGTTTAATCCCCAAGGAGGATACTTAATTCTGTTAATAGAAGTCGTAAATGTCGACTCAGTGGTTAGCATCCTGTAATCTTTCCTCATTCCAAAACCACCTCTAAACTTTCCATTGCCAACTCCGTCTTCAAGATTTAATTGCATTCTTTCCACACGTATGGGGTACTCTCTTTCAATCACCTCGACGGGGTGGCAGTAGGTTTCTCCATCCCCTGCTGATACTAAACACGTTTCGCCATCCTTATCTATCCCCGCTCCCCATCCCCCTGGATTAGGCTCACACAGAATTTTATATCTCCCATCTCTGGGATCCGTCATTCCGATTGTTTCAGCAACCACCGAAAGAAAGTGTCCAGCCGTCAGTTTATCCGGCTTTTTAGAAGCCAGTGCTTTCCATATGAGATCGGTCACATATATCATTGTTTCCCAATAGGTGCCTACTGGAGCAGGAGGAGTTGCGTTGAGTATGGATCCTCTTGGAACTATAACTTCTATAGGGTCCAAATATCCCTCATTAACTGGAATATGGGGATCTGTGATGGCAACAAAAGCAGTTGCAGCTGAACAATACGTGCCTGGAAAAGAAGTGTTTATTGGAGCCTTAACTTGCTCCGGATTATTAGTTAGGTCAACTATAAATTTGTCATCGGTAATCTCTATGTCAGCTGTTAAGGTTATATCTTTTTTCATTCCTTTATATTTCATTATTTTTGTTTCGCTATGAAATTTCTCTTTTGGTAACATTTTCAGGTGTTTTTTTGCCAAAGTTCTACCATCCTTTAATCTGTCGTCCATGGCCTCTAACACCAAATTTACCCCATACTTATCGCAGAGTTCTTTTACTCTTTTTGATGCATGTCTTAAAGCCGCAGCAAGTGCTTCCACATCTCCCTTTGCATATTCTGGTATTCTAGAGTTCTGGGTGATTGCATTCATTATTTCTCTGTTCAATTTTCCTTCTCTGTAAACATGGGCAGTAGGAATAATTGTGCCTTCCTGATAAATTTCTGTAGCATTTGGTCCCCAACTTCCCGGATTCATTCCTCCAACATCGTTAATGTGGGCCTTTATTTCAGATATGGCAACAATTTTACCCTTATAAAATACAGGCATCATTTCTGCCACATCATTTATATGAGTCCCGACTTTGTATGGGTCATCGCAGAAGAAAATGTCTCCAGGCTTGACGTCTAATTCATACTCTTCTATGTCCTTCATCATATTTTTGGCAATGAACGGCATAATTCCTAAGAATCCCGGAACTCCTAGGCCAATAGATATTACATGCCCGTTTGCATCAGTTAAGGCTGGAGCGAAATCAAACGTTTCATACAAAATACTGCTTTTAGCAGTTCTTATAGCTGTCCAGAACATCTCCTTTGATATGTTGTCTAGAGCGTTTTTAATTATTCTGATACTGATGACATCCTCAATTTTCATCTTAAACCTTCTTTTTTAGTTATTGATCACCACACTACTGTTTATTCTTAATATTGGTGTGATTACATTTCGTCTTTTTTCCTCCTTTTTCGATGCTTGTGCTTTCCCATCTCGAGTTTTAGAGCATTTTTAAACAATTATTGGGTCATCATCAAGTTTCCATTCGGACCGCGCTTTGCTTTAAACTTCTCTGTAACTATTGTTGTAGCGGTATCACCCTCAATGATACACGGACCTTCAATCGTTATGCTGGTTGGCAATTTTTCTTTCTTATAAATTGGGACTGAAATTTCATTTCCGTTATAGATACTTCTTTCTGCTAAAACTGCATCCTTTAGCGTCCCGCGAAATATTCTTTTTTCTATTTTGAGAGGCCTGATCTTGTGTATTCCAACGACATGAGAGTTGACTAATACTATTGGACTATCTAGTTCAAATCCATATTCACGAAAATGCGTTTTATGAAAAACGTTTTCTATCTTCTTTCTGTCTTGGGTTTTCAGTTTGTTGTTGCCAATCCTAATCTTCAATGTATAGGCCTGCCCTTCATATTTTAGGTCCAAAAATCTCTCTAATTCTATTTCATTTTCTTCTATTCTTCCTTCGTAAAACGTTGCCTTTATTTCCTCCTCGATTTCTTCGAGCAACCTGTTTAACTTGTTTATCGTTTCGGGCATTTCTTTCAGTGTCATAACGTTTGTTCGTAGCAGTTCATGCCTAACATCGTAGTTTATCATTCCCCATGAGTTAAACACACCACTTGGTATGGTGGGCACAACAATCTTTGGGATTCCCAATTCTTGTGATATGAACGGAGCAAACATAGGACCTGAACCACCATGAGCAATCAATGTAAAATCTCTAGGATCAAATCCTCTTCTGATTAATATTAGTCTGATCAGCTGAGAAGAATTGTCATTTGCCACTCTTATAGCTTCATAGGCTGCATCCCTTATGTCAACTTTCAACTGTTTTGCTACTTTTCTTATCGCTTTTGATGCAAGTTCTTCATTGATCTTCAATTTGCCGCCGAGTAGTTGCTCCGGGTTTAGATATCCAGCTACTACGTATGCATCTGTAAGAGTCGGTTCTTCGCCCCTCATGCCATAGCAAGCTGGTCCAGGTCTCGCTCCAGTAGCATCAGGACCAACTTGAATATTGCCCGTTTCGTCTACTCGAATAATGCTTGTCCCTCCATTTCCAATCTCACTGATACCAATCGTTGGTATTTTAATAGGGTATCCTTCGCGATATTCGTCTTTTTCTACCCAATATTCAGTGCTTATTTCCGGCGACAATTTTTTGGCTAAACCTGCCTTGGTTGTTGTACTTCCTCCATCTATGATTATAAGATTCTCTTCTTTTAGCATTTTTCCAAGGTGGATAGCCCCCATTATCCCTGAAATAGGCCCTCCTTCCACAGTCCTTATTGGGAATTTCTTTGCATAATCTGAAGTCGATAACCCTCCAGAAGCCAAAGCTATGTAAAATGTCCCTTCAAATCCCCTTTTTTTCAATGCTCTTTCAAGCTTTTCTATGTACCTAACAAAAACTGGTTTGGTATAAGCATTTAGCACTGCAGTACTAAAACGTTCGTATTCCCTCCATTCTCTAGTAATATCACTTGCTAAGGTTATAAAAGGTTCTGATGTTCCATACTCTTTACAAACTCTTCTTACTGTGTCCCCTGCCTTCTTTTCATGTCGGGGATTTTGATAACTATTTATAAAACCAATACAGAAAGATTGGGCGCCCTTATCTATTAGTGATTGGGCAGCCAGAGCCACCTCTTTCTCTTTTAAAGGTTTGTGTATGCTCCCATCTTGGTCAATCCTTTCATCTATCCACCCTGTCATATACCTTGATACAAGGGGAGTTGGTTTTTTGTATCTAAAATTAAATATGTCTCTCCTATTGGCTCTTTGGATATCCATGATATCATAATTTTTTGTCGTTATGAGCCCTATGTTAGCTCCGGTTCTCGTGATTATTGTGTTTATGACAACAGTTTGTCCGTGTATTACATGGCCGGTATCCTTTATATAAATTCCTTGTTCCTCCTGCGCTTCTATTCCTTCAAGGACCCCTCTTTCAAACTCCGGTGGAGTCGATTCTACCTTTGTCCATTTTACTTTTTTTGTTTCTGTGTCAACAGCATACAAATCTGTGAAAGCCCCTCCTATGTCTATTCCTACTCTCAGCGACATCTAAATAACTCCTTTTGGTAGTGTCATTGATACGAGAAATGCAAGTTTCATTATAAATTTATGGGGGTTTAGGACTTTTACCTTGCTAGAGTAGGTGTGCTGCTGTGCTGAAAGGCACGTCCTCAAACTCTTTCTGGGTCTTTAGCGCGATTTTAGACGGTCTTTCACTTGTGATCCAAAGCGCACATCTTAGTTGAAAAAGGAAAGACTAAAAAGGAAACGGCGTATAAGAGAGGTGAAGTGTTGTCAGAATAATCCAATACAAAAGAATATACAAAAAAATAGAAGAGTATCAAGAAGCAATGGTCAAGATGCAAAAAGAACTCTGCAAAAGACCCGCTATCGTTCCTTTATCTGGTGGAAAAGGAGAATTCGAGAAAGCTCAGTATATCAAACAAAAATTAGAGGAAGCAGGCTTCGATTCGATAGAAGAATACGATGCGAAAGACCCGAAAGCAAAGAGAGAGATAAGGCCAAACCTCGTAGCAAAACTTCGTGGGAAAAGCGCAGAGAAAACCATCTGGATCATGACTCACATGGATGTAGTTCCACCTGGCGAGCTAAAGCTTTGGCACACACATCCTTGGGAAGCAATAGTGAAAGAAGGCAAGATTTATGGAAGAGGAACAGAAGACAATCAGCAATATTTGGTAGCCTCATTATATGCAGTTAAAGCCATAAAAGATCTAGGCATAGCCTCGCCCCATGATGTTGGCTTAGTGATTGTGTCCGATGAAGAGATTGGAAAAGCAAGTTCGGCCTCTCATACCTATTGAAGGTCTATCCCGGCTTTAAAAAAGAGGATTTGATTTTAGTGCCTGATTTTCCATCTAAAGAGGGCGGTCTGATTGAAGTAGCTGAGAAATCTATAATGTGGCTGAAGTTTGTGGTTGAAGGAAAACAGGCCCATCCATCTACGCCTGAAGAAGGAATAAATGCAAACAGAGTAGCCTCGGAGCTTATATGTAGGCTCGATAAAATGTTGCATAAAAGATATCTAAAGAAAAATGAGTTGTTTGACCCTCCAAACTCTACCTTCGAACCAACCAGGAGAGAAGAAAACATTTCTAACATAAACACCTTACCCGGCGAAGATGTTTTCTATTGGGATTGTAAAGTTTTACCAGCTTACAATCTTGAGGAGATCTTCTCCAAAGTGGAGGAAGAGGCGAAGCAGGTAGAAAAAGAGTTCAACGTGTCCGTATCCATTGAGAAAGTCATGTTTGATCAGGCTGCTCCACCGACTCCCAAAGACGCACCTGTGGTAGAATCTCTCGGAAAAGCAGTAAGGAGCGTGTATAGAGTGAATACAAAAACTATTGAGACCGGTGGCGGTACGGTGGCTGCCTGCTTTAGGGGTGGCAGAGCTTGATGCAGCCGCATGGGGAAAATCCGATGAAACAGAGCATCAACCTGATGAATACTGCATAATTAACAACATGATAAACGATGCAAAAAAAGTTTTCGTAACATTTTGCTTAGGATAAAGGACAAAACAAATTCCATCTAGATGCTAAATCCAACTCCTTACCTTTTCTCTTCTTGCTTTTCTCTTATTCTCTTAAAGAACCACGGAGGTGTTGTAAAGCCTATATAGAGAATCACAAATGAAACTGTTATGAAGAAATGGAACAAAGGCAAAAGGAACGCGTGCATACCGTGCAGTTCGAATATCAGCGTGAATGCTAGCATTGCAAATCCGAGTGACAGCATTTCTCCTTTCACTTTTTCGACCCTGTTCAGAGCTCCAATTGAGTAAAACGCAAAACATATCACTGGCAAAATCATTAAGGGAAGAAGAGTTCCAAAGCTGAGGTAGACCAGTTCATCATGAAAGCGACACCATTTATCTGCGTTCTCTAAGACCTCATAGGGGACAATCCATGCGCCTATGGCGTAGGTTGCTCCTAAGATCGGAGGTATCACTCTCCATGATTTTTTCTCATACCACAAGATTCTCATCGCAAAGAGCGAAGCCGCTATCCATGCTATAGCCACACCTGTCATGTCCAGCCTAGCCTGAGATCCTATAAATTCATAGGGATACCTGTTTAGAAGCACCAGCGCATAATACACAAAAATACCTATATTGTCGATAGTTATCCCTACAAAGAAAACAATTAAAGCCAATATGTCCTTTAGCTTTGTTTCTTTGTACCTTTTGCATAGTGCTACTATTACCCATATAGCAACAATTATTGGTATTGCATACAAAACTAAAGAGACAGCAATACCTCTCATGGTCTTGTTAAAAATAAGATGATTGCTTATTAACCTTTTGTTTGTTAAAAGCAAAAGAGTCAGACGGTTGTTTACTTAAAAATGGAATTTAAAAGGCAATGCATTTAAAAGGCAATGCTAGATATTCCAAGAGAATTTGGGTGTTCTATTGAAATGATGCATAGCAGTAATTTCATTATCTCATCAAGACCCAGCTAAATCCCTTTCAATCCCTTCTTTAAAAATGGTCGCAATTCTGGAAGAGCATAACTATGTCTACACAATGCACAATAAGTCTTCAATGAAACCCATAGGTCCAAGTCCGATTCGACGACTTATGGATAATGATTGTGCCTTGGTGAATAAAATTTAATTTACAGGCTCCTCGTCAATCAGATTAATGCATGGCACAGTCAGCATCGTTCAGGCAGTTTGATTATTCTTCAGATTTAAGGAATGTTGTCGTGGCAGTATCTCCGAAAGAATTTTTAGATAGCTAATTTAGCCATCTGACTATAACGTTTTTCCGAATTTTAGTACAAACCTTTATAACGTCGGATATCTTTG
>Ga0209121_10006456_pt1 | contig 10292 bp, 9 predicted proteins | sample Cruoilmetagenom3_FD_187292 | JGI IMG/M metagenome (GOLD analysis project Ga0209121, IMG submission 187292) | Oil polluted marine microbial communities from Coal Oil Point, Santa Barbara, California, USA - Sample 3 (SPAdes) (version 2) | ecosystem: Environmental > Aquatic > Marine > Oil seeps ...
GGCAACAAGACAGCCCTTTTATCAAAAGCCTTTGCTACTTTCTGTAGTAATTCTGTTGTCGACACATCTTCACCATCAGAAATCAAAAAAATCTCATTTGATGCTTTTGGGTGATCAATGCAATGAATAATAAAATCAACCAAATTATCTAGTGCCACCAATGAGCGTTGATTGTGAATCGCACCAAGAGGCAGAGGAACACCCGTTTTCGTCCACTTTAGCAAGCTAGCAAAGTTCCCTTTAACACCCGAACCATACACCAGTGTTGGGCGAATAATAACGACCTCCATACCCGTCTCTTTTGCCAAGGCCAATAAACCTTGTTCAGCCTCATATTTAGATAAGCCATAAGGATCAGTCGGAATAAATGTATCTTCAGAAGAAAAAGGAACACTTTCCGTCAACTCCCCATTCACCTTTATAGAGCTGATAAAAACGAAACACCTAACACCTGCCTCAGCCGCCTGCCTTGCTAAATTTAATGTTCCAGCCGTATTCACCTGCCTAAACTCAGCCAATGGATCCGCAACCGTATCATTCATAATATGAGCACGTGCCGCACAATGAATAAGCACATCAATCTTATTTAACGCCTGTTGCCAATCTGTTTGTTCCGAAATATCACCAACCTCTACCAAATCAACGGCTAACCCTAGAACAGCAGGTTCTCGACGGACAGCCGCCACAACAGGATAGCCATCTGAGTGCAACTTAGAGATCAACGCCTGCCCCACAAACCCTGTTGCGCCTGTAATCAACACTCTCTGTTTTTCTAATGGCATTTTCTAATACAGTCCTTTGCCATAAAACAACCCATAAATTGAAATCAAGCTGGCTGCCCCTTTGATTTTTTCACCTTGCATACTTGTACAGGAATAATTTCACGAATGAAGGTGAAAGGCGAAGCAAAGATCGTAAAAAGACAATCTTCAGGTATTTAAATGTATTAATGAACCCTGTTTTATACATATACCGATATATTTTTAACTCACCTTTCAAAAACTTGTACCCCCTTCTTGTAATAAACTGCTTTCCTGTACGCATCTTCAACATTACATCTGGCAAATTCGCAAACTTGCAGTCATTCTGAATCATAGTTATCCACAACTGATAGTCTTCAGGATAAATGTCAGGATAACAGCCTGCCGATATAACGTCTGATTTAATGAAAACACAAGCAGGATGGCTAATTGGTGAACGCGTTTTGGCGAAGCGATAAATTTCTTGGTGAGTCAAAGGCAAATTTCTTTTCGACAATTTATTTATCATATTTTCATCCCATTCTTCGATACAACCACTCAATACAGAAATATCAGGGTTTCGCTCCATGAAAGAAATTTGCTTTTCGAATCGACAGGGGAAAGCAATATCATCTGTATCCATTCGAGCAACAAGATTGTACCGGCAAGCCTGAAGCCCTTGATTAAGCGCCAGCCCTAGACCAACATTAGATTCCAATTTAACAGAAACAATATTAAGCTCACACCGAAAACTTTCAATCACATCGCTTAACTCTGAAGAAATAGGGCCATCTTCTACCAACACTAGTTCATTTGCGGGTAAGTCTTGACCTGCTAGACTTAGTAAACATTCACGCAAATACCTAGGAGATTCTTTATTATAAACAGACATTAAAACTGAAAAACTCATATTAAACCCCTAGTAATTAATTCAACTAAATGTAATCTCCCCGTTAATAACCTGAGTTAAATGCAGAGATTATGCTGCGTTCAGTAACTGTCTAGGCGGTGTACCTCCAATCGCTGTATGCGGATATTCATTATTGTAAGACCAAGGCCACTGCGTGGCCAACAATTGAGCTCACTCAATTGATTTGTAATCCCCCCATTAATAACCTGAGTTAAAAGTAGAGGTTATGCTGCATTTAGTAATTGTCTACTTAAAGCACCGTCTATTTATTGGGGGGATTACACATTACCACCTCATCAGCTTTATACGTTTGCTCATTTAAACTAACAAGCGCCTGGTATAAATATTTAGCTTCATCTCTAAAATATACCGACATCAAAACAGAAAAACCCACTAGTCTAATCACTTTCTCATACTACCAAGATTCCCTAAAACACCATCACGCACCCCTTTCAACATAAACTTAAGGCGCAAAAAACCTTGATCCAGGAAGAAAGGGTACACTAATATTTTAAAAACGATTTTGGGAATAGCTGTAATCTTCCAAAATAACGGAGCATAAGAACACCTAAGCAAATATATAGTATTTCTTACTGAGTAATAATGCCTGAAAGGCGTCGGGACGCCGACGTTTAACAGGTTAAATATTTTTATTTTTCCATTTCCAAGCCTATGAGCAAGCCTAGCTTCATTATTTTTAACAATAGTGAAGCCTTTGCTTCGTAGTCGCCAGCAGTACTCTTGATCAACAACATCAATAAAAAGCTCATCCAACATAGAACCTACCGATTCAAATGCAGCCTTTGGGATAAGGCTTCCTGAACTCAGTGTAGAATCAACATTAACATATCGGGTATTAGGGATTATTGTTCCCTTATTTAACCTAGCCTCATTAACGTCGCCGGTGACCTTATCATAATCTTGCGGGCCAACTAAGCCTACTCTACAACCCTGCTCTGTAAGTGATTTAAAAGCGGTATATAACTGATCGACCATATTTTCCGAAGGCAAGCTATCTTGATCCATCTGAAGGACAAAGTCAGCGCCATTTTCAAAAGCCCATTCCATACCAAAACTTTGGGCTTTTGCTATGCCTAGATTTTCACCAAAATTAAAGACTCTAACCTTACCATCACTAAACTCAACGTCGTAATCAGAGTTATTACATACTAAAACCATGTCAGTTTGGGCTTTCAATCTACTTATCGCATTATTTAACTCAACACTATCCGGGTTATACGCCACGAGTAACGAGTATATTTTTTCCATCCAGAACCTTCCTTAAACTTAAGAGCACTATAATAACAACCACATGATTCGTATCTAAGAAATATGGGTTAAATGATGCGTAAAATATATACGAGAAATATGTGATTAATAACAATTTATGCCTGATAAAATACCAAGCAAAAAAAACATTTAACAATATAAACGCCGTAAACAACAAAACACCCATTTGATTCAAAAAGTACAGCGCCTGCAGTTCAAAATAAATATCCCCTGAATAGTCTCTCCAATCTGTTTCAATATCTACCGTAGACCCAAGTCCTTTCCCAAAAACAACAGTACTCACCTCTTCTGACATATCATTAATAAGTACTACTGCTTGATCTATTCTTATTGGGTTAGAACTTATAGACTTTTCTTTTATGACACGTTCAATATAACTGTACGATGGGAAAATCGTCACTATAATTAGCAGCAAAAATAATCCACCACTGATAACAACCTTTCGCTTGGAGAAATCCAAGTTATACACCCAATACATCAATAGAAAAATCACCACACCCAGAACAAACGCAAAATTTCCAGCGCATATAATTGCACTACTAAAAAGCAAACAAAAAACAACTCTCTTCAATCCTGAGAAGATCGCCACCGAAACAAATAATGCAAAAGGCAACAAGGCACTCCCAATCAGCTGTATTCGCCAGAAAACACCATTAAAAGTGTATACATCACCCCAACCATTTTTCTTAATCACGTGCCTAATAGGGAGGTAACTATCTATATCAAAATTCAAAACCAAGTAACCTTCCATACCGATTACTAAAAGCGCTTGTATTGTAATAAAAAATAGAAATATGGATATATATGACTCGCTAGGTGAAACTAAATAAGCCGACATAATAAGAAAGAGTATTAACGCGAAACGAGCTATCAAACCTATTTCATTTCCTAAGGATACTGAATAAATCACTAATAAAAGAACGCATGAGGTAGTTGCGGCAAAAACCAAACCCACCTCAGGAGTTTTTCGACAGTTTTTCATAATAGCATTCGAATTGAACAAAAAGAATGCCGCGAGAGCCATGTTCATAACAACCGAGTATGCGTTTAAAGGCACCAATCTTGTAAGAAACAAAACAACTATGAAAAATGAAAAAATTGAACCTTTATTGTTCATAAGAACCTTAATTTTATTAAATGCCTTTCACTTGCACTCTCATAATTCAACCCAATAAAAACTCATGCAACTTAGTCATTGTCGTATTGGCTATCTTGCAGCCATCACTTGATTTTTCATCGTCAAAGCAACTGCATTTCTTACCATATAATTCTTTTAGAATCTTTATTACATCAATATTTTTTTCCCTTAGAATAGATGGCAAGTCTAAATTCTGCTTCTCCAACCCCAGAATATCTAAAGTATTAGTCATTTTATGCTCATAAGAAAGTGACAACATGGGGGTTCTATTATTAATAGCAAAAATAATAGAGTGATACCTAGCCCCCACTAAAAACCTCGCATTCTTAACAATTATTTGTTGAATATTTGAATTATAATTCTCATTAATTACAATAACTTCCATATGAGAAACTTTATCTTTTAAATAATTAAGATATTCAACATCATTTTGACCGCCATAAAGTTGTGGCAGTAAATAAACTTTTTTATTTAACGTTAATAAATAGTTGATCATATCGACATATAAATTATCTACATCTTCATGTTTACACCCCATAAAGTTATGGTGCCATCGCCCTCGCCCACCCCAGTTTTGGACTTCATTTGGCACTACTACGACATAGTCATGTTTAATTAATAAAGCGATCTCAGCCGGAAGTTTTTCACGGTCATCGTATCCTATAAAAGCAGTATCTATTGACCGCATATATTTTAAATTCATATCCTCAGCAAATTTCTGACTTTTATTATCTCTAATTGATAAAAACTTTACATTTCTTAATATATATTTACTAACCCTATTAAAAATAAAACTCTGAGGTATAGGTCCAAATGATATGGAATAGATAGCTACGTCTTTTTTAAGTTTAATGGATACATATAGTCTCCATATATACCGCCAATCTTTATAAGGCCCTATATTAACACCGCCGGGAGCGTTAATAATCTTATCAGCACTACCTAATACTTGAAGCTCTCGCCTTAATATTGGCGAGAGCTTTATCATCATCTTTGCAATACAAAATGGAAGCATAAAAGTTAACATTGCTACTATTTTCTCAAATTTAGTTAGAATAGATCCGGGGATATTCTTCACTTTACCTACCCCAATCTCTTCTAGCTCTGAAACTGTGTTTTTATTGTAAATAATTGATATATCATTTGAATTGAAATCTATTCTTTTTGCTAATCCTCTCAACAACCCCTTACCGGCTGCTTCATCACCATGATTACCTGCATGTTGATTTATAATTACTATTTTCATTTAAAGTTTCTCATATCGTTTTATTACTCCAATAAGTTTTGAAAAAAAATATCGATGGTATCGACTGAAACTAAAAAAATACTTCTTATATAAAGTACTTCTAAATAATTTCATTAGTTTCAAGAACTTCTTTCTATACTTTTTGAAGATATATTTTTTTATTAGCGTTCCCTTTTGAGAGAGCACAGCATCTTTGCTACTCAACAACTCGATAACGTTCAAACTATTCGTCTTTATCATCATCGATACAATGTTTTCTCCAGCTTCAGTATGTGCTATGACTATAGAAGCACCTATTTTGTCTTTTTCTACATACCTTTTGAGCCATGGATCTGCAATTGAAATGTCCGCATCTAAACCAAAAGTATCGACACAGGATAAACACCTATTTAAACTAAATATTTGAGAGTGAAAGACATCTATCCATTTAGAATTATTATTATGAAAAAAATACTCTTTCTCATCTGTTTTAACCTGAATGCCTGACGGCCAACCATTACCTCTATATCTAAATTCTTTTACTTTTGATATATCTATATTATTTTTATCCAAGAAATAATATGTGGCTTCTTTTTCTAATTGATTTGAACATACTAAAGATATAACCACAGTATCTATAGCACTCCTATTCATTAATCTTTTTATCGGCCTTACTTGACATGGCAAGCATGTAATTAAGATTGGTGACTTTATACCATCAATGTTATTTTTTAAAAAATTATAAATATTTATTTCATGGTATACCGATCCCGTCTGATTATAACTATCGAATGAATCTATTAGATAAGGTTTAAATAACTCTATTCCCATAAATTTAAAACCAATAGCACTATTTATCTTACCTGTTTCAAATAAATATTTAGTTATATGCGTAATAACTCCACCAGAAGCCCCCTTATATCTTATTTTATCTTGATTTGATGCCAGCACTCTTGCTTGGAAATTAAATTTAGGATCTTCCATTCAATAGCCTCTTAAAGAAATAAATTCTAATAACTATAATCACTAAGTCTACTAAAATGATTACAAATAAAAATGGAACAAACCCTAACTTCACAAGTATCATCGGAGATATTAATATAAACACTAAAGCTGGCATCACTTGAGACATCGATAAATATTTATGCTCTCCAATCACAAGCAATCCATTTAACCCAAGCGCATTTATAATCGTATAAAGAACTATCGTTATTGATAATATTTCAAAAATATAAATATATTCTATAAAGTTACCGCCTAAATAATAGCTCAATAAAGAGCTGCAACTAAAATACAAGAATATAGTTAAGATTACTGAAGATATAACCGTATAAATAGATAGCTTTTTCCATAACACAAGATACTCACCTTTCGCTTCAGAAAACACTTTTGATAATCTAGGAAAAAAAGTTTGGTTTACAATATAAAAAAAACTTTTTACTGCAGAAATAACCTTTTCAAAAGCAGAGTAGTACCCTGCCATTGTGAAGCCAATATAAGCACCAATTAATAATATTGGTGTAGCCGAAAGCACGGTTGACGATAATATAGATAAGAAAACATGAAAACCATTTTTAATATACGCCTTAATTTTTACACCTTTAAAACGAAATCTTTGCTTAAACTTATAAAATATGATGTACAAAGATATAACTCCTCCGGCAACAGATCCTAAACCATTTAATAGCGGCACATAAATATAATCACTTGGGACATGGACAATAACAAATATCAAAACTGTAAACATCAGTCTAGAGGCTATGTTTACTATAGTAATATATTTCATCCTTTCCATACCCTGAAAATACCATATAGGGAACATAGCATTGCCGACAATAACTAAAAATGACAGGTAATAGAGTTCCAAGTCAGATGAAAACCTTTCAAAACTAAAAACTAAAACTGTTAAAGCAATAAAGGAAACAATTAGCAATATAACCTTTATACTCATAACACTACTAAATATTTCAGTCACTTTCTTACTGTCATTTCTATGTATAGATATCTCTCTAGTAGCTGATAAATTAAAGCCATAATCCACTAAAACATTAAAAAACATTAAAAAGGCTTGTGCAAACATTACCAAACCAAATTTATCTACCCCAAGTACTCTTACTAAATAAGGCAATGTTAAAAGCGGCAAGATATATGTAAATACTTGCAAAACAGAAAGTGAAAAGAAGTTTGATAAGAGTCTTTTTTTTTCCTCTGTATTTACTGTTTTTTTAATTTTATTTATCATTAAATTCTTTATACCAACTAACAAATTTAGTTACTCTGTCTTCAATTTTGGCTTAGAGTTAGAATCTACCATCTCCATTAACTCGCTGACACTTACAAAGACTCTGGCGCATCGCCTGCATAGGGAGTTATTACGCACCGCTTGTTTACCTATTGTCTGTTAAATGCATTAATTATTACCAATATTAAAAATCTTATATGTAGTAGCTTTTCTACACTTAACTCATTACGTTGTTTTTTTTAGGAGTGCAGTATAGACAAAATCACCTTCTAATTTTCTAAAACTAATAGCGTCATATTCGATTGGTTTTTTTGGGGCATTAATTTTGCCTGTCTATTTTAGGCTGGCGTTATTTTCTGTTAGCTATATCCCTATCATTCCTGGATTATATTCATGGGTTAAGCTCAGAATCTAATTTATTACCATTTAATCTTTGTAAACACAGCTGTAATGCTTCTTTCCAGTAAGGCACGCCTACTTTATAGAGATTTTTAACCTTATTTTTATTTAACACACTGTAATGTGGGCGCTTTGCTGGCGCGGGGTAATCTTTCGTTTCGATTGGTAGAACCTGACAGTTGATTCCATTTTTCTCAAAAATAGCCTTAGCAAAATCATACCAGCTACATACCCCCTCATTGCTGTAGTGGTATAACTGCGAGTTAATACCTTCTTGCTTAAACTGCTCGCTAGCCGCAATCGTCATAATTGCACGCGCCAAGTCTCCGGCATACGTAGGTGCACCAACCTGATCACAAACAACTGATAGTGACTCTCGTTCAGCACCTAGCCTGAGCATGGTTTTTACAAAGTTATTGCCATACTCACTATAGACCCAACTGGTACGGATAATTAATGCGTTGATTGGCATTTCCTGCAATAGTGCCTGCTCACCCGCCAGTTTTGTTTGTCCGTATACTCCTTGCGGGTCAACTTCATCTGTTTCAACGCAGGGTCTGAACTGCTGCCCGTTGAACACATAATCTGTTGAAATATGAATCAACTTTGCTTGTTGTTGCGCCGCTATTTTGGCTAACTGTTTTACAGCCAAGTGATTAATCGCATCAGCAAGCTTAGGTTCGGACTCCGCTTTATCCACTGCGGTATAAGCGGCACAATTTATGATGAGGTCAAATGTGTTTATTTTAAAGAAAGCTTCAATGCTTGAGGGTTTGCTTAAATCGAGCATTTCACGGTTTGCGAAGGTAACTGCGTATTGCGGATAGTCACTGATGATTGCTTTAAGTGAGCGGCCTAATTGTCCATTCGCACCTGTGACCAATATTGACTGTATTTCAGGCATAGTAATTAATGCTGTTATCGAAACAAGTGTCTATTTGGTTCCAACGGGGCTGTTTTGTATCTTTGTCCGATAATTTCAATTCATTTTTGGATAGCTGCCAGTCAATGCTTAATTCAGGATCATCAAACGCAAGTCCACGGTCACATTCAGGTGAGTAGTAATTATCAACCTTGTAGGCGAATGTTGCTGTGTCACTTAATACAACAAAGCCATGCGCAAAACCTCGCGGCACAAACAGTTGCTTTTTATTATTTCCCGTTAACTCTACCGCTACGTGTTGACCGAATGTTTCACTGCCTTGGCGAATATCGACCGCCACATCCAGCACGCAGCCTTCAATCACGCGAACCAGTTTGCTTTGTGCGTGCGGTGCTAGCTGGAAGTGCAAGCCACGCAAAACACCTTTAGAGGATTTTGATTCATTGTCTTGCACAAAATTGACCTTATGCCCGACCGCTTGCTCAAATAAATCATGACGGAACGTTTCAACAAAATAACCGCGATTATCTCCATGAACAATGGGCTCAACTACAATGACATCGGGAATTGATTGTGGGGTAAAACGCACCTGTTACGTACCTTCTTGTGCGCGGGCTAATAAATACTGACCGTATTGGTTTTTAGCTAATGGTTTGGCTAATTCAATCAACTGTTCTTTGCTAATATTGCCTTGTTCAAAGGCTATTTCTTCTAGACACGCTATTTTCAAGCCTTGGCGTCTTTCGATAATTTCAATAAATTGCGCAGCCTCTAATAAGCTTTCGTGTGTACCGGTATCTAACCACGCATAACCGCGCCCCATCAGCTCAACTTTCAACCGTTCTTCATCTAAATACAGTTGATTTACTGAGGTTATTTCAAGCTCACCTCGGTGAGATGGTTTCACTTCTTTGGCTTTTTGGATCACGTCATTAGGATAAAAATAAAGCCCTGTGACCGCATAATTACTTTTAGGCTGCTCTGGCTTTTCCTCCAGGCTAATTACATTACCCTGCGCATCAAACTCTGCCACACCATAACGTTCAGGGTCTGCAACGCGATACCCAAATACCGTTGCGCAGTGTTGTTCACTAACATTCCGCACAGCATTTTTCAACATGCCGGTCAAATCGTGCCCGTGATAGATATTATCTCCAAGCACCAAGCAGACATCATCATCTCCAATAAACGTTTCGCCCAGAATAAATGCTTGGGCGAGGCCATCAGGTGAGGGCTGTATGACATAGTCAAACCGAATACCCAGTTCTGAGCCATCCCCTAAAAGGCGCTGAAAACTAGCTTGATCTTCGGGTGTTGTGATGATTAACATTTCTGTAATACCCGCCAACATCAACACTGAAATGGGGTAATAAATCATCGGTTTATCGTAAAGCGGTACCAACTGCTTTGAAACTCCGCGTGTAATTGGGTAAAGGCGCGTGCCACTACCACCCGCTAATACTAT
>Ga0209121_10006458_pt1 | contig 10290 bp, 6 predicted proteins | sample Cruoilmetagenom3_FD_187292 | JGI IMG/M metagenome (GOLD analysis project Ga0209121, IMG submission 187292) | Oil polluted marine microbial communities from Coal Oil Point, Santa Barbara, California, USA - Sample 3 (SPAdes) (version 2) | ecosystem: Environmental > Aquatic > Marine > Oil seeps ...
AGTAAAATCATTAATGAAAGGTGATGCAGATGCAGCTCTTATTTATGGTGCATATACTGGATTAGTTTATGCGGCTCCTATTTTAGGTGGAAAAATGGCCGATAAATTTCTTGGATATAGAAATGCTGTGATGTTAGGTGCTATTCTAATGGCTATCGGAGAATTTATAATCTTAGGAGGATCTGAACAATTCTTAATGATTGGTATGGGTGCCTTAATTGTAGGTAATGGTTATTTTAAGGCAAATATTTCTACAATTGTTGGAAAATTATATGAAGACGACGACCCAAGAAGAGATTCCGGTTTTACCATTTTTTATATAGGTATTAATATTGGAGCGCTATTAGCCACAACAGTAATTGCATATGTAGGTGAAACCTACGGATTCAAATACGGATTTGGACTGGCTGGTTTTGGTATGTTATTGGGATTATTAATTTTTTGGACAGGAAGAAAGAATTATTCTGCTGCGGAAGGGTTAGGTTTTACTGATGAAGGAAAACAAAAAGTATTTGGGGCTTTAAATAAAGCTCATATGGTAGGGATATTATCACTCGTATTAATTCCTGTAGCTTATTTCTTAATATTACAAAACAGTTGGATGGACTATATTTTAATTGGTCTATTCTTATTTATATCCTACGTTCTTATTAAAGCTGGTGTAACAGCAGATACAACTGAAAAAGTTAAGATTTGGAAAGACCGAATGATTGCATTAATCATATTTATGGTTATCAATATTACTTTCTGGGCTTGTTTTGAACAAGCAGGAACATCGTTAACATTATTTGCAGATAGAAATGTAGATAGAAGCATTATGGGATGGGAAATGCCAGCTTCAATGACACAATTCTTCAATCCATTCTTTATTATTGTATTCGGATCGATTTTCTCAGTGATGTGGGTTAAATTAGCTCAAAGAGGTAAAAATCCAAGTATTCCAATGAAATTTGCCTTTGGTATTTTACAATTAGCATTAGGATTTTTGGTTACAAATATTGGTTTACAATTTGTAAATGAAGCTTATCAAGTGCCTTTAATAACATTAGTAGTTTTATACTTATTACATACAACTGGTGAATTATTCTTATCTCCAATTGGTCTTTCAATGGTTACAAAACTTTCGCCTAGTAAAATTGCAGGTACAGCAATGGGAGCTTGGTTCTTAAGTTTTGCAATTGCAAATTATGTTGGTGGTAAAATTGCAACTTTTACTGGTGGTCATAGTGATAGCGGTGAAGTATTAACTGCTGCCGAAGGTCTTGAAAAATATATAACAGTATTTTCAACATTAGGATTTGTTTTAGTTGGTATATCAGTTTTAATTATGCTATTTAACAAGCCTTTAAAGAAACTAATGCACGGAGTTGTATAACTATAGTATTAGCTTAAATGTTACAAAACAATTAATATAATTTAAAAAGCTCAGGTATATTTTTATACTTGAGCTTTTTTATTCTAAATAATAGAAACAAATGAGTACAGAAAAAAGATCTTTCACGCAAACATTAGGTTCTTTTAAAGGAACTTTTTGGATTGGTAGTTTTATGGAATTAATGGAACGCTGGGCATGGTATGGGGTTTTCACCCTATTTGCACTTTATTTAGTCGGTTCTACTGACCAAGGCGGATTAGGATTTGACCACATTCAAAAGGGAAATATTATGTCCGATATAACGGCATTATTGTATTTCCTTCCTATTTTCACTGGTGTAATAGCCGATAGAATTGGGTACAAACTTTCATTAGTTATAGCCTATGTAATATTAATAGTAGGTTATTATATGATGGGAACGGTTGACACCTATTGGAGCATGTACTTCGTATTCTTATTTGTAGCTATTGGAGCAGCAATGTTTAAGCCTGTTGCTTCTGCAATTATTACAAAGTCAACAGATAAATCAAATGGAACACTCGGTTTTGGAATTTTTTATATGATGGTTAATATTGGTGGGTTTATTGGACCAGCCTCTTCCTCTTATTTAAGATCTACTTATGGTTGGAAACTAATTTTTATTCAAGCAGCTGTAGTAATTGGAATTAACTTAATTATGGTGCTTTTATTTTTTAAAGAACCTTATCGAGAAGAAACTAAAAAAGAACCAATTGGAGAAGCAATTGTAAATTCAGTAAATAAAATATGGGAAGCTTTGAAAGATACTCGTTTAACGGTTCTTTTAATATTAATGGTAGGTTTTTGGACTATGTTCAACCAATTATTTTACACGCTTCCAAACTTTATAACGGATTGGGTTGATAGCTCATCAATGAGTAATTGGATTAATGATAACATTCCTTTTTTAGCGAATACTTTAACTGAAGGCGGACAGGTAAAAGCAGAATGGTTTACAAATATTGATGCGCTAATGATTGTATTTTTACAAATATTTGTTTCTTATTTTGTAACTAAAATGAGACATGTTAGCGCTATGATTCGTGGATTTATCATCGCAGCAATTGGTATTGGTTTAACCTTCTATACAAACAATGTATTATTTACTGTTATGGGTACTGTAATTTTTGCTGTAGGTGAAATGGCAACCAACCCAACATTTTCATCATTTATAGCATTAATTTCACCTAAAGGAAAAGAAGCCTTATACCAAGGAACTTATTTTCTACCAGTTGCGGCAGGTAACTTTTTAACCAAATTAATATCGGGAAATTTATATCAAAAATGGTCTGATAAAATTAGTTTATTACAAACCGAATTGTCGACGAGAGGAATTGAGATGCCAGAAATATCTGAAACGTTTACTAAAAATGATTATTTCACATTAGCTGAACAAAAATTAGGCATGGGGCATTGGGAAATGACGAATATGCTATGGGAAAATTACAATCCAAACAAGCTTTGGTATGTAATAGTTGCAATTGGAATAGTTACCATTATTGCACTTTCTGTTTATGATAAAATGGTAATAAAACCTAAAGAAAAAGCAGCAGCTGAAGCATAAATAAAACGTATTGAAATGAGTACAGAAAAAAATGATTTTTTTAAAAATGAAGTTTTAGGTCACCCAGCGGGACTTTTCGTATTATTTTTTACAGAAATGTGGGAACGTTTTTCCTATTATGGAATGCGTGCCTTGCTTATTCTCTTTTTAGTTGCAAAAGTCTCCGATGGCGGTTGGGGCTGGGAACGTTCAGAAGCTTATGCTTTATTCGGTTGGTATGTAATGTTAGTTTATTTCTTGCCTTTACTAGGTGGATGGGTCGCTGATAACAAATGGGGACACGTTAAAACCGTAATTGTAGGTGCTGCAATTATTACTATCGGTCATGCGTCTATGGCTGTAGCTGACTTACAAGTAGGAATGGATTTAAAATTCATGTTCTATATTGGGTTATTTCTTATTGTTTTAGGAACAGGTTTATTTAAACCAAATATGTCTTCAACAGTTGGGAAAATGTATCCTCCACAAAGTGACAAGAAAGATGGTGCTTACACTATTTTTTATATGGGTGTAAACTCAGGAGCTTTTATTGGGACACTTTTAGTAGGTTGGATTGGAGAAACTTTTAGTTGGACATTCGGCTTCGGATTGGCGGGAATCTTTATGTTTTTCGGATTACTTCAATTTTATTTTGCGAGAAGTATTTTTGGCGAGGAAGCATCTACACCTAAACTAAAAGGAGTTGAAACAACCAAAGAAAAAGAAATCAAAGTACCTTTCACTTCTACCGACAATATTTTATCTCTGATTGGTGGGGTTTTAGCTGTAACTTGGATTGTTGAAGGAATAACTGCAGTCGTAACGAGGGGTTATCACTTTTTACCTCAAACATTTTTTGGATATAATATTTCGGTTGGGTTTGTATTGTTTCTCGTTTCAATAGTCATTTTTGTAATTCTTGGTTTTTCACGTTTAAAGCGATTTGATTCTACCGAACGTGATCGCTTAAAAGTAATATTCATTATTGCATTTTTTGTAATCTTTTTCTGGGCAAGTTTTGAACAAGCAGGAACTACAATGAATATTTTTGCTAGAGATTATACCAATAGAAACTTGGCTGGAAATTGGGCACTTATTTATAAAATAATTGACTTTATTTTATCAGTTGCTCCAATGGCAGTTTTAACTTGGGTAATTTATAAATTAGCTAAATCAATCATTAAAATATTTCCACTAACTATTCTATTTACATCGATTAGTTTCACCATTATATGGGCATTAGTAATTTATAGAGTTTATGATAAAATAACAGGAGATAGTGCTTTAGTTGACACTTCTTGGTTTCAAATATTAAACCCTGTATTTATTATTTCACTGGCACCTTTATATTCTAAATTTTGGGAGAAATATAAGTTTTCTGGACCACAAAAATTCTTTGGTGGATTTACCTTATTAGCTATTGGTTTCGGTATGTTAGTTATTGGAGCATCATCTATTCCTCCAGGAGCAAAAACAGCTTCTGTGAGTATGATTTGGTTAATTTTGGCCTTTTTATTCCATACAATGGGCGAATTATCAATTGCACCAGTTGGATTATCGTATGTGAGTAAATTAGCTCCAGCAAGAATGTTAGGGTTTATATTTGGTATTTGGTATTTATTTATAGGTTTATCTGGTAAACTAGCTTCAATAATGGCTGAATATTCCGATAGTATTGCGAATGAGTCTGGATTTTCAGGATTCTTTTTAATTTTCACTGTAATTCCTTTTGTTGCAGGGTTGTTTATGTTGGCACTTAATAAGCCAATAAAAAGAATGATGCACGGAATAGATAAATAGGCTTAGATTCTTCGACTAAATAGGATAAAATAAAATAGTTTTTATATTTGCCGTAAAGTTGGCAGCATTTTTGCGTCAAAGAAATTAACTAATTATAAAACAGAAAGAAATTGAAGAAAGTTATATTATTTATAGTTTTAATTGTTGGAAGCATTTCAACACAAGCACAAGAAATTAATTGGCTAACATTTGATGAAGCTGTTGAAGCGCAACAAAAAAATCCAAAAAAAATAATAATGGATGCTTACACTGCTTGGTGTGGTTGGTGCAAAAAAATGGACAAAGAAACCTTTACCAATAAGGATGTTGTAAATTATATAAATGAAAATTTTTATGCTGTAAAATTTGATGCTGAAGGAAACGATGTTATTAATTTTAAAGGAAATAATTTTACAAACCCAGGATACGATCCTAGTAAAGCTAAAAGCAGAAATAGCAGTCATCAATTATCGCAATATTTTGGTATTAACTCTTTTCCAACTATTGTTTATTTAGACGAAGAAGCCAATTTAATTGGGCCTATTCCTGGTTATAAAACACCGCAACAAATTGAAATATTTTTGAAATTATTTGGAAATAACGATTATAAAGAAATCACCACAAAAGAAGATTGGGAAAATTACAATGCCAATTTTAAATATGAATTTGGCAAATAAAAACTAATCGTTTTTTAAAATATAAGCTCCTTTTTGCAATGTACTGTAAAAAGGAGTTTTTGCTTTTAAACAGGTTTTACTCCACCTTTCAACAAAACTTTTATAGTTAGAACCATCGACAATTACAAGTTTAGGATTGTGAAATTGTAACACCCTTTCAATATTTATTTTCGGAGAATTTTGTAAAACAATAATTGTTGGTTTTATGGAGTTGAATTTATACAATCCATTTTCATTAATAATTAATATTTGAGCTCCTTCAAAATTGAAAAAATATTCCTTTTCTTCATTAATTTCTACATTTTTAATCCTTTCATTTAAAAGGTAATTTTTTAATACATAATCAGAAATATTTATATTGTTTGAAGTATAAAATTGGGCGCTATCACTCTTTTTAAAACCAATTAAGCTTTGAGCGTTTTTTTGAAAAACAACAAATTGGCTCGTAGTTTCTAGCACATATTTATTATAAATATTAATGGAAAAAATGATGAGTAATACTGAAAGAAATACAATAAATTGGTAATATTTTTTAGTTTGCAACCATATTACAAAAACAATAATAGCAGCATAAATGAATAATAGCTGAATGAACGAAATTGAAATATTTTCTGCAATAAATGATTCTTGTTGCCCAACAAAACTTACGAAATGATTCATTTTTTTAATAATGAACATATAGCTTTCTGCTAAAAAACTTGGCAAAACATCAAATAATGAAAGTACAATAACAACAATTCCGCATAGTAAAATCAAACCTAAAACTGGAATAATAATCAAATTTGAAATAAAAAACAATCCCGGAAATTGATGAAAATAATACATACTTAAGACTCCAACTCCTATTTGAGCAGCCAACGAAACCGTAAAAAGCTGCCAAAAATAATTGACAATTTTATACTTTGGTTTCCAAAGTGTACTAATTTTAGGTTGAAGCCAAACTATAAAAAATACTGCCAAATAACTTAACTGAAATCCGACTTCGAAAATATAAAACGGATGAATTAACAATAAAATTAACATAGATATAAACAAAGAATTGTAAACATTAGACGGCTTGTTTAAAGCCAAACCTATTACCAAAGCACTAAACATTGTTACAGCTCGTACAATAGAAGGCGATAAACCCGCTAAAACAGCATACAACCATAACATAATCAACGATACAATTGTAATTATGAATTTTCCTTTTGGGAGCATTCGAAGTGGTCTTAAAAGGAATTGAAGTATGATTAAAATAATTCCAATATGTAATCCTGAAACTGCCAAAATATGAATGGCTCCAGCATTCACATAATTTTCTAATAAATCATCGTCAATTGTTTGGCGCTGACCTAATAACAAAGCGTTAATTACTGCCAATTCATTAGAATTAAATCCAGCAATTTTCAAAGAAGTATTTATTCTTTTTCTAATTTGAAAAGCCAATCCTTTGAGAGTTTTGTTACTATTTTCAATTTTTAAAAAGTCCTTTTTCGAAATTCTTATTTGATGGTATATTTGCTGATTTTCTAAATACTTTTTGTAATTAAATTCACTCGGATTTTTTGGCTTATTTATTTCTTCCAAATTTGATTTCAGAAACAGAGCATCATCAATTTCTAATTCATCTAAAAGACTATCTTTCTGAATACTAAGCAATAATTTTCCTTTAGTTTTACCGCCGTTTAACTGTTCTAAATCAACTTCATATTTAAAATTGTAGTTATTCGCTTTTAATATTTTTGCAACAATTACTTTAAATTCGTTTAAAGAATCCTTCTTAAACTCGAAGTTAGCATAATGGTTTTTATAGTTAAATGCAGTTTGAGAAGAAAATGAAACCATTCCTATTACCATAACAAAAACATATGCCATTAAATTAAAATGGAACGAATTATTGCTTTGTTTGTTCGATATGAAATAGAAAAACACAATGAGTAAAATCAATCCAAATAAAATCTTAAATAAGATTTCTGGGGGAAACACAAAATAATTCGAAAGTAGTATTCCAACAATTAAGAAGAAAACAAGTTGCAGAGGAACAAATTTCAATAACTTTAACATAGCGCATTAAAACTACAAAAAATATTTTCAACTTAAATACTCTAAAACATTCAAATTCAAATCGTAATTTCTTACGTAACATCAGTTACACAATGACTTAAGTCATATACTTCTGTAACTATTTAAGATAATTTTGACGCATAACTTAAAAACAAGTACAATGAAAAACACATTTTTCAGTAGTTTAGTTCTATTCTTTTTTACTTTCGGTTTGACAGCACAGGAATTATCGCCATATATAAAAGTTGGAGATAGAAACGAATCCATTTCTCAAATTTCAAATGAAGTAGTAAAAGCCTTAAAAACAAACTCATTTACGATACTAGGGGAATACGCTCCTGCAAATAATACTGGCTTAAAAGTAATTGCATTTACAAATGATGCTTTAAAGAATACCGTAGTAAAAGTTACCGATAGAGGTGCTTTAGCAGCAACTTTTAAAATTGGACTCGTAGAAAAAAATGGAACTGTAACCGTTTCATATACCAATCCAGAATATATTTTAAGAGCTTATTTAGGAGATAATTACAATTCATTTTCAACTACATTTAAAAAATTTGATGCCGATTTAAAAACTGCTCTTAAAGCAATTGGAACAAAATTTGAGCCATTTGGCGGAACCGTTCAGTCTAATAAATTGAAGAAATATCATTACAAAATAATGATGCCATATTTTTCAGATCCTGTTGAACTAAACGAATTTAGTTCTTTTGAAGAAGGATTAAAAATCATTGAAAATAATTTAAACCTTAAAAAAGGAAAAACTGTTCAAGCTTATAAACTTATTTACAAAACTGATAAAGTAGCTGTTTTTGGTGTTGGATTGCAAAGTTCGAAAGATGGTGAATCTTATTTTTTACCTATAATTGGTGAAGACCATGTGGCTGCCTTGCCGTATGAAATTATTTTGCAAGGTAAAACTGCAACTATGCTTCACGGTAAATATAGAATTGCGCTACATTGGCCTGAATTAACTATGGGAACTTTTATGAAAATTATGAGTACACCTGGCAATATTGAAGATACGCTTGAAGGATTGTGTAAATAAAATTATCACATCCTACTGATTATGAATTGTTTATAAAAGAAGAGGTCATGTAAAAAAGATTTTACATTTAATTTGTCAAACTGAGCTTGTCAAAGTTTATTTAATTATCAACAGTTAAAATATTTCGACAAGCTCAATATGACTGACTTAATATAACAAAGAGACTGCTTCATACCTCGTAATGACGTTTAGTTATTACTTCTTGCAAACTGAGCCTGTCGAAGTTTTACTTACTCATTTCGGTAAAATACTTGTAAAATTTAGGAATGGTTTCAATACCTTTTAGGTAATTAAAAATTCCAAAATGTTCGTTTGGCGAGTGAATGGCATCACTATCTAAACCAAATCCCATTAAAATGGTTTTACTTTTTAATTCTTTTTCAAATAAAGCTACGATAGGAATACTTCCTCCAGAACGTTGTGGAATTGCAGGAATTCCAAAAGTTTCGGTATAAGCTCTATTGGCTGCTTTGTACCCAATATTGTCTATAGGCGTTACATAACCTTGCCCGCCGTGATGTGGAGTTACTTTAACTGTAACACCTTTTGGAGCAATGCTTTTAAAGTGTTTTACAAATAAATCGGTAATGTTTAAATTGTCTTGATTAGGCACCAAACGCATCGATATTTTGGCATACGCTTTACTTGCAATAACCGTTTTTGCACCTTCACCAGTGTAGCCACCCCAAATTCCGTTAACGTCTAACGTTGGACGAATAGAATTCCGTTCATTGGTTGTGTATCCTTTTTCGCCATAAACGGCTTCAATATCTAAGGCTTCTTTATAAGCATCTAAAGAAAACGGCGCTTTTGCCATTTCTGCTCTTTCTTCTAGGCTTAATTCTTCAACATTATCATAAAAACCAGGAATGGTAATATGGTTATTTTCATCATGAAGCGAGGCAATCATTTTTGTTAACACATTGATTGGATTCGCTACTGCACCACCATACAAACCAGAATGTAAATCACGATTTGGACCAGTAACTTCAACTTCAACATAACTTAAACCACGTAAGCCTGTGGTAATGGAAGGTTGCGTATTTGAAATCATTCCAGTATCGGAAATTAAAATAACATCGTTGCTTAATTTTTCTTGATTACGTTCTACAAACCAAGCCAAACTAGACGATCCAATTTCTTCTTCACCTTCAATCATAAATTTTACATTACAAGGTAAGTTTTTATTGGCAGTCATATACTCCAATGCTTTCACATGCATATACATCTGACCTTTATCATCACAAGCACCACGCGCAAAAATAGCACCATCGGGATGTTTCTTTGTTTTTTTAATAACCGGATCGAAAGGTGGTGAATCCCATAAATCTATCGGGTCGGCTGGCTGAACGTCATAATGCCCATACACTAACACCGTTGGCAAGTTAGGATCTATTATTTTTTCGCCATAAACAATAGGATAACCTGGCGTTTCACAAATTTCAACTTTGTCGCAACCTGCTGTTAACAATGATTCTTTTATTTTTTCTGAAGTATTTATAACATCCTGATTGTAAGCCGAATCAGCACTTATAGATGGTATTTTAAGCAACTCGATTAATTCATTTATAAATCTGTCTTTATGCTCACTAATGTATGATTTAATATTTTCCATTGGAAGGTTTTTAGTTTTACTCAAAAATACACATTTTTATGATATTAATATTGTAAAAAAATAAATGTGAAGTTCTTTGCTTTTTACAACTATTGTGTATATTTGCACCCACAATAATTAAGCGGGCGTGGTGGAATTGGTAGACACGCTAGACTTAGGATCTAGTGCCGCAAGGTGTGAGAGTTCGAG
>Ga0209121_10006459_pt1 | contig 10289 bp, 11 predicted proteins | sample Cruoilmetagenom3_FD_187292 | JGI IMG/M metagenome (GOLD analysis project Ga0209121, IMG submission 187292) | Oil polluted marine microbial communities from Coal Oil Point, Santa Barbara, California, USA - Sample 3 (SPAdes) (version 2) | ecosystem: Environmental > Aquatic > Marine > Oil seeps ...
CTCTCACTTATAAAGGGCTTGGCATAAAAGTTGCTGTAGAAAAATTATAGTAGAGAAATTATATAAGGAGGAGGCGAAATGCGTCAACTTCTTCAAAATAAGCTATTTCGTTGGTTCTTAGGCTTGCGCCATTTATACCGAAAAGGGGCAAAAGCAAAAAGTATTACTGTTCTCATTCCTGCTTACAATGAGGAACAAACAATTGCCAATACTATCGTGAATTTAAAGAATCAAACCAGGTTGCCGGACGAGATTATTGTGGTCGACGACTGCTCCAAAGATAGAACAGGGCAGATAGCTAAGAGCTTGGGAGTTAAGCTAATCCGATTAGAAAAAAACAGCGGATCTAAATCCCAGGCCCAAAACGCTGCCTTACCGTATATAACCACGGACATCACTATCACGGTAGATGCTGATACAATACTACATCCGCAAGCAATCGAGAAAGTTGCTAAACCATTAACTGAACCTAAAATCGCCTCGGCTTGCGGGCTGGTAATTCCTCAGAGAATTAAAACCTTATGGGAGAAAGGAAGGTTCATTGAGTATCTGTATGGAATTTCAATTATGAAGGGTGCTCAAAACAATACAGGGGCTATCCTGGTATCCTCAGGATGTTTTTCTGCCTTCAAAACAAAGGAGCTGCAGAAAATGGGTTTTAAAAAACGCACTATGGCCGAGGATATGGACTTAACCTGGGATTTTCTTATTCAAGGAAGGAAAATAGCTTTTGTAAGTGATGCTATTTGCTATCCATTAGATCCACCAAACTACAAAGTGTATAAAGATCAGGTGGATCGCTGGTATCGCTCATTTTTTCAGAACGTAGCCGTTCACCGAAAGAATATTTTCGGATGCAAAAGATTGACCTTCTTTGTAGGCTGGTATCTGTTGGAAGGCTTAATATCCCCTCTAATATGGGTGGTTTTGCTTCTCTTTGCTTTTGGAGGAATAAGAATAGCAAGTTACTTAATCCTGGTTAACTTTCTTTTAGTTATTATTACTTCGTTGTATTATGGTATTCAACTGAACAAAAAGTTATTGGTTCTAAAAAGCCTTCCCTGTTATTTCCTTGTCTCGTTAGTTAATATATTTTTATTCTGGCGAGCTTTCATCAGGGAATGGATACTGCGTAATAGACTCAAAGAGTGGTCAAAGGGACATTAAAAATAAATAAATCAACAAGGAGGTAAAAAATGTATATACCTAAGAGTTCTGGTTTAGCTCATCTATCTCTAAGACACCCCATAATAATAGTAACTGTTATCTCTCTGGCAATTTTCCTGGGCCTCGGAAAAAAGCCTCAGCCAATCATTACGATTAGCTTCGATGATGGATATGAATCTACCTATACTAAGGCTTTACCCATTCTTGAACGTTACGACCTACCTGCTACGGTTTTCGTTATAACCGATGACGTGGGAAAAGAAGGTTATATGAAACTTAAACAACTTATGGTCTTACAAGAAACAGGCTGGGAAATTGGCTCGCGTACTGCACCTCACCTGTACTTACCAAGCATTCATGAGGCTAATCTTCACGCAGAGTTATATTTATCCAAACAGACTCTGGAAGAATGGGGTTTTCCGGCTAACAGCCTTGCAATGGCCTACGAGGGGGCATCCTGCGAGGGAGTAGATAGAAAAGTGTGGGAATATGTCAAAGCCCTTTATGAAGTCTCCCGGGGCTGCGAACCGGGATTGAATGAGAGACCTTTCCCACAGCACAACCTTAAATCTATTGTTTCGGTGGCTGATACTAAGATTGAGGAGGTCAAAGACTGGATTGATAGATGTGTTGAAGAAAAAGCCTGGTTGATTCTTACGTTTCATCAAATCGGCGAGGATGGTCAGCACAATAACTCTTCTGAAGAGTTTTTAGAAGAAGTTTGTAAGTATATTAAGGATAAAGGGGTGGCAACAGTTTCATCTCTCTCTGCAGAACAACAGCCACGATGGAAGACCTTACTCAAAAGCCTTTAAGGAAAGAACTTATGATTGGAGGCTTACTTTGAGCCTCCAATCTAATCCTTTTTTAACTCTTCTCCTATTGATGTAGTAAGCCTTACTTCTCAATGCTTAGTGCTTAATTCTATTTCATTCTGGCGGAGAGGGAGGGATTTGAACCCTCGGGAGAGCTTTTGACCCCCCACACGATTTCCAATCGTGCACTTTCAACCACTCAGTCACCTCTCCGATAATTCAGAATTAAGAAATAAGAAAAGAGGAAACTTCTTTGTAAGCCTTACTTCTCAATGCTTAGTGCTTAATTCTATTTCATTCTGGCGGAGGGACTGGGACTCGAACCCAGACGGGCTTTCGCCTTTCACCGGTTTTCAAGACCGGCTCCTTGCCGATTCGGACATCCCTCCAGCAATTTATACTTTTTCTATCCACTTTCTCCCCTGCATATAAGGACGTAGAGCTTCCGGGATAAGTACTCGACCATCCTTTTCTTGAAAGTTCTCCAGTATAGCCACCACCGTCCTGCCCACAGCTAATCCTGACCCATTTAAGGTATGAACATAGTGGGTGGAATTATTCTCCTTATCTCTATATTTTATGGAGGCTCTTCTTGCCTGAAAATCCTCACAGTTAGAACAGGTCGATATCTCCAGAAATTTTTCTTGACTGGGAACCCAGACTTCAATATCGTAACCAAAAGTAGCAGAAAATCCCAATTCTTTTCCGCATAGTCGCACTGTCCTAAAGAAGAGTTTCAACTTTTTTAAGACTTCCTCTGCATCAGAAAGTAATTTTTCCAATTCTTCATAAGAAGTTTGAGGTGTGGTAAACTTAACTAACTCTACTTTATTAAATTGATGTTGTCTAATTATCCCCTGAATCTTTTTACCGTAGGCTCCCGCCTCTCTCCTGAAACAAGGAGTATAAGCGGTATAAGATAAAGGAAGAGAGTCTTCAGGTAAAATCTCCTCTCTATGAATATTAGTCACCGGAACCTCTGCTGTGGGAACGAGGTAATAATCATCTCTTTCACACTTATAAAGCTCATTTCGAAATTTAGGAAGCTGTCCTGTGCCTGTGGTAGCGTTTAAATTAGTCATAAAAGGAGGTAAAACTTCCTTATATCCTTGACTAATATGAATATCCAGCATAAAATTAATCAGAGCTCTTTCAAGAAGAGCTCCTAATCCTTTATAGAGGACAAATCCACTTCCTGCCATCCTGGCAGCTCTTTTAAAATCGAGTATCCCCAAAGATTCTCCAATCTGCTGATGATTCTTTGGGGGGAAATCGAATTGAGGTATACTACCCCATCTTCTCTTCTCAATATTCTCCTCACCGTCAGAAACATCTGGATGAAGCTTATTGGGAAGATTAAAAAGAAAATTTTTAGTCTCCTCTTCAACTATTTTTCTCTCTTCTCTCTTATTCTTAATCCTGGAGGAGACATCCTCCATCTTTTTAATTAGATTTTCAGGGTCTCTGGATTGCTGTTTTAGTTGTCCTATCTCTTTGGAATAGATATTTTGTATATGTCTTAATTCATCAGCCTCTTTAATAAGAGCTCTTCTTTTATCATCTAGGGAAAGCAGCTTATTCAAGTCTACTTTCACACCCCTTTTCTCCACACTTTTTACCATTAAATCTATATTCTCTCTTATCCATTTCATGCTAACCATTTTTTACCTCAAATGTGTATTATTCCTCTCCAAATTTATTTTTAACTATATTTGCTAAAGTCTCCACCGCCTCAGGAGCATCTATGCCCTCCGCCTTGATATTAATTTTGCTTCCTTTCTCAGCAGAAATTAGTAATAGACTGGTTACACTCTTCCCATCAACTTTTTTTCCGTCTTTTTCTATCCATATTTTTGATTTAAATTTCTGAGCAGCTTCCACTAATAGCGACGCCGGTCTTATATGTAAACCAACTTTATTTGTTATCTCTACTTTTTTTTCTGCCGTTTTCTTCTTCATTCTTTAACCTTCTCAGGAAGATATTCCAAGGGATTCAATGCCTTCTGATTCTCGTATTTATAAATTCTAAAATGAAGCTGGGGAGCAGTAATTGTTTCTGTTATCTCAGCAAGAGGTTCTCCCTTCTTTACTAAATCCCCCTGTTTCACATCAAAAACGAGATTATTCATCATATAACAGGTATAAAGTTTTCCCTCTTCATGATAAATAAACAGAACCTTTTTTGTTTCTCCAATCCCCGCTTCAAAATCAACTACCCCATCTCCAGCAGAGACAATAGTTGTTCCTATGGAAACAGCAATGTCTATTCCTTTGCTATCTTCTCCATTAAAATATCTAATTATTTTTCCTTCCACTGGCCAACAAAAATTTGGCTTATTTAAATTCTGAGGTACCTCTACTTTTTTAACTATTTTAGCTCCCGGAATTAATAATTCCTTGCCCGTCTTTATATTAGTGGAAGAGAGCTTATTAGTTTTCATAATCTCCGACATTGGAACTTTGTAAACCTTAGCAATACGCCAAAGAGTTTGACCCTTCTTTACTGTATGAGAAACTCCTATAACAAGCTTTTGTCCTTGATAAATATAATAATCAGAAAGATTATTTGCTTTTTTGATTGCTTCTATGGAAACTCTATACTTTCTACTTATCTTAGTAAGATTCTCTCCCCTTCTTACCATATGATAAACAACAGAAGAACCTATAGAAGAATTCGTAAAAAGGAAAAGTAAAAAAACTGTAAAAATAAGCATCCCCCATGCTCTTTGGGTAGGCTTCATAAGAGTTCCTTCCTTAATAATAATTCTATCTTTAGTCTCTAATCGGGATGGTGGGATTTCTTCTCCCCCGTCGCTCTCGCTCCTCCTCCGAAGCCTGCCGGCCTCGCTGACATTCGCTTCGCTCATTTTTCATCCACAGGATGCGCTCGGCTCGGCTTCAAATCCCACTACTCTTTCTATAAGTTTTAATTCTCAATTCTTAATGCTTATTTCTTAATTCTATCTTTAGTCTCTAATCGGGATGGTGGGATTTGAACCCACGACCTCCTACTCCCGAAGCAGGCGCGCTATACCAGGCTGCGCTACATCCCGTAAATTATAAGAAAATTTTTACTCCTCCCATTATTCCTAAACTAACTAATAACACTATAATTCCCGCTAAACATACACCAATACAGATAGCGAAAAAAGCGTATTTTACCCTCATACATAAAAGAAAACTCACCAGGCTCCCCGTCCACGCACCAGTAATAGGGAGAGGAATACTCACCAATATAATAAGTCCCCCAAATCCGTATCGCTTAACTAAGTCTTCTCTCTTTGTAGCTCGTTCTCTCAACCAGCTAACTATCTTCCCCCCTTTATAAGATTGAAGCAGTATCCATATCTTTTTTAAAAATAGAAGAAGAGGAAGAACAGGTAGTATATTCCCGGCTACACTTATAAAATAAGCCTTTGTTGGGGATAACCCTTGAGAAAGAGCAAAAGGAAGAGCTCCGCGAAGTTCAGATATGGGAAGCATGCTAATAAAAAAAGTCATCACCTCTGGTTTTAAGAATAAATTACTCATCTATCTCATCTTCGTTCCAGCCATACTCTCCTATTAAAGGAACAAAAATACAGCTCTCTAATGTTTTACTCTTAATTCCGTTTTTCTCTTTTCTAACTATCTTTAATTGTTGAGAATAAACATCTCCTACCGGAACCACCATTACCCCCTCTTCTTTAAGTTGGTTTATTAAAGGCAAGGGTATCTCTTTAGCTCCGGCAGTCACCAGAATTCGGTCATAGGGAGAAAACTCTTTCCATCCCATCGTTCCATCACCAACAAGAATCTTCACATTAGTATACCCTAATTCCTTCAAAATTTTTTTTGCTTTCTCGGCTAAGGTCTTTATCCTCTCTATACTATATACCATTTTACTTAGTTCAGCGAGAATGGCTGTCTGGTATCCTGAGCCTGTCCCAATCTCTAAAATTTTATTATCCTCTTTTAACTCTAAACTCTGAGTCATTGAGGCAACCATATAAGGCTGAGAAATCGTTTGCCCTTCACCAATTGACAAAGGAAAATCCTCGTAAGCACTCTTTTGTAGCTCAGGAGGGACAAACTTTTCTCGTTCTACTTTATAAAAAGTTGAGAGTACTCTCTCATCTCTGATTCCTCGGGGAATGAGCTGTTCTCTTACCATTTTCTCCCGTAATCTTCTGTAATTCAACTTCTTCTCCACTTTTTATTTTATAATAAAAATCTCCCCTGTCAATGAAGGTTTCCTTTAAAAAAAGTTCTTTTTCTTCAATTTTCTATCTTTTATTAAGATTCTTCTTGCTACCCTGTAAAAGGAATAGCTTTTTATCTTTTTTAAACTGTTCTCTATTTTATTCAGCTCCTCTTTATCTAATTTTACTCTTCTTATCCTTGAGAGATTTTTCTTTCTTCCTCTATTTTTTTTCACTACTCCCAATTTAAAGTATATCTCCTTGATTAAGTCCTCTCCCTGTCTCTGGTTAAATTCAGATATTATCTTCTCTTTAAGATAAGTAAGTGCGCTCAGCCACCCTGAATTATCTACTTTAACAAAAAGATTGCCTTTTTTAATAGAGACAGGATAAGTATGTCTGTCAATTGTCTCTCCCACTACTTCCTTCCACATTCTTAACGCTTCCTCCTCTTTTATCTTCTTTTCTATTCCTATCTTTTTAAATAATCGATTTACAATCTCTTTTATAGGAGATGGAAAATTGTCTCGCTTCGTCATTCTCTTCTCTTTTGCGCTTAACACGGTTTCGGTAAACTATTAAAGCTCTCGGTTTGGGGAGGGGAGGCCAATAAACCTCTTCCACTCTTCCTCTCCCTTGAGGGGAGAGGATTAAGGTGAGGGCAACTTAGCCTCCCAATCACCTCTAACTCCTATTTACCCTGGCAGATAGCTTTATAACAGGGCTTACAAGTAATTAAGGAAAGCAATAAAAGATTTCTGGAAGGAATCATCTCTATTTACGTTTAACGTCCCACGTCTTACTTCTTTAAAGGCAAGAACCTATTTATTCTTCTCCTTCCTCTTCTCTTATCCGTACAGGCATTACTACATAGAGATAGTCCTTACCTTCACGAGGTCGAATTACTCCAGGCCTTGTAGAACTTATTAACTCCAAACAGAGCTCTTTTTCTTCTATGTTCTTGAGCGCATCTATAAGATATATAGAATTAAAACCTATCTCTATCTCTTCTCCTTCCTTTTCTCTTTCTACGCTTATCTCCTCATGAGCATAACCTCTTTCAGCAGACTCAGCATTGATGGATAAGACGTTCTCCTTTAATCCAAATTTGAGCAGATGGGATTTTTCATCCGAAAGAAGAGAGACTCTTCTAATAGCTGCAAATAGGGCATCTCTACTTACCGAAATAGCTATTTTATACTCTTTAGGAATTACCTCCTTATAATCAGGGAATTTAGCCTCAATTAGTTGAGAGATAAAAAGAATGTTATCCATAGAGAAGAATATCTGCCTTTCGCTCCTTCCTATCTTAACTTCTTTAAGGTTGCCTAAAATTCTGATAAGTTTTTGTAGAGCCTTTAAAGGAACAATGACTTCAAATTTTGTCTCTGAGGGTGAAGTAAAGGAATGAGTATCGTAAAGAAAAGATAATCTTCTTCCGTCGGTAGCTACTATGGTCACTTTTTCTCCTTCAATTTCCAGATAGACTCCATTTAAGCTCTGGCGGGTCTCATCCAGAGAGGCAGCAAACATTGTCTTCTGAATCATCTTCTTTAATTTTCCCTGCTCAATAGAGAAAGGAGCTCCCTCGGGTATCTGAGGAATTTCGGGAAACTCATCTGCCCCAATACCTAAAAGGTGAAAAACTGCCTTTCCACATTTTATAGTAGCTTCGCTATCTTTTGTCTCGAAATCTATTTGTGAGAAGGGAAGCTCTCTTAAAATAGAAAATAGCTTATCACCCGGCAGGCAAATTTGCCCTTCCTCTATCACCTCGCTAAAAAAATGAGACTGGATAGTAGTTTCTAAATTGGTAGCCGTCAACTCTATTCGTTCCTTCACTCCATCTGGAGCAGGCTCTTTTTTGGCTGATATCAATATATGGGAAAGAATAGGAAGAGCAACGCTGGTTAAAGCATTCTGCACTATTTGCACGGCTTCTACGAAATCTTTTTTCTCCTTGCATCTTATTTTCATTGTTATCACCCTCTTTTATTTTAATTTATAATAGATTCCTGTCAAGAAAAAAAGCAGAATTAAGAATTGAGAAATAAGAATTAAGGGAAAAACAGGTCCTGCATTTGTATGTTTCTTGTCAGGAATACTTCAGCTTGCTAAGGCTACTAAGCAATCTGGTTAAGATTGTTTTAGCAGTTTAAAAGTAAGAAAAGCATCTTTGTGGTTCTCAATTCTTAATGCTAATTCTAATCCTTTTCTTGACAAAAACTTCCCTATGTATTATTTTAGATAGAAATTAGGGGGTGAAAAAATGATGAGGAAAGTATGCAAGAAAAGGAGGGGATTTACCCTTGTTGAGCTTTTAATTGTGGTAGCAATCATCGGTATCTTAGCAGGAATAGCTATCCCCAACTTTTTAGGAGCTCGAACAAAAGCTAAGATATCCCGCTCTTTTGCCGATATGAGAACAATGGCTGATGCCCTGGAGCTTTATTATTCGGATATGAACACATATCCAACCGATATAAGTGGAGGTATAGGTGGCACTACCAGATACCTTGCCAGTGTACCCAAGGACCCTTTTAATACTAATGATAGTCGCAAAAAGACTCCGGACGGTACGGCCGTTATAGAGTATGGCTATGCTTACTTCGCAGGTCCATCAGGTACTCCAACAATGTGGCTTATAGTAGGTAATGGACCAGACTCAACCCCGGATGTTACCAGCATTGCTGACGCTAACTGGACCAACGATAAGAGAGTCTCCGGCGAAGTAGGCGGAGAAAATGGAGCAACCTCAGGATATGGAGAAACTGCTTGGTGGGATGGCACCGTCTTAAGTGGCAAAGGCGACATCGGAAGAGGAGGACCCTGAGAAGATAATTCGTTATACAATTTTATTTTGTCTAAAAAAGGGGGAGAAATTCCCCTTTTTTCTTTCAAATTCCTATTTACCCTATCTTCTTGCGAAAGTTCCATTTCTTGATATAATTTTAGAGAATAAATATATCTAATACTCCCCGAAACTCAGTAGAAAACGTATAAGGGGATGAAGAGAAGGAAAAAATTTGATTCTCTTATCCATTTTTATCTTTATTATAGGACTTGCCATTGGTTCTTTTTTAAATGTCTGCATCTACCGTCTTCCTTGCGAAGAGTCTCTTTTTTATCCCCCCTCTCATTGCCCTGAATGCGGCAGCTCTATAAGATGGTTTGATAATATTCCTTTAATAAGCTATCTTCTATTAAAAGGTAGATGCCGAAGCTGCAAGAAACCCATCTCTTTTCAATATCCTTCAGTTGAGGCAGCGACAGGTTTTCTTTTCCTTTTTGCTTTTCTCCGTTACTCTCTTAATTCCTCCATAATACCCATTTTTCCTTTATTGAAAGACCTTTTTCTCATCTCATTTTTAATTCCTATCTTTTTTATAGATTTAAAACACCAGATTATTCCCAACAGCCTATCTTATCCTCTCATAATCTCAGGAGTTATCCTAAGTTTCCTTCAGCGAACTCTTTTATCTTCTGCTGCAGGAATAGGGATAGGAGGAGGAGCTCTTTTTCTTATCTACTTCATAGGGTCACATCTTCTAAAAGAAGAGAGTATGGGAATGGGGGATATAAAACTTTCCATGGGGATAGGTGCATTTTTAGGAGGAGAGAAGACTCTACTTTTTCTATTTTTATCTTTTATTATAGGAGGCATATTTGCTGCCATTTTTCTTCTCCTTCACTTAAAGAAAAAGAGAGAGAAGATTCCTTTCGCTCCCTTTTTAACCGTATCCGCCTTGATAAGTATCTTTTTCGGAGATAAACTCATTTACCTTTATTTAAACTCTTTTTTCCTGGTTAGTATTTTGTCGTCTTGCGAAGGTTTTATTTCGTGATATACTTTTCATTGAAAGAGACAAAGATTTATATTCTTTGCGAGAAAGTAGAAGGTATAGAATGAAAAAAGTTAAAGTTAAAATTCCTGCTTCTACAACTAACCTGGGACCGGGATTTGACTGTTTAGGACTTGCTCTCCAATTATATAATACAGTAGAGTTAACCCGCATTAAGGAGAGAAGAATAATTATAGATATCAAGGGGGAAGGAGAAGAAAGCCTACCTAAAAATGAGGAGAATATAATTATTCCTGCTCTTAAACTCATCTTTGATAATGCAG
>Ga0209121_10006462_pt1 | contig 10287 bp, 12 predicted proteins | sample Cruoilmetagenom3_FD_187292 | JGI IMG/M metagenome (GOLD analysis project Ga0209121, IMG submission 187292) | Oil polluted marine microbial communities from Coal Oil Point, Santa Barbara, California, USA - Sample 3 (SPAdes) (version 2) | ecosystem: Environmental > Aquatic > Marine > Oil seeps ...
ACTGCAGCTACTTCTTTTAAATCCTCAGCTACCTTCTGTAACAACTTCCAACCTAGCTCGGGGTAAACATGCTCACGTCCTCTAAACCTTACCACCAGTCTTAACTTGTTACCTTCCTCCAGCAATTTTCTAGCTGTTCTGATCTTCGCTTGTAAATCGTGCTCTTCAATCTTTGGTCTTAGGCGAATCTCCCTGAGCAAGCCAATTTTTTGTCCCCTCTTCTTCACCCGCTCTTTTTTCGCTTGCTCATATCTGTACTTTCCATAATCAAGAATTCGGCATACTGGTGGAGTTGTAGTTGATGCCACCTCCACCAAGTCAAGACCACGCTCCGAGGCAATCTGTCGTGCCTGATATAAAGGCAATATGCCTAACTGCTCTCCGTTCTCCCCTATGAGGCGAACTTCCCTAGCTCTAATTTGCCAGTTAATCGGTAACTTTTTAACTATACCGTCTTCCCCCTGAAATAGTTTAAGATTTAGCTTCTATAGCTTCCTTTATTCTATTCTTAACTTGCAACAGAGTCTCCAAGCCCACATCCTCGCCACTCCTCAGGCGAAGTGACATACTGGATGAAGCTGTCTCTTTATCCCCTACTATAAGCATATACGGGACTTTCTCAAGTTGAGCTTCTCTTATTTTCAAATTCATCCTCTCCGGGCGATCATCAACCCGAAGACGGATATCTTCCTCCCTAAGCTCATTCCCTATTTCGTGAGCATAGTTAATATGCCGATCTGCTATGGGAATTATTGCAACTTGAACTGGTGATAACCATACAGGAAAAGCCCCACCATAGTGTTCGATAAGGCAAGCTAAAAAGCGCTCCATACTACCTAAAACCGTGCGATGTATCATTATCACATTATGCTCTAAGCCATCTTCGCCAATGTAGCAAACATTAAAGCGTAGCGGCAAATTAAAATCAAACTGGATAGTAGGACCTTGCCAAGTATGCCCTATAGCATCTCTGAGTTTAATATCAATTTTAGGTCCATAGAAAACTCCCTCGCCAGGGTCTATATTATAAGGCAAATCAAGCCTCTCCAAAACATGCTTCAAGGATTCTGTGGCTTCTTCCCACATTTGAACAGTGCCGGCGTATTTCTCTGGGCGTGTTGACAATAGCAATTCATAATCATTGAAGCCAAAGGTAGACATCATGAATTGTGCCAATTTTAACACCTCCATTACCTCCGCTTCAGTTTGGTCGGGACGACAGAAAATATGAGCATCATCTTGGGTAAATCCCCTTACCCTGGCTAGCCCGTATAATACCCCAGTTCGTTCATACCTATATACTGTGCCCAATTCAGCATACCTCAAAGGCAAATGACGATAGCTGCGTATCTGACTCTTAAAAATCAAGATATGCCCCAGGCAATTCATGGGCCTTATCATATATTCTTGCCCCTCAACCTCCATCGGCGAATATAGATAATCCCGATAAAATTCCCAGTGCCCACTAGTTTTCCATAAATCCAACTTGGCAATGTGGGGGGTATAGACGATATCATAGCCTCGTTTAATATGCTCCGCCTTCCAAAAATCCTCGATAATCTGCCGAATCACAGCACCTTTAGGATGCCAGCAAATTAAGCCAGGACCAATTTCTTCATGAATGCTGAAGAGATCAAGCTCTTTGCCCAGCTTTCTGTGGTCACGTTTGGCCGCTTCAGCTTGACGAGCCAGATAATCATCGATGCCCGTTTGATTATCAAAAGCCACGCCATAAATTCTTTGCAACATGGGACGTTTTTCATCTCCACGCCAATACGCTCCAGCGATATGAGTAAGCTTAAATGCTTTCACTTCACCTGTGGAAGCTACATGAGGCCCACGACACAAATCAGTAAAGGAGCCTTGTTTGTAGATACTCACCGTGGCATCAGGAAGCTCATCAATAAGCTCCAGTTTATAGAGCTGCGTAGCAAAGAGGCGGCGTGCCGCTTCTTTGCTCAACTCTTCTGTGGTGAAAGGCAAATCGGCGTCAATAATCTCCCTCATCTTGTTCTCAATTACGGTCAAATCTTCTGGTGTTAGTGAGCGCGGTAGGTCAAAGTCATAATAAAAACCATCCTCGATAGATGGTCCTATCCCAAATTTAGCCCCAGGAAAGACATATTGCACTGCCTCTGCCATGATATGTGCAGCGGAGTGACGCATCCTTTCTAATTTCCCTTCAGTAGCCATCAATTTCTATCTAATAATAAATAAAGATTTGTATCCAAAGCGAGGAGTTTTATAAAGAGAAATTCCACCGAAAATTTAAGGTATAAACACAATATTCCAAACAATGTGGACTTGAGTGAACAATAGGCAGCACTTTTAGCTTCGTTTTCAAGTTATTCGCGCAGTAATCTTAAGAATTCCTCCCTGCTTAGCCCAGCATCTCGAATTAGAGACCTTAATAAACCTCTACCCAGCTCTTTATGTCTGGGCACTGCCAACCTCCGCCCCGAAGGGTGCAACAAGATCATATGGCTACCCTCGGTGCGATCCCAGATATATCCAATCTTGTGCATTGCTTTAGCAAAATCGTCTCCTGATATTACAGGAAGACGAGTCACTAAACTGCAACCTCCACCTCTTCAACCTCGGTTACAGGTATTGGCTCTCCATGCTCACGCATACTAGCTATATAGCCCCGTATAGCCTCTGCAATGTTGGCAATGGCTTCCTCTCTGGTTCTCCCTTGAGAGTGACATCCAAGAAGGGCAGGACAACTAGCTACAAAAAAGCCATCCTCATCTTGTTCAAAAGTTACAGTGAACTTCATCGCGTTACTGTATCTCCTTGATTTCATGATAGTTTATTGTTCCTACAATCTTGTCCCGAAGCTCAGGCTTAAATTTAGCCCCGTTGTCTAAAACTGTTTTGTCATCTTCCATCCATAAATCGAAACCGCTTTCCCTTTCAGTGTCCATAAATTTATATTGTGAGTGCTGGAAACTATTGGTCAAGTAATCTTTTGCCTTCATTTCAGTGACTCGTGACATTTAACCTTACCTTGTGCTAGCCTGTGCTACATTTTTACAAGTGGGCGATACTGGATTTGAACCAGTGACCTCTGCGATGTCAACGCAGCGCTCTAACCACTGAGCTAACCGCCCTCTTTACCTCTCAGCCTTACACTGCTAGTCACATTAACCTGGATAACTTGACCACACTTAGGGCAGGGTATTTCTATAGTAAGAGGTCTCCCCATCACTCTTTCCACAAGTGATGTTATCACGGTGTCCATATTATCCAGCCTCTCATCCAGCATATTGAGACGCCTAACTATCTGCTCTACATCTGAAACCCGGTCAACTTGTGCAACCGGGTCACGCTTATCTCGTGAAACCAACTTACAAACTCTTCTCTACGACGCCTAAGGATTCTAGCTCAGCTTTATCTTCTTGCATCAGTTTATCTATCTGCTCAGAGATAGTGTGCTCCAAATACTTACGAAAAGCTTCTCGCGCTGCCGGCGATGACCGCACTGCTTCCTTGACTCTCTGCCATTCATCGGCGATTACTTTGTTCATCTGTTCAACATCCATAGGCTGTTTCTCTTGCCATAGATCTTCTATTCTATCCAGAACCCTGGCTGTCATAGCCCTCTTAATACGGTCAAAGGAGAGTATCTCCTCTGCAGCATATGGTTGCCCTGCTTTTCTTTCAGCCACGCCTTATCACCTCCTATTAGCTTTATTTGATACTACTATCATAAATTTAACAACCGAACTTGTCAAGATTATAACAACTGTTCTGAGAGGATGTCACCCTACGAAGAGACGTTGATAGCTAAGCAGGAAAGAGTAGCAGAAGTCAGCCAATTTATCCTTCTTACCCTGGTCGGGGTGAGAGGATTTGAACCTCCGACCTCATGGTCCCAAACCATGCGCGCTAGCCGCTGCGCCACACCCCGCTTATCAAAGTATAGGTTAATAACCCCATGAGGTCAATAAATAGCTTACCTACAGTTGGGGCAGACATCGAAGAAGTCCGGGGGCAGATTTAATTTCTTTCTAATATATTCTAACTGGGCTTCGGGAGCCCAGTAATTGCCACAAACTTTGCATTTCTTTAACTTAAATTCTGTCTTCCACTTTGAACCCTGAATTACACGAGTATCCTCCTTATCCTCCATCTTTATAGCTCCTGTGGGACAAACATAAGAGCATGAGCCACAGCCGATACAACTTGCAGAAGGTTCAAAGAAAGGTGAAGCTACCTCCCTATTTACTCCACGATTGACCAAGCTAATAGCGCTTACCCCTACAACCTCTTCACAAGCTCTGACACATAGCCCACAGAGGATACAATCGTTATTTTCTAAATACTCAGACTTAAATGAGGATTGCTCAACGCCCATCTCTGAAGCTAGCTTCTTTATTACCTCATTTTGGGAACACCGAGCTAGAAGCAGTTCCATTATCATTTTGCGGTTGTCTATAACACGAGGCGAGTTAGTTTTAACTTCAATTCCTTCCTCGGCAGGATAAAGACAGGAGGCTACCATCCGTGAGCGACCATTTTTGGAGATTTCCACAATACATAAGCGGCAAGCTCCATAAGGAGCCAAGTTTTCATGATAGCAAAGAGTAGGAATATAAATTCCGCTCTCTCTAGCTACCTCAAGTATTGTCTGCCCATCCTTAGCTTTTAGTTCCTGACCATCAATATTTATGGTTATCATTCCTACCTCATTTCACGCCTACGGGGAAATTCACCCTCACCTAACCTCTCCCTTCAAGGGAGAGGAATCTATAACTTATTTCACGCCTACAGCTTCTAGCTTACAAACATCTTTACAAATGCCGCATTTAATGCATTTGTTTTGCTCCAGAACTACCGGTTTCCTTTTGCCCATAAAAGTTATTGCCTCTGTAGGGCAAGCTTTTTCACAAAGCCTACAACCTACGCATTTCTCATCTATTATGTAATACTGGATTAAGGCTTTGCAGACACCAGCAGGGCATCTTTTTTCCTTGATATGAGCTTCATATTCATTTCTAAAATAGCGAATGGTACTGAGTACAGGATTAGTGGCAGTTGTGCCTAAAGCACATAACGAGCTATCTTTTAAAGCTTCCCCGATGCGTTCCAGAAGTGCAATATCCTTCTCTTCACCTTTGCCTTCAGTAATATCAGTCAAAATCTGCCGCATTCTCTTTATGCCCTCTCGGCAGGGAACACACTTGCCACAGGATTCTTCTTCGAGAAAGGTAAGGAAATATTTGGCAGTATCCACCATGCAAGTATCCTCATCCATAACAATCATGCCACCTGAGCCCATCATTGAGCCAGCTTTAGTCAATTCATCAAAATCTACAGGCATATCAAGCATGCTCTCAGGGATGACGCCACCTGAAGGTCCACCAGTCTGTACCCCCTTGAACTTTTTCCCATCCCTTATGCCACCACCAATACCATAGATAACTTCCCGCAGTGTCATTCCCATAGGCACTTCTACCAAGCCAGTGTTATTTACTTTGCCCACCAGGGAGAAAATTTTCGTTCCTTTACTCCCCTCAGTGCCTATAGCACTAAACCAATCAGCTCCATTATTGATTATTAGAGGCACATTAGCCAGAGTTTCCACATTGTTTAAGTTGCTGGGTTTATCCCATAATCCCTTTTCTACTGTGTGAATATATTTAGCTCTAGGTTCCCCCACCCTACCCTCTAGTGATGCCATTAAGGCGGTTGACTCGCCACAAACAAAGGCACCTCCACCTCTATTAATGCGAATAGTGAAATCAAAACCAGAACCAAGGATATTTTCGCCCAAAAACCCTAGCTGCTCCGCTTGCTTTATCGCTATCGTGGCATTTTCCACCGCTACAGGATATTCATTACGCACATAAATATAACCTTCATGGGAGCCGATAGCGTAAGCACAGATTAGTAATCCTTCAAGAACGCTATGAGGATTGCCTTCCATAAGTGCTCTATTCATAAAAGCACCAGGGTCACCTTCATCACAATTGGCGATAACATACTTAGGTTCTCCTGGAGCATTACGGCAGGACTCCCACTTCTGCCCGGTGGGGAATCCTCCACCTCCACGCCCTCTCAATCCCGACTTCTTGATTTCCTCAATTATTTGCTCAGGAGACCAGGCAAAAGCTTTGGCTAAAGCTGAGTAGCCACCTAGTGCAATATAATCCTCAATGTTATTGGGATCGATCTTACTGTTGTTACCTAAAAGAAGGCGTTTTTGTTTTTTATAAAAGGGCACATCAGATTCGCATACAGGCTTTTCTCCTGTAGCCGGGTCGGTGTAAAGCAATCTATCAACTATCTCTCCATTAATTACAGTTTTTGAAATTATCTCAGGTACATCTTCAACTTTCACATGAGTATATATAACATCTTGGGGGGAGATAATTACTAAAGGACCTTGTTCACAAAAGCCCGGGCAACCTGTAGTTTTGATGTCGACTTTACCCTGCAAATTTTGTTTCTCAAGCTCCTCCACGGTGGCATCAATAACTTCTCGGCCACCAAGAGCCAAGCATCCTGCCCCGGCGCATATTGCCACACAAGGTTTGGTTATCCTTCTTTTCTCTTTTATCGTGCTTCTAAGAGCCTCTAAATCTTGCAAAGATTTAATCTTCCCCACTTGTGGATGCCCCCTATAAATAACTATTCATACTTATTTAATATAGAATCAACTTTACCAGCACTCATTTGCCCAAAATACTTGCCATCAAGCCTCACCACTGGTCCCAGAGCACAACATCCCATACAATTCACAGTCTCTAAAGTGAACTTAAAATCGCTGGTTGTTTCTCCACGGCTAATTTTTAAACTTCGCTCAATTTGCTCTAGCACCTTAGGAGCACCCCGAACATGACAGGCAGTTCCCAGGCAGACATCAATCAGGTGCTTGCCTCTGGGTTTAAGGCTGAAGGCTTTAAAGAAAGTAGCCACACTATATACTCGACTTAAAGGAATACCCATGGCGTCACTTACCTGAATCAAAGTTTCCTTAGGTAAATAATAAAGTTCACTCTGGATATCCTGCAATATAGAAATTAGCTGCCCCTCATCAGCATTATATTTATCAATGATGGCAGCAACTCTTTTATCCATGCTTGGCTTTCTCCTTGAGCTTAGCATATTCGTCGCCTACCCTCTGCTGTATTTCATCTATCAGCTCCGGTGTAAGATGCCGGAATCTCCCCTGTGGTTTCAGGTAATCTTCGACGGGACGTAGCTGTGGTGGGTCAAAATTTAAAGTATATTCTCCATTTTCCACTTCATAAAGTGGGAAAACTCCTGTTTCCACTGCCAACCTCCCTAACCTCACAGTTGAATCAGAGGGAATTCGCCAGCCTGTGGGGCAAACAGATAAGATGTGAATATAAGAGGGGCCTTCAATAGCTACCGCCTTTTTTACCTTATCCATAAGGTCAAAAGGATAACTAGGGCAAGCAGTAGCCACATAGGGAATATCATGAGCGACAGCAATAGCTGGCATGTTTTTCTTCCAGGTTTTCTGCCCAAAGCTAATTTTGCCTGTTGGTTGAGTAGTAGTTGAAGCTCCGAAGGGAGTAGCACTTGACCTCTGAATTCCCGTATTCATGTAAGCCTCGTTATCAAGGCAAACATAGAGGAAGTCGTGCTCTCTCTCAAAAGCGCCAGATATAGCTCCGAGGCCAATATCAAATGTCGCCCCATCACCACCCATAGCTACCACTTTAGTTTTAGGTAAAGAATCGCCCTTGCGGGTTAAAGCTTTTATCCCAGATTCTGCGCCTGTGGCTACTATTGCAGCATTCTCAAATAAGGTATGAATCCAGGGAACCTCCCAGGAAGTGTAGGGAAGCTGGGAGGATACAATTTCCATGCAGCCAGTAGCCATGACAATAATTACATTCCTACCCAAAGCTTTACATACTAGCTTCACTGCTAAAGCTTCACCACATCCTGAACAAGCGCGATGCCCGGGAGCAAAACTCTGCCTCTTTGTCACTAAACGGGGAGCATATATGCTTAAAGCCTCCATTTATTCCCTCACTCCAAATATCTCAATTTCTCCGTATCGTCCTTGCTTAGCTTTATCCATTCCTCGACGCACCATATCCTGAAAGCCTTCAACCGAAATATCTCTGCCACCCAATCCACCGATAAAGCCAATGATTTGGGGCTTTTTTTCTAAATGGTATATCGCTGCTTGTACTTCAGAACAAACTGGCCCTGGCCCACCAAAGGAGATAGCGCGGTCAAGGACGATAAGCAATTTTGCCTGACTTACTGCCTGGCGGAATTCTTGAAAGGGGAAGGGACGCCATAGGCGTAACCTTACTAATCCCACTTTTTCTCCTGCCTCTCTGAGTTCATCTATAGCTCCCATAGCTACTTCGCTAAAACTTCCCATAGTCAATAGCAAAACGCTGGCATCATCTGCCCTATAAGTTTCCACAGGAGAGTAATCACGTCCAAAAATTCCTCCAAATTCCTGCCATGCTCGTAAAATTACTTCCAGGGAATCTCTCAAAGCCACATCATGAGCTTTCTTAGCTTCAGTGTAAAGGTCAGGTGTGGCAAAATCCCCCATAGTTAATGGCTTGTCTGGATTGAGAGCATAAAGAGGGTGATATTTGGGGAGGAACTTATTCACCTCTTCTTGTTCAGGAAGTAAAATAGACTCAATAACATGTGACAGGTGGAAACCATCGATATGAATCATGGTGGGCAAGAGGACTTTTGGGTCTTCCGCGATACGGAAAGCACATAGGATTAAATCAAAAGCTTGCTGAGCATTTTCGGCAAATATCTGGATCCAGCCGGTGTCACGGACAGCCATAGCATCGGAGTGGTCTCCCCAGATGCTTAATGGCGATGACAAAGCGCGGTTGCATACCGACATTACTATGGGTAACCTCATTGACGAGGCTACATATAGCACCTCATGCATCAGTTCCAAACCCTGACCGGCAGTGGCAGTAAAGGTTCTCGCCCCCACTGCAGAAGCGCCAAGACAGCCGCTCATCGCTGAATGCTCTGACTCCACAGGTATGTAATTAGCATCCAATTCGCCATCGGCAATTAATTGTGCCAGGCGCTCAACGATATGAGTTTGAGGGGTAATGGGATAAGCCGATGTAACATCAATATCAGCCATTTTGACTGCCTCCGCTATGGCGAAGGAAGTCTCAAATCCTACCCTTTTCATTCCTTTGCCTCTGCAATCATAGCTATTGCTTGTGTCCAACACTCACGGGCACAAATACCACATCCCTTGCAATAGTAAAGGTCAGCTTCAAAGTAGCCCTGTTCATCTTGGTTAATACAGTCTTCGGGACAGAAAAGAGAGCAGATGCCACACTTAATACATCTATCATGATTCCACACAGGACGCTCTGCCCTCCAATCCCCGCTGCGATAGCTCCTGGCATTTCCTATCTCGGTTACTACGAATCCAGGAGCTAATTCCTGCCATGATGGTAACTTCTCTGCTGCATATATCTTCTCAGGTCTCTTAGAAACAGCGCTCAATTCAGCAATAGAAGTTTCCTCATATGCCCTATGGCAAGCCTTAATATTCCTATCAGCCAACCGCCCAAAGCGCTCTTCTATTGGTTGGGACAAAGATTCCAGATTGATTATGCCAGTTGCCTTCACTAAGGCTCCCAGCATAGTAGTATTGACAATAAGCACTTTTAGTTCTTCCAAGGCAATGGTGCTAGCATCAATTACTGCTAATCTCCATGGGCCTTCAAACTGAGAGCGAATATCAACTAACCCCTTAGAACTATTCACTATTAGCGTGCCGCCGTCTTTGAGTCCATGGGTAACATCAACAATATCGAGTAAACCAGGATCTAGTACTACAACAATGTCAGGTTCAGTAACAGCGGTTCTCGTTCTAATGGGTTTGTCTTTGCTTATGCGGTTGAAAGCCATGACGGGAGCTCCCCTTCTTTCCGGACCGAAGCTAGGAGAAGATGTAGCGAACTTACCCTCTCCTATTGCAGCTAGTGCTGTAAGCTCCGCTGAAGTTACCGCTCCCTGTCCTCCCCTTCCATGCCATCGGATTTCAATAAGTTTGTTCGCCATTCTTAGTTACTATCGCGCCCCTGAAGGGACTCGAACCCTTGCACCTGGCTCCGGAGGCCAGTGCTCTATCCTCTGAGCTACAGGGGCAAAGCTAAAAATGATAACATAGCACCGGTAAATTAGTCAACTTTCAGTCTCTTCCAATACAAGATGAGCCTGAGAAATTAGGGCAACTCGTTTATGATTGGGACATGCGACTGATTATGAACGATGAACAATTACAAACAATAG
>Ga0209121_10006464_pt1 | contig 10287 bp, 8 predicted proteins | sample Cruoilmetagenom3_FD_187292 | JGI IMG/M metagenome (GOLD analysis project Ga0209121, IMG submission 187292) | Oil polluted marine microbial communities from Coal Oil Point, Santa Barbara, California, USA - Sample 3 (SPAdes) (version 2) | ecosystem: Environmental > Aquatic > Marine > Oil seeps ...
GTGCGCCCGCCCTTCTTCATGTTGCACGGCGCGCAGGCGGTGGCGATGTTTTCCCATGTGGTTTTGCCGCCTTGCCTGCGCGGCACGACGTGATCGTAGGTCAAATCCTTCTGGTCGCCGCAATATTGGCAGGCAAACCGGTCGCGCAGGAACAGGTTGAACCGGGTGAAGGCAGGAAACTGGCTCGGCTTCACATATTGCCGCAGCGCGATGACGGATGGCACCGCCATGTCGAGCGATTGCGAATGCACCGCCCGGTCATAGTTCGCGACGATATCCACCCGTTCCAGAAACACCGCCTTGATCGCGGTCTGCCACGGCCACAGGCTGAGCGGGTAATAGGATAGCGGCGTGTAATCCGCGTTGAGCACCAGCGCGGGGCAGCTTTCCAGTGCGCGTTCGGGATCTTCCTCGGCGCTTCTGAATACGGCTGCTCGTTCAATCAGTTCTGCTTTGAACACTTCTGGTGTCCTCCTGATGTGCTGAAATGTGCATTTGCACAGCAAAGCGTCAACCCTGTTACAGACAGGCTATCCACAGGGATGTGCACAATGCCTGCGATCTGGCATGAACATGATACGATTATGCAAGAACCCTCCACTGTCACTCGCTTCGCTCCCAGCCCCAATGGCTCGCTCCATCTTGGGCACGCTTTTTCGGCGATTGTCGCGCATGATCTGGCTGTTGAGGCAGGGGGACGCTTTTTGCTGCGCATCGAGGATATCGACGGCGCGCGCTCCCGCCCCGAACTCGCCGATGAATTTCGCCGCGATCTTGAGTGGTTGGGACTGGAATGGGACGAAGTGCCCGCGCAATCGACCCGTCTCGATAGCTATGAGGTGGCTGCCCAGCGCCTGTTGGACGAGGGATTGCTCTACCGCTGCACCTGCACCCGTGCCGAGATTGCGGCGCTGGAACCGCGTTTGGGGCCCGACGGAATGATCTATCCCGGCACCTGCAAGGGCGAACGTTTCGATCCGGCACGGCCCTTCGCCTTGCGGCTCGATATGGACCGCGCGTTAGAGCTTGCGGGAGAGCTTTCGTGGGAAGACGCGTATCGCGGCCCGCAAATTTGCGATCCGAGCGAGTTTGGCGATGTCGTGCTGGTGCGCAAGGATGCACCCGCCAGCTATCACCTTGCGGCCACGCTGGATGATGCGGCAGACGGCGTCACGCTGGTGACGCGCGGCGCAGACCTGTTCGCCATGAGCCATATTCACCGGCTGTTGCAGGCGCTGCTCGGCCTGCCTGTGCCGCGCTGGCATCACCATGCACTACTGCTCGATAGTGATGGCAAAAAGCTGGCCAAGCGGCGCGGTTCACCTTCGCTGGCGGACCGTCGCAAAGCGGGCGAAGGTGGCAAGGCACTGGCACAAATGCTCCGTATAGGCCAAATGCCGTGTGGTATAACGCTCTCTCGCTTCCCACATGGTGCCACATGAACGCAATTTTCATCATCCTCATCGCCATTTTTGCCATCATGGTCATTGTCTCGCTGGTGCGCGGCATCATCGCCTTTTTGCAGACCACGAAGATCGACCTCGAAAACGGGGGCGAAAACTCGCAAGCCCTGCAGGTGAAGCAGAACCAGGCGATGTTCGCGCGGATCAAGTATCAGGCGCTTGCCATCGTGGTCATCACGATCATGCTCGCGGTGAACAGCTGATAGTCGCCTTTTCGCTCCCGCATCCGCAGGAGCATCCTCGCAGCTATGCCCTCCACCCAAAAAGATTTGGGCTGCGGGGTTGAGAGACAGGTTCGACGATGGTCAAACTGAACAAGATCTACACCCGCACTGGCGACGATGGCACCACGGGCCTCGTCGATGGATCGCGCCTACCCAAGCATGCTCCGCGCATGGAAGCTGTGGGCGCGGTCGATGAGGCGAATTCCGCCCTCGGTTTCGCCATGCAGGTGATGGATGGCGCGCACCGCGGTGATCTGGTGCGCGTGCAGAATGATCTGTTCGATCTGGGTGCCGATCTTGCGACCCCGGCAGGAGACGATGAGGGTTTCGCGCCTTCCGAAATGGTCTTGCGCATCGTCCCCGCGCAGGTCGCGTGGCTGGAACAGCGGATCGATGCGGTGAACGATGATCTGGAGCCGCTCACCAGCTTTATCCTGCCTGGTGGCAGCGAAGCAGCGGCGCGGCTGCATCTGGCCCGCACCTCTGCGCGCCGGGCGGAACGCGCCGTGTCAGCTCTCGCAGAGGCGGAGCCGGTAAACCCTGCCGCCGCGCAATTCATCAATCGCCTGTCGGATTATCTGTTCGTGCTGTGCCGCGCGGTGAACAACAATGGCGCGAGCGATGTTTTGTGGACGCCGGGTGCCAACCGCTAATCCGGGCAATTCGTCCGACAACCCATTCCTCGCCTAGCCCTCAGGCGGCGCGACCTCATCACCCCAGCCATCATTGCGGAGCGTTTCTGCATCCCAGGCCGCATCGCCGGCTGGTTGGTTCCGCATGGCTTGCTGCTGTGCGGTAATTTCATCCGCAGCCGTCGCCAGTTGGCCGCCATTCTCCTCGGTTCCGATCACGCGGAACACGGCAAACAGGATAAAGCCCATGAAAATGAGTGCGCCCAGTTTGCTGCGGAACATGTAGCCATTCATGCCAGCAAGCATATCGACGCGCAGTTAACCGTCCGTTTCGCCCGAAAGTCCCCGCAATTCATACAGCATTTCAAGCGCCTCTCGCGGACTGAGGGCATCAATATCGAGTGCGCCGAGCCGCTCCCGCAGGGCGTCGCACTCTTCTTCTTCGGCCTCGGCTGCGGCGGCAAAGAGCGGCAATTCGCCCAATCCCGCTGCCAGTCCGCCCGTTTCGGCGCGCCCTTTCTCGAGCCTGTCGAGCACTGATTTGGCGCGTTTTACGACTGGGGCAGGAACACCGGCAAGCTTGGCTACGGCCAGACCATAGCTGCGGTCCGCCGCGCCTTCCGCAAGCTCGTGCAGCAGGACCAGATCGCCTTTCCATTCCTTGGCGCGGACGTGATGCAGGCTGAGCGCGTCGCAAGTTTCCGCCAGCCGCGCCATCTCGTGATAATGCGTGGCGAACAGGCAGCGGCTCCGGTTCGTTTCGTGAATCGCTTCGGCCACTGCCCATGCCAGCGCCAACCCGTCATAGGTCGAGGTGCCGCGGCCAACTTCGTCGAGGATTACGAAGCTGCGTTCGCTGGCTTGGCTGAGGATCGCGGCAGTCTCGACCATTTCGACCATAAAGGTGGAGCGCCCGCGCGCCAGATTGTCCGATGCACCCACGCGGCTGAACAACTGGTCCACCAGCCCGACCTGCGCGGAGCGAGCCGGAACAAATCCGCCAGCTTGTGCGAGCAGAATGATAAGCGCGTTCTGGCGCAGGAAAGTCGATTTACCGCCCATGTTCGGCCCGCCCACCAGCCACAGCCTGTCAGTATGCGACAGCGCGCAATCATTGGCGACGAAGCGTTCGCGTGAGACTGCCAGCGCAGCCTCGACCACCGGATGGCGTCCCGCCTCGATTGCCAGCACCGGGTCCTCGACAATATCGGGTTTGCACCATTCACCCTCGCTCGCGCGTTCGGCCTGACCTGCTGCCACATCGAGTCGTGCGAGCGCGGCGGCCGTGGCAGCGATGGCTTCGCGGCGGCTGGCGACGCGTTCGTTCAATTCTTCAAAATGGGCTTCTTCGGCGGCGAGCGCGCGTCCGCCTGCTTCGGCAATGCGGCCTGCTTCCTCGTGCAAAGTGAGCGAGTTGAAGCGCACCGCATTGGCCATGGTCTGGCGGTGGGTGAAGCCGCTGTCGGGTGCCATCAGCTTGTCGGCGTGCTTGCTCGGCACTTCGATGAAATAGCCGAGCACGCCATTGTGTTTGATCTTCAATGAAGGCGTTTCGGTATCCGACCGATAACGCGCTTCCATCGCTGCAATAGCGCGCCGGGCATTGCCGGACACTTCGCGCAATTCGTCCAGCGCATGGTCATATCCTTCGGCGATGAAGCCGCCGTTTTGCCGCTCGGTTGGCGGGGATGGTACGAGCGCGCGGCCCAGCAGATCCGTCAGTTCCGCATGACCTGTCAGCGTAGGCAGCAGCGCCTCGAGCAGGGCGGGGCGATCCGCCTTTGCTGTCAGCACATCATGCACACGCCGCGCCTCGTTCAGCCCATCACGCACCTGACCCAGATCACGCGGAGAGCCGCGCCCAGCCACCAGCCGTCCGAGCGCTCGGCCAATATCCGGCAGAGCACGCAGCAGGCCGCGCAAATCCGCGCGCAGCAATGGGTCGCTGTGGAGGTATTGAACAAGCGCCAGCCGCTTATCGATTGCAGGTTTGTCGGCAAGCGGGGCGGAGAGATCCTCTGCTAGCAGCCGCGCGCCTGCGCCTGTGACACAGCGGTCCACTGCGGCGATAAGCGAATGCGTGCGTCCGCCCTGCTGGCTGGCGAGGATTTCCAGGCTCGCCCGCGTGGCTTCGTCCATCGCCATGTGACCGCCTGATGCGCGCGCGGCGGGCGGCAGCAGCAACGGCAGCGTTCCGCGCCCGGCATGGTCGAGATAGGCGAGCAATCCGCCCGCCGCCGCCAGCATTGCGCGACCAAATTGCCCGAACCCATCCAGCGTGGCGACACCGTGGACCTTTTTCAGTAATCCTTCGCCTGCATCGCTAGCGAATGTTCCAGCAGGCCGCATGACGCTGTCGATCGGCGCATCGGGCCAGTTTTCCGGAGCGACAATCTCGCTCGCCCCGATCCGCGCCAGCACTGCACCGAGCCTGTCCGACGCACATTCCTCCAGCACCATGGTGCCGGTCGAGATATCGCAGGCCGCCACGCCGCACGTCCCGCGCACATCACAAACGGCTGCCAGCATGTTGGCCCGGCGCGGTTCGAGTAGCGATTCTTCGGTCAGCGTGCCGGCAGTGACGAAGCGCACAATGTCGCGCTTCACCAGTGCTTTCGACGATGGCGTGCCTTCACGTTTGGCGCGGGCCTTGGCTTCGTCTGGCGTTTCCACCTGCTCGGCAATCGCGACCCGGCATCCGGCCTTGATCAGCCGCGCGAGATAGCCTTCGGCCGCATGGACCGGTACGCCGCACATCGGCACTGGCTCACCATCGTTCTCGCCGCGCGTGGTGAGCGCAATATCGAGCACCCCAGCGGCCTTTTTCGCATCATCGAAGAACAGCTCGAAAAAGTCGCCCATGCGGTAGAACAGCAGGCAGTCCCCGGCCTCTGCCTTGAGGCCCAGATATTGTTGCATCATCGGAGTTGTGGAGCTGGCCATGAACGCTCTGCGGTAGCGTGGTCCAATCCGATTCGGGAAGGTGTATAGGTAACCTTTCCCCTATCCCCGCCGCTGAGGTTTCTCTATGCGAAGGCTCAGACAGGAGAGTACGCCTTGGACGAGAAAGAAAACACCGGCTTCACCACCCGCGAAGCGCTGTTCTATCACGAGACCATTCGCCCCGGTAAAATTGAAATCATCGCGTCCAAGCCGATGACAACGCAGCGCGATCTTTCGCTCGCCTATTCGCCCGGTGTTGCCGCTCCGGTGGAAGCGATTGCCAAGGACCCTGCGCTGGCCGCCAAATACACCGCGCGTTCCAATCTGGTGGCGGTGATCTCCAACGGCACCGCCATTCTTGGCCTCGGTAATCTCGGCGCGCTGGCCTCCAAGCCGGTGATGGAAGGCAAGGCGGTGCTGTTCAAACGCTTCGCCGATGTCGACAGCATCGACATCGAACTCGCCACCGAGGACCCTGACGCTTTCATCGAAGCGGTTGCGCTGATGGAGCCGACTTTCGGCGGCATCAATCTGGAAGATATCGCCGCGCCCGAATGTTTCATCATCGAGCAGGCGCTGCGCGAACGCATGAACATCCCCGTCATGCATGATGATCAGCACGGCACCGCGATCATCGCGGCAGCTGGCCTGCTCAATGCTGCGCATCTGACCGGGCGTGAGCTGAAGGATTGCAAGATGGTGGTGAACGGTGCGGGCGCCTCTGCGCTCGCCTGCACCGCGCTGATCAAGGCGATGGGCATTCCGCATGACAATGTGATCGTGTGCGATCGCTCCGGCCCGATCTACAAGGGCCGGGATAAGGTCGATCAATGGAAAAGCGCCCATGCAGCCGATACGCCGCATCGCACTCTGGAAGCGGCGCTCGAGGGCGCAGATATCTTCCTCGGCCTGTCGGCGGCAGGCGCGCTGAAGCCCGAATGGGTCACAAAGATGGCGGACAGTCCGATCATTTTTGCGATGGCCAATCCCACGCCCGAAATCATGCCGGACGAAGCCAAGGCCGTGCGTCCCGATGCGATCGTCGCCACTGGCCGCAGCGATTTTCCCAATCAGGTCAACAATGTGCTGGGCTTCCCCTTCATCTTCCGCGGCGCTCTGGATGTGCGAGCGACTGCAATCAACGAGGAGATGAAAGTCGCCGCAGCACAGGCGATTGCCGATCTGGCGCGCGAGCGGGTGCCCGAAGAGGTCGCTGCGGCTTACGGCATCAATCACAAATTTGGCCGCGAATATATCATCCCCGCGCCGTTCGATCCGCGCCTGATGGAGCGGGTTTCCTGCGCGGTCGCAAAGGCGGCGATGGATTCCGGCGTGGCACAGGATCCGATCGAGGATTTCGATGCCTATACGCTGGAGCTGCGCAGCCGCCTCAACCCGACCACCTCCGCACTGACCCGCGTTTATGAGGACGCCAAGGCCAATCCCAAACGCATGGTGTTTGCCGAGGCGGAAGAGGATGTGGCCCTGCGTGCGGCAATCCAGTTCCGCGATTTCGGCTATGGCACGCCCATTCTGGTGGGCCGTACGAATAAGGTGCTGGAGAAGCTGCGCGAGCTCGCGGTAGACGATCCCGAAAGCTACGAAATCGCCAATTCGGCCAATTTTGAAGATATTGAGCCGATGGTGGACTACCTCTACAAACGGCTCCAGCGGCGCGGCTATACTGAGCGCGACGTGCGCCGGATGGTCAATCAGGAGCGCAACGTCTTTGCCGCGCTTCTGGTGGCGCTGGGCCATGGCGATGGCATGATTTCGGGTCTCACCCGCACATTCAGCCAGACCGCGCGCGAAGTGGCCCGCGTGCTCGATCCCAAGCCTGATGCGACGCCATTTGGTGTCCACATGATCGTGGGCAAGAACCACACGACATTCCTCGCTGATACCACGATCAATGAGCGTCCGAGTGCCGAGCAATTGGCGCATATCGCCAAGGAAACCGCCGCCGTGGCGCGCCGCATGGGGCATGAACCGCGTGTCGCTTTCATGTCCTACTCCACTTTCGGCAATCCAGCCGGACAGTGGCTTGGAAACGTCCGCGATGCAGTGGCGATCCTCGACGCTGAAGATCCTGGCTTCGAGTATGAAGGCGAGATGGCACCCGATGCGGCGCTGAATACAACGGTGATGAAGATGTATCCTTTCAGCCGCCTGTCCGGCCCGGCTAATGTGCTGGTCATGCCTGGCCTGCAGAGCGCTAATCTGTCGGCCAAGCTGCTGCGCGAACTGGGCGGTGATGCTACCATTGGCCCGATGCAGATCGGCATGGAAAAGCCTGTGCAGATAGCGCCAATGACTGCGATTGCGCCCGAAGTGCTGACGCTCGCCGTGCTCGCGAGTGCGGGCATCGTGGGATAGCGCGACACAACGCTACAAATTGGTACGCCTGCGTTCAGGCTGGTTTGCTATGAGTCTGTCGCATGACGGACGAAGCAAGCATTGCGAATGACCGGTTTGGCCTTGGCGCGCGCCCGCAAACCCGCGTGCCTGATGATGCGCGCGGCTGGCTGGCGGAGCAATTGCGCCGCTTTGATCCTGCGCCATCAGCAGTCTTCGATCTGGTCCCTCCTGCCGAACTAATCCCGGCTTTCGCTGCTGTGCGCGACCGCGTCCAGGCGGCGCGCCGGTCCGGCGACAGCGAGGAGGAAGAAGCGGCCGTGGAAGAGCGGCGTGAAAACACGCGGCGCGACCGTCGCAATGCCTTTGCGGCGGGTGCCACACGGCTGCGGATCGCCGCGCAAAGCGAAACGCCTTTTGCAGAACGGCTGGTGCATTTCTGGTCGAATCATTTTGCCGTCTCGGCAGAGCGGCTGCCGCTTCGGTCACTGGCAGCGGACTATGAATTTTCCGCCATCCGCCACAATCTGACGGGCAATTTCGCCGATTTGTTGCGCGCAGCGATTGGTCATCCGGCAATGCTGATGTTCCTCGATCAGACGCGCTCTGCCGGGCCGAACAGTCCGCTCATCAGCCGGGTCAACAACCGCCGCAGCGACCGGCAATTGGGCCTCAACGAGAATTTGGCGCGCGAAGTGCTCGAATTGCACACGCTTGGCGTGCGCAGCGGATACACGCAGGCAGATGTTATCGAACTGGCCCGCGCGCTGACCGGCTGGACCGTGGCAGGGCTGGCGCGCCGGAATATGCGCCGTTTTATCGATGGGGCACCTGGCGAAACGGTCTTTGTGCCAGAACTGCATGAGCCGGGCGCGCGCACACTGCTGGGCAGGAATTATCCCGAAGACGGCGAAGATCAGGCGCTGAATATTCTCGCCGATCTTGCCCTTCACCCCGCCACGGCACGCCATATCGCCACCAAGCTGGCGCGGCACTTCATTGCTGATGTGCCGCCCGAAAGCGCCATTGCGCGGCTCGAACGCGCCTTCCTCGACAGCGGCGGGGAATTGAGCGCAGTCTATGCAGCACTGATCGACGCGCCCGAAGTTTGGTCGAGCCCGCGCACCAAATTCCGCACGCCGTGGGACTGGATGGTCGCCACGATGCGCGCTGTTGGCGGCAATGCCATCCCGCGCAATCCGCAGGTCGTCAATCGCTTGTTCGAGATGCTGGGCCAGCCGATCTGGCAACCGGGCAATCCGTCCGGTTGGGGCGATGTGGCGAGCGATTGGGCATCTCCCGGAGCGCTGCTCAGCCGGGTAGAAATCGCAAACCGCTTTACCATGAATGGCACTGGAAATGTCGATCCGCGCGCACTGGCGCAGGTCATTATGGGCGAGGCCCTGCAACCCGCCACGGCGCAGGCTGTTGCACGGGCCGAAGCGCCGGGCATGGGCGTTGCGCTGATGCTTTCCAGCCCCGAATTTATGCGGAGATAGGCCTTGAAACTGACCCTCAACCGCCGCCAGATGTTGCTTGCTTCGGCCATTGCCGGAGCAGGCATCAGCTTCCCGCGCACCGCTTTTGCTGCCGAGCAGGACAAGCGGTTGGTATTCGTCCTGCAACGCGGCGCGGCGGACGGACTTGCATTGGTCCAGCCGCATGGCGACCCGGCATTGCGAGACCTGCGTGCAATGCTGGTGGACGAGGATGCGCGCGCGATCGATAGCTTTTTCGCCCTCCATCCTGCGCTCGAACAGACTGCGGCGATGTTCGCCAATAGCGAGGCGCGCGCGTGGCATGCCGTGGCGACCGGCTATCGCGCTCGCTCGCATTTTGATGCGCAAAACGTGCTCGAGAGCGGCAATTCAGTGCCCTATGCCTCCGACACTGGCTGGCTTGGCCGGCTGCTGCCCTTATTGCCGGGAACGACCAGTCCGCTGGCGCTGTCCGCGGCTGTCCCGCTGACGCTGCGCGGCGGCATGCTGGTGGGGACCTATGCACCCAGTCGCCTGCCCGATCCGAGCGAAGATCTGCTTGCGCGCGTCGCATCTCTTTACGGTGAAGACGCGCAACTCGGCCCCTTGTGGGAAGAGGCAATGCGCACCCGCATGATAGCGAGCGATATTGGCGACAACGCTGGTCGTAACGGCCAGCAGGTCGGCGAACTCGCGTCCTCCCTGATGATGGCCGAAGGCGGCCCGCGCGTGATGATGGTGGAAACCGGCGGATGGGACACGCATCAGGCGCAGGGCCCGCGCTTGGCCACGCAATTGCGTGGTCTCGATGCACTGCTTGGCGCATTGCGTGAAGGGCTGGACGATGTCTGGCGCGATACGCTGGTGCTGGTCGCCACTGAATTTGGCCGGACTGCGGCCATCAATGGCTCACTTGGCACCGATCACGGGACCGCATCTGCTGCACTAGTGCTGGGCGGCGGACTGCCTGCGGGTGAGAAAGTTATCGCCGACTGGCCGGGCCTCGCCGCAAGCCAGCTTTACCAGAACCGCGATTTGCGCCCGACTGGCGATTTGCTGGCTCTGGCGACAGGAGCTGTCGCCGATCATTTTGGCGTGGACCGGGACCGCGCACTGGCAGCGTTGAACAGCTAGCCGGTCAGCCGCTCCTCAATCGGAACATAATCCAGACCATAGCCGAAATAGCGCGGGC
>Ga0209121_10006465_pt1 | contig 10286 bp, 15 predicted proteins | sample Cruoilmetagenom3_FD_187292 | JGI IMG/M metagenome (GOLD analysis project Ga0209121, IMG submission 187292) | Oil polluted marine microbial communities from Coal Oil Point, Santa Barbara, California, USA - Sample 3 (SPAdes) (version 2) | ecosystem: Environmental > Aquatic > Marine > Oil seeps ...
TTCTTATAATCGTGAATATCTTGCCGAATTTACCAGCGTTTCAGAGAAAAGCCTATTTACTCCTGAGCAAATTGATGTTTGCCACAATAATTATCTACTGAAAGAGCCTGCCATAATGGTAGCTGGATTAGACAGGGCGTCTCCCTGGGGCAAGGGAAAAAGTAAAACTTATTTCTCTGTCCTGGCAAAAGTAGAAAGAGAGGATGGCGAGCATGTTCTGGTGATGGAGTTAGAAAATGTCTTTTTATCATCAGAGAAAAGAATTAAACAATTATTAATGAGAGCTTACGAACATTGGGGAATTAGCAATGCTGGTCTCGAGCAATACCAATCGGCTGACCTTTATACCTGGTGTCAGGAGAATAATATACCTTCAGAGCTTCATTCTTTTACTGCCGGCAGTCAGCAGTCAGTTTTTAACGAGCTTTATTATCTGATTAGTGAAAAACGCTTCCACTTTGATCCTAAATACTCGGATCTGACAAATCAACTAAAAAATTTTATATGTGATGATTCAGGATCCACTCCACAATTTGGAGTCACTGGTCGGACTGGTGACGATGCCATTGATTCTGTGGCAAACGGTCTTCTTGCCTTCAGGTCAGTTAAGAATGCTCCTCAAGGTGGCGAGCCTATAATTATGCTCGGCTCGTGGGGAGCATATCCCGGGGAATCTTCGAGTAGGAAATTACCTTCCTGGGTTTCAGGCTGGGAAAATGTAGAGCAAAACAAGGATAACATAATATGAAAAATTTACTAAAGAAGTTGGGAATTTTTATATTTAGAGGAAGGCAGGAAGAATACGATGATTCCGAAGAAATAGAAAATCCAGAAGATTTCGGACATTACGAATATAATGAACCATTATTTATAATTGATACAAAAAAGAAAAAGGAGGAGAAATAGATGATAAGTAAAGAAGAAGTGGAAAAAACTTTAATAAGCAAATATGAATCTGGTCTAATGCAGACGCGTTTACTATTGGAAATTAGAGATTTATTACTGGAAATCAGGGATAGACTTAATAAAGAAGAAGCGAAATAAGACGATTACAGGGCAGGTTAAATTTATAGGTATTTTAGATAGTCTTAATCTTTTAAAATGCCTGTATCAGGCTTATATCAAACGATATTTCTGACAGATTAGTAAAAATCAGCGGATTAGCCAAATTTAAGCGAGTTAGAAGGCAAAGTGGTATAAATGTTCAAAGCACTTAAAAGAATGCTTTAAATAGCGGTAAATCAAGGGAAAATATAAGAGATTTGAGAGGAGGATAGGATGGCAAAACTATTTAAAAATGCGAATCCTGAAATAGTAGAGATTCTTGACTATAATTGTCCCAGGTTCAAGTGCAAAATTTGTGGAAAGATATGGTTCCCTAAAATTTTAGCTGGCGGTAGATTTGCACCAGGATCCTGGCAGTGTCCAGAAGGCTGTAAAAAAAAATAAAAGAGGAGGATGATTAAAATGCTAATAATTGGATTAGTCATTTTAGCAGTGGTAGTTTCCTTGATAATTATCACACTGACATTATCAGAAAAAAAGGTACCTCCAAGGGAACCTTTCGTAGTAATTAAAAATAAGGAGCGTGATGATAATGAATAAAATTTTGACATTAGAGGCGCAGCTAATTGAGGCTGAGGAAGAAGAGAGAAAAACAATCCAGAATTCTCCACAAGCAAAAGCTCAAAGAAGAGTGCAAAAAATCAAAAGAGAAATAAAAGACGATGAGAAGAAAAAGATAAAGAAGCAGATCCAAGCTCTGGTGAATGAGTGTCTGGATTTGGGGCAAAAATTAGAATCAGTGAAGAAGGAAGCTGAGAATTGGCGAAAAAAGGGACCTGGATTCAATAGACGATATGCGGAACTCCATACTCATCTATCAGTCAAAACAGACAAGCAAATCAAATTGCGAAATCAGTTAAAAGAATTAGAAATAGGAGGTGATATAGAATGAGTTCATTTGCGGCATATAAACGAAAAATTGAGGCGAAAGAATTGGAACTAAAGCGTCTTTATGAGGAATTAGAAAAAAAAGATAAAGCTATCCTTCGTGAAGGACACGAAAAAAACTGGGATAAAATTGTGGAATCCGAAAAATTAGCAACAGGGAAATTGGAAGAAGAAGTAGAAAATCTCACTGAGGAAGAGGAGAAAAAAATACTTGGACAGGAAGAGCATCAGAAAAAAATTCAGGAATCGCTGCCGAAAGGTGAAGCTATGGGATTGGATTATGAGGAGCCGGAGGAAATTTCAGAGGAGGAGGACCGGCAAATTCTAAGGGAAGGATCTCCACAGCATAGATTAAATTTTGAGAGAATGGAAGAAGTGGAAACAAAGCACCAAGGTGCTCTGATAGAAAGTGAGCAAAGAGATTTATCTGGTGAAACTGAAATCGATGAGGAAATTCTGGGACATCACACCATAAAAACTGAGGAGGAAGAAACAAAAGAAAGCTGGCAGGAATCTGAAGGCAAACTTTTTTCTTATGATTTTCAGGATCTTGATGAGTGGACTGAAGGCGTGGAAAATAAGGATAATATGCTAATCAGTGGATCGATTATTTCTGTGGGAGAGAAGAGTAAAAATGGTAAAACATATCCTCTGGAGGCTTGTAGGGAAAGTGCAAAAGATTTACAGGAAAGGCTGCAAGCGGGAGAAATAATTCCTCTGCTGGATGGACATCCTGCATCAGAGAAAGATTCCTCTACTGAGCAGGTTATAGGAAAAATAAAGTCTGTAGAATTTGATGAGGATGAGATCGGCTTTGTAGGAGAAATTTCGTCCACAGAAAGAGGTAAGGATTGCCAAACTTTAATTAGAGATAATTGCGTGGAAGGTTTATCTTTGGGCGCTATTGGCGATTTTGACAAGGAAAGCGGGATAGTTAAGAGTTTTAATCTTGAACATCTGGCGCTGACCTGGAAGCCAAGTTCGAGTGCAAAAATTAAGTCAATCCTCAATTAAGTCATCTTTTTTATAGGAAGGCTCATTCACTTAATGGAGGTTGGAGAACGCCACTATTTTCTACGAGCCTTTCTTACTCCCATTAAAGTAGAAATAGAAAAGCTCCACGGGGGGATAGTTCTCTTCCTATCTCCCCGGAAAGAATTAGAAAAAGCAGTAAAAATTGAGCCTGGGAATTAAGGAAACAAGTAGCGAGCCTCTGAAACTATTATTATTTTTTGCTTACAGGATTTTAGAGGTTGCAAGGAAAATTTACTTAATAGAGGTGAATAATGAAACTTATAAATGCGAAAAAATTAGGAGAATTAACTGGATTATCTCGAAGTAAGATATATCGCTATTACCATAACGAATCATTAGGACTGGAAACTGTTATACGAGGAAGAAATATTTATTTTCAGTGGGATCCCGATAAATTTACTGAAGCACATTTGAGAAAGTCGAAAAATAGGGAATTAATTATCAAATCATTAGAAAAACTGGAGAAAGTGGAAGCGAATCTAAGATTTTTACTTAGGCGGGATATTTACGCTGAGAAGAAAATCGTCAATATAGCTAAATAGAAAAGGGGAAGCAGCTTCAGAGCCTCCCCTTTAAAATGGCGTTTCCCCTGCTCGCAACACTCAGTTAATTGAATGTCAAAGCTCCGCCATTCTTATTAGTAGAAAAATTTTTAAAGTTTGTCAAGAGAAATTCAAATGAAAGTCGTAAAGTTCAGGAGGTAGAAGAAAATTTGAAAACTGACAAATCTGACAAAAAAGGGGCTTTTCGTGATGTCAAGAAAAAGATAGAAAGGAGAAATATGTCAACACAATTATTGGTATCAGTGAAAGATATAACTACGGAGATTATTAACCTGCACAGCGAAATAAAAGGGCTATTCATAGGCTCCCTTGAGAGAGCTATCAGAATCGGCGAACTGCTATTCCAGGAGAAAAAAGCTATCCCGCACGGTAAATTTCTTTCTTGGATTGAGAAGGAATTACCCTTTAAAACAAGGACAGCACAGAATTATATGGAAGTTTATAAGAATAGGGAGTGGGCAAATACGCAATTACTTGCGTATTCGGATAATCACAGGGAGCTAAACAGCGTCTATTTAATGCTAAAAGAAGGAAAGAAAGAAGAGAAGGAATTACAATCAGAAAAGGCTAGAGAAGACCTCCGACAAAAAGGAAAGGATTATATACCAGGAGAAGAGATAAAGGTAATTCAAGGAGATTTTAGAGAAATAACAAAGCAATTCCCGGATAATTATTTTGACCACATTCTAACAGATCCTCCCTACCCAGGAGAATATCTACCTCTCTGGAGTGATTTAGGAAGGATAGCTAATAGAATTTTAAAGCCTTCAGGATTCCTCATAGCTTACTCAGGTCAATTTTATCTGGATAAAGTAATGTCTATGCTTTCCGAACATCTTGAGTATTACTGGCTGATAGTCATCCTTCATACTTTACGGACTGATATTATTCAGAAAAATATCGGAAATTATCTTCGAACTATTTTAATATTTCAGAAGCCACCCATACAAAAACAGGAAAAATATATTACAGACTTAATCCCAGCCACTCCTAAACAAAAAGAACTACATTCGTGGCAACAAACTGAAAATGGAATGAATGAATTATTAGATAAATTCACTCATATAGGCGACTTGATTTTAGACCCTTTTGCAGGTTCAGGAACGACACTTGTAAGTTGTCGGAAAAATAAGCGTAGGTGTATAGGAATTGAGATTGAAAAAAGAAATGTGGAGATAATTAAGGGAAGACTTGTAATCGTAGGCTAAAGCCTGCGGCTACCAAAAATAAAAAATATAAGGAGAATAAAATAAAGGAAAAACAACTTAATAAGCTAAAAAATAATCATAAATATCAAACTATGCCTGATATGGATTTTGTTCAATTCATTGCTTTAAAATTGGACATTCAGGAGCAAGGGGTATTAACACCTATCGATATAGACGAGGAAGGCAATATATTAGATGGACACCATCGTTTTAGGGCGTGCCAGGAACTCGGTATAACTGATTATCCAACTATTATTCGGGTCGGATTATCAGAAAAAGAAAAAAAACTATTCTCTCGAAAATCCAATATGATGCGTAGGCATCTTACTCGTAAGCAAATCAGAGAGCTTATTGCTTCACAGTTAAAAGAAACTCCTAATTGGGCTAATAATCGTATAGCAAAAGAGCTGGGTGTTGATAGTAAAACTATTCTATCGGTGAGAAAAAACCTTGAGGCAACTTTGGAAATTCCGAAGTTGACTAAATTTGAAGGTTTGGATGGCAAAACTCGGCAAAAACAAAAAGCAATTATGGTGCCAAGTGAAAAAATAAAAAAAGAAATTCTCGCAGAGCTTGAAAAGAGCGGAGTAGAAATCCCTATTGGCTTTTCAACTGGAGATTTTATGGTTTTTCAGGGAGGAAATCCGAAAGGAGGGAAGCAGTGGGAAGATCTATCTAAAGAGCAGAGTGATGGCTGGAAAAGATTTGGTCATTACCTGGTGAATAAAGAAGGTTGGAATCCTGAAGGCGTCGGTTACCATTTAGATTGGCTAATTAGGCGTTTCGATAGTGTTGAGGAAATGCTTGGTGAAGTAGGAGATAAATATCGAAAAATTTGGAGTATGCCTCGAATATCGAAAAAATCTAAAGAAGTTATACGAAAATATATGTTGTCTTTAAAAAATAAAGGAGAATGACAATGCAAGAAACTATTTTAACTGATGATCTATGGCTGGCTTCTTTTATGAAATCTAAAGGAGCCGAGCTTAACTTTAATTCAAAGCAGGAGAGGATTATTTTTGAGCTAACTGGAGATAATTTGAATAATCTGCGGGGACAATTCTACGATGGTGGTTCAATCAATATTTTAACTTTCAAGGGGAATTATCTGTCGCTGAAGCACAAAATTTATAATCTGAAAAAAAATAAAATATAGGCTAGCTTTTGTGCCGGGAGGTTCTGGACTAACCTCCTTCCTCCCGGCGCTTAAAGGAGGTTAGTAATATGGATGACCAATTTAGAGAACAAGTTAGGCAGGCAAATGATATCGTAGAGATTATCGGGGATTATGTAGAGTTAAAGAAAAGTGGCAAGGAATATCTTGGCTTGTGTCCCTTCCACGAGGATACAAAGCCGAGTCTTAATGTAAGTCCGGATAAACAGCTCTTTCACTGTTTTGTTTGTGATGCTGGTGGGGATGTCTTTCAGTTTATTGAGAAGAAAGAAAGTCTTACTTTTCCAGAGGCTCTCAGATACCTTGCTAACAAAGCCGGACTTGAGATTCCAAGAGAGAAACATCTTACTAAAAAGGAAAAGAAAAGAAAAGAGAGTATGACTTATACCATAATTGAAGGCAAACTGGAAAAGAAAGATACAGATATTCGGATAGAAACTAAGAAGAAAAACTTAGGTCAAATTGCCATTCAAAAACTCAGGACTGATGCTTTCCTGGAATTGATACCGGATATTAAGGAATTAGATGCAGGCTACTTAAAATTAACTAAAGATTGGTTAAAAGAAAATTGGAAAATTGGACCGGATATAGTCAGCCAGGAAATCAAACAAAGAAAATTGGAGACTTCTAACTTTTTAAAAGAACCCTTGGAGTTCTCAAAGCAGAAATTCAATCCCCGATCCTATTCAGAGGGAATCCTGACCGATGAATCGTTAAAATTTGATAAATATAAAAGATTCTGGATCTTTGATAAAAGTACCGGTATTTGGAAGAATGAAGCTGAGTTGATTCTCAATTCTACTTTACGCAAGAGAATATTAGGAAATCCTGACTATAAAAGATATTGTGTAGCTGAAATAATAGCTGACCTTCAAGGACTGACTTATATAAGTGAAGAGCCAGAGGAACCGGCTCCGAATCTTATACCTTTCAGAAATGGGATTTATGATCTAGAGAATGAAAAGCTATTAAAATACGATCCTAAGTATTTCTTTATAAATAAGTTGCTGGTAGATTACAATACTAAATATAAGGACTGTGAGACTATAGATAGAATATTTAGTGAGATTGTAGATGCCTCTAATATGGCTACTCTTTATGAGATGATAGCTTATTCACTCTGGCGAGGTTATCCCTATCCAAAAATATTTATTCTCTACGGAAGTGGCGGTAATGGTAAGAGTGCCTATATTAAGATACTGAACAAAATTTTAGGCAAACAAAATATATCATTGATTAGTGCTATGGATTTACAAAATAATAGATTCGCCTCTTCCGGGCTATTTGGAAAATTGGTAAATGTTAGTGGAGAAATGGAGTATAGTATTTTACGAAATACCTCAAAACTAAAGGCTTGCACAGGTGAGGATTTGATTTACTGCGAGAAAAAATTTAAAGATCCATTTCCTTTTGAGAACTATGCGAAGATGATATTTCTCACTAACCAGGTCCCTTTAACCAGGGACAAAACTTACGCCTTTTACAGAAGGATATTTTTATTAGAATTTCCTAATAAGTTCGTCCTGGGAGAGAATGCTGATCCGATGATAGTAGAGAAAATCCCGAAAGAGGAATTTGAGGCTCTGGCTTATAGATGCACTTTAACCTTAAAAGGCTTAAAAAAAAATAATTTTGTGTTCGCTAACCACGAAAAGACAGAAGAGGTTACCAAGAGATATGAGGAACTTAGTAATCCTTTGAGTAAATTTATTCAGGAGAATACAGAGAAAGAACCTAACTCAGAGATCTTAGTTAGCGAGCTTAGTGATAAATTTTTATCTTATTTAAAAGAAAATAGTTTAAGAACCTGGACAGACAAAGAAATTACCAGAGGTATGAAAGATATGGGCTATACAAAAAAATCTCTTATGCGAGAGAATAGAACAGATAGATACTGGCTTGAGTTAAAATGGAAATAGTTCGATTAAGTATAGGCTTCAATATTACAGCAATTACAGATATTACAGCAAATTTCTATTAAGAGATATTAGCGGCATCTTTATAAGGCGTAAGAACATATAGTATTATTTACTTAATAGAGTTTTCCTGTAATTCCTGTAAAATGTGTAATATTGAATACAATGCTTATTTTATATAAAGGAGGATTGAGATGAATGAGCGAATCGGAGTTAAAAGAAAGAATAATAAATTTGATATGCGAATTCATAGATTTAGAAGATATAAAAGCTGTGGCTTACTGGGATAACTTATTAAGATACTTTGCGAGCTTTTAGGATTACTTCCGGCGAAAATATAATTAGCCGGACCTCCAATACTATTTTAGCATCCTGCGTGTGAGGCCACATTCTCACCGCAGGGCAATAATTTATAACTTTATTTAGGTGTTCATTCTTATAAGTGGAGAAAAGTCTATACATTATACATTTTTAATTTGTTGGAGTAGTCGGTAAAACTTTTGGAGTATCAAGCCTTGACTTTTTATTTTTATGTTATATAATAGCTTATTAGATAACATATTAAAAATCAAGGAGATAAAGGATGGTAAAATATTTAACGCAAGATGAGGAAAAAAAACTTTTAGATAATGTTAGCGGAGTATTTGAAGAAAGGGATCGTGCAATCCTTGTATTCTTCTTAAATACAGGGTTAAGGGTAGGTGAGGCAACAAAATTGATAAATTCAGATGTGGAGAATGGAAATATTAAAAAAGAGCTTCAAATTCGTAAAGAAATAGCTAAAAGAAAAATAGCCAGGAGAATTCCTTTAAATAAGAAGGCAAGAAGGTCAATCAAGTTCTTATTAGCCTGGAATCGGAAGCACGGTTATAGTAGTAATCCTGGAGATTCCTTTTTAGTGTCCAGGAAAGGCAGTAAATTTACCCCTATGCAGGTTGATAGGATAATGATCAAGGCAAGGAAGAAGACTAAGCTGGATTTCGTAGTTACCCCGCATAGTCTACGACATACCTTCGCAATGAAGATTTTAGCGGCAACTGATAATATTATCCTGGTGAAAGATTTGCTCGGACACAGAGACATTCGAACAACTCAGATTTATTTAAGTGCGTCCAGGCAAGCAATGCGGGATGCGGTGGAAAGGATATAAATGGAAAAAAATAGAGAAAATATTAGATATCCAGTAACAAATAAACCGGATAGATGCCCCTGGTGTGGAAATTTTTTCAAACAAAAACAGATTCACCAGGAAATATTTATAGAAGCAAATTTTGTATATGTAAAATCATATTTTAATTGTTTGCCTAAAGGGGAATGGGTTGAAATAAAATTAACTGATGGTGTAAAAAGTATTGGAATGATTCCCAAACCTAATTCAAAGATAGGTAAAAAAGTGAAGTGTGATGTAGTATTTTTAGTTTGTCCTAAATGTGTAAATTCAGCGATAGCTCAATTAGAGCAAGAGGATACTCTATTTAAAGAAGTTGGAATTTTAAATAGAGGTAAAGATGGAAGTATAAAATGGAATGCTTACGGTGGTATAATTAATGGTTGGGAAGTTTGAAATTTTTAAAGAAATTAAGGAGATGATTTAATGTCCTGGAGAAGCGATAAATCCTATATAAGTAAAGATCCGCTAAAGAGAGAAAAATCTTTAGAAAATTTACTAATTGGTAGAAAGAAGAGACCGAAAGCAAAGACCAAGTTCATATCTCTACCTAATAATCCTAAATATAAGAATGACATAATCTCCTTTATTGAGGAGAATGTTTGCCTACCAGATGATATGGGCAATCCTAAACCTTTAAAGTTATGGGATTTTCAGAAGAAAGTCTTAACTGAATCTCTGAGGAAGAATCTATTAAGCAGCTATGTTCATAATCTTATCCTATATGTAGCCGGTAGAGGTGTTTCTAAATCTTTTATGGTGGCTCTGGTAATTCTACATAGGCTTTGCACTCAGCAGAATCTAAGAATTTTATTAGTTTCTAATTCTATGCTCCAGGCTCGTTCAGGCGTCTGGGATCATTTAAATATTCTAATCCTTAATTCTCCAAAGATTCTTAACTTTATAGGTGATAATAATCTTTTAATAGATTCTATTCGGCTACCTGATTATAATAATTTAGTCTTTATTAAATCTGGATCGGCTATCTCATCAAGAGGAACCAGGGCTGATTTGGTTAGTATGACTGAGTTTGCCGATTCACCAACTACACAATTATTCGAGGGATTATTTCCTTCTATGTCAGCTGTGAAGAATTCTCAGATGTTCATTGATTCTATCTCCTCAAGCCGATTACATAAACTTTATGAATTATATCAATTAAGTAAAGAAGATAAGAAGGTATACGCCTGGTATGAGACAAATCCTAAAGTTTCTCCTCTTATTACAGATGATCATCTGAATTTAGCTCGCAAGGTGCAACCACTTTCT
>Ga0209121_10006466_pt1 | contig 10283 bp, 4 predicted proteins | sample Cruoilmetagenom3_FD_187292 | JGI IMG/M metagenome (GOLD analysis project Ga0209121, IMG submission 187292) | Oil polluted marine microbial communities from Coal Oil Point, Santa Barbara, California, USA - Sample 3 (SPAdes) (version 2) | ecosystem: Environmental > Aquatic > Marine > Oil seeps ...
CCAGCACCCCCGCCACGTCGAAAGTCGCCAGCTCCAGCGCCATACGCCCGGCCTCAATCTTGGAGAGGTCGAGGATGTCGTTGATCAGAACCAGCAGGTGCTCCCCGCTGGAGAGGATGTCCCTTACACACTTCTTTTGCTCGGAGGTCATCTCGCCCACCAGACCATCAATCAACACCTCGGAGAAGCCGATGATGGAATTGAGCGGTGTGCGGAGTTCGTGGCTCATGTTGGCCAGGAACCGATTCTTGAGCCGGTCGAGTTCCTGCAAGCGGACGTTGGCTCGCCGCAGCGCCCGCTCCACCTTCTGGCGCTCGATGGCATAGCGCACCGAGCGCGTCAGCAGTTGGCGCGTATACTCTCCTTTGACCAGGTAGTCCTGGGCGCCTTCCTGCACGGCGCGAATGCCCATCTCCTCGTCATCGAATCCCGTAAGCACCACAATCGGGATTTCCTGGTTCTCGGCGTGAACCTTCGAGACGGTGTCGAGCCCCCGGCTATCTGGAAGCCCGAGATCCAGCAGTATCACGTCGAAACTATCGTCCCGCAACCGCTCGATGGCCGTGGAGAGACACTCGACCACTTCGATCTCAAAGGCAAAACAAGAGGAGGCGGACAGGGCCAGCTTCACCAGCAGGGCGTTTCCGGGATCATCCTCCACCAGGAGAACTCTTGTGATTTCAGAATTCGGACTCTGGATTTCGAATTTCGGATTTCGGATTTCGGATTGTCCACTCATAGCCATCATTCTCTACCCATCCGCGTCCCATTACTCATCCGGCGTGGCAGCCAGCGCCTCCAGGCGGCGCAGTTCTGTCAGCAGGGATTGCGCAGTGAGCGCGCTCTTGCGCACCAGCCCCTGGACGTGCTCGTTGAGCAGTGCGCGTTCCCCCGGTGCTATGTCTTTAGCAGTGAGCACAATCACCGGGATAGCAGCAGTCTGGGCATCCGCCCGCAGTGCCGCCAGCACCTCAAAGCCATTCATCCCCGGCATCAGCAGGTCCAGCAGGACTACATCGGGATGCTCGCTGCGCGCCAGGATTAACCCCTGCTCGCCGTCGTATGCCGGAAGCAGCGTGTAGCGCCCAGCAGGTAACATACGTCGCAGTAGCAAGACTACTCCGGGGTCATCGTCCACGACCAACACCTTGACTCCTCGATCCGGTGGGGCAGGCGCTGCCAGCCGGCCAAGCACCCTGTGCAGATCATCCCGCCGCACTGGTTTGACCAGGTAATCCACGGCTCCCAGGCTGAATGCCAACTCGCTGTTTTCCAGCACCGAGATGACCAGCACCGGGATGTCTTTGGTCAAAGGGTCCGACTTGAGGGCGCGCAGTACGTCCCACCCGTCTAGATCGGGGAGCATGACGTCCAGCGTGATCAAGGCCGGTTTTGACCTACGAGCGTGATCCAGCACACCCACACCGTTGTAGTGTTGGACCGGTGTGTATCCCTCCCGGCGCAGGTAGAAAGCCAGGAGATCGCTGAACTGACGGTCATCCTCGACCACCAGCACTGTCTTGCTGTCGGAAGGCTGCTCAGTTCCTCCAGCCGCCCCCGGCTCTGCGGCCAGTGGGCCGGTCAGCGGGAGCAGGAGTGAGAAAGTCGCCCCGTGCCCGTACTCACTCTCGACCCAGATGCGGCCCCCGTGCATTTCGACCAGCCGCTTGCTGATGGCCAGCCCCAGCCCGGTGCCCGTCATCTCCCGCGCCGCTGAACCATCCACCTGGCGGAACTCCTCAAAGATTATCTCCTGATCCTCGGGCTTGATGCCGATGCCGGTATCGGCCACGGAGAAGAGCATCGTGGTCTGGTCGGCAAGCCGGCAGGAGAGCGTGATGTGCCCCTCGACGAGGGTGAACTTGTAGGCATTGCTGAGCAAGTTCAGCAAGATTTGCTTGACCCGGAAACGGTCGGCGGTGAGAGGAGGCAGCCCCTCGGCCTGTTCTATCTTCAGCACCTGCGATTTCTTCTCGATCAGCGGCGTGATCGTCGCCTGCACCTCCGCCAGCAGCTCCGCCACGTCGAAAGTCGCCGGCTCCAGTTCCATCCGCCCGGCCTCGATCTTGGAGATGTCGAGGATGTCGCTGATCAGCGCCAGCAAGTGGTGCCCGCTGGAGCGAACGTTCTCCAAACACTCCTTTTGCTCGGAGGTCATCTCGCCCACCAGACCGTCAATCAGCACCTCGGAGAAGCCGATGATGGAGTTGAGCGGTGTGCGCAGTTCATGGCTCATGTTGGCGAGGAACTGATCCTTGAGCCGGTCGAGTTCCTGCAAACGGACGTTCGCCTCCTCCAGCGCCTCCGCCCGCTGCTGCAACTCGGCCCTGGCAGTCTCCACCTCCTCAAACAGGCGAGCGTGCTCGACGAGCATGGCCAGGTTGCCGGCCAGGGTGGAGACAAGGCGCAGGCCGTCGTCACCGAAAGCGCCCAAGCGGCGGCTCTCCAGGTTCAAAGCCCCGATGATCCGTTCACCCACCCGCAGCGGAACGCACAGTTCAGAACGGGTGTCCGCGTCACAGGCTTGGTAGCGCTCATCCTGACGCACGTCGGCCAATAGAACTGGCTCCCCCATCTGAGCCACCCAACCAGGGATCCCTATCCCAACGGGGCGGCGCATTAGTTTAGGCCCCCCGGGAAAGCCCGTCCAGGCCCGGATAACCAGTTCCTCTGTCTCCGGCTCCAGCAGCAGTATAGCAGCATCGTCCGGCCTGAGGGTCTCGCACAGCGCATCCAGAGTCCTCTGAATGATCTCGTCCAGGCGAAGGGACGTCGCGCCAGCAGTGGCCACGCCATAAAGGACGCTCAATTCTGTGGCCCGCCGCTGCGTCTCTTCGTACAACCGCGCGTTCTCGATGGCCACAGCCGCCTGGTTGGCGAAGGCGAAGACCAAACGGCCATCCTCTTCGCTGTAAGCCCCCAGCCGGCGACTATCCACGGTGAGGACGCCGATGACCCTGTCTCGGACGATGAGGGGCGCTCCAATCCAACCGTGAATGTGAGCGGTCGCCGGGATCGACTGCCAGCGCGGGTCGTCCTGAACGTCCTCGATGACCAACGGGCGACGGGCGCGCACCACGGCTGAGGAAAGGTTATCTTCATCGGCGCTGAAGGAGATCCGCAGCGCCGCCTCCATGTCAGGAAATCCCCGCCCAGCCGTCACTTTGAACCGGTCGTCGTCCAACAACAACACGGCGCTGCTATCATACTCGATCACCTGCGCCAGTTGCTCCAGGATGAGGGGCAGGACTTCGTCCAGATTGAGGCTGGCGTTGACGACGCGCGCCGTCTCCCGCAGCGCCTCGGCCACCTCCCGGCCGCGCTGCTCGGCCTGGTACAGCCGCGCGTTCTCGATGGCCACGGCAGCCTGGTTGGCCAGCGCCTGGGCGATTGCGGCGTCCGCTTCGGTGTAGGAGCCGGGCTGCGTGTTGTCAATCATCAGGACGCCGATCATCTCGTCGCGCACCAGCAGCGGCACCCCGATCCAGGCGCGGATGTCCTCGGTCCCCGATACCCAGATCCAGCGCTCGTCCTCCCGCACGTCGCCGATGACGACGGGGCGCTGGTCGCGGGCCATGGCCTGCAGGATGGGGCTGTCGTTCAGGTGCAGGGAAACCTCGGCCTTCACCAGTTCCTCGTCCTCGTAGCCGGTCACGGCCGCCATAGCGGGCTCGCCGCCGGCGAAGAGCAGGATGGAGGCGGTGTCGTAGGCCAACACGCGCTTCGCCTGGCGCAGGACGAGGGAGAGTACCTCGTCCAGTTCCAGCGTGGAGCCCACGGCGCGGGAGATTTCGCGCAGAGTGTCGGCGCTCGCGCGGGCGGCCTGCTCGGCCTGGTACAGCCGCGCGTTCTCGATGGCGATGGCCGCCTGGCTGGCGAAGAGAGTCGCCAGCCAGACGTCGTGCTCGCCGAATCCCCTGGCCCGGCCACTCTCGACGAATTCCAGGACGCCGATGACCTGCTCGCCGCGCTTGAGCGGCACGCCGAGGACGGCGGTGAGCGGCTCGGCCTCCCAGTCCGGCGAGCGTCCCTCCCAATGGCTGTAGTCGTCCACAGCCAGCGGCTCGCCGCTCTGCAGCACCCGGCCGCAGAGCCCCTCGTCGGGCGCCATGCGTGTGCCGGTGTAGTCCCTCGTGTAGCCGTAGCTGACGACGAACTCGAGATCGTTCTTTGCCTCATCAACGAGGTAGATGCCCCCCGCCTTGGTGTCCAGCAGGCGGCAGCCCTGCTCCACGACGTTCCGCAGGACTTCGCCAAGTTCCAGTTGAGCGGTAACAGCCAGGGAAATCTCGCGCAGCGCCTCCAGTTCCTCGCCCCGGCGTTTGATTTCCTCCTCCGCCCGCTTGCGAATCAACACCTGACCCACCTGGGTAGCCACATGCTGCATCAGATCAATGTCGGAATCGTTGAACACCTGCCGCTGGAAGGCGTCGAACCCCAGCGTGCCGATCACCTCCCCGCCAGCTATGATCGGCACTATGAGTATGGACTGGACGTTCCGTTGGCGCATGAGCTCGTGCACAGGCGCTAGAAGTGGGTCAGTCTGAGCATCGGTGACCGCCAAGGGGGCTTTATGCTCCAGAATGTAGGCCATGGAAGGATTGCCGGCCACCGGAAGGACGACCCCTATGGCACCGGAGCTACTCGGAGGATGGTAGTCGGCGACCACCTCCGCAGCGGTTCGTTCAGGGTTGAGAATGGCAAAGCCCGCCTGGGGAACTTGGAGGAAGCGGGCCAGTTCGGCGCATACATTGTGCAGAGCGTCGGTCATATCCACGGCTGAAGTGATGACAGTAGTGACCTGGCTGAGAAGAGTCATCTCCTGCAGGCGGCGTTGGATTTCCGCCTCCGCCCGCTTGCGCGCGGTGATGTCTTTGTCCACGCCCCGATAGCCCAGCAGGTTGCCCTCGCTGTCCAGGATAGGCACACCGTTGGTCAGCAGCACCACCTCGCGTCCATCCTTGGTCAGGTTGCGGTTCTCCAGGTCCACAATCGGCCGCTTGTCCGCAGCGATCTCGGCAAAGACCTCGCCCACGCGAGCCGCCTCGTCAGGGGGCATAAACTCAAAAGGTGTCTTGCCCAGGACCTCTTCAGGTGTGTAGCCCAGCACGTCCGCCACGCTCTCGGAACAGTAGGTATAGCGGCCTGCACCGTCCACTTCCCAGACCCAGTCGGCCGTGCTCTCGGCAACGTCCCGAAACCGTTTCTCCGAGACGCTCAGGTCGCGGGTGCGCTCGGCGACTCGTTGCTCCAGTGTGTTGACCATATTGGCCAACCTGTCCGCCATCCCATTGAAGGCAGCGGCCAGTTGCTCGATCTCGTCGCCTGTCTTGATGTCCAGCCTATAGTCAAGGTCCCCGCTGCCAATGACCTCCGCCCCCGCCCCAAGTTTGTGGATTGGCTCAAGGATTGACTTCGCCGAGTAAAGTGCGATAAGCAGTCCCGAAGCCAGAATCAGCATACTTGTTGCCAAAAACGTCCAGGTGCCATTCACGATCATTTGATAGATCGTATTTTGCGCGTCGAGCAGCTCTTGCTCGTGTACGGCTAGACGCTGGTCCAGCATCTCGAACAATTCATCCTTGCGCAGATGGATCTCCTCTCGGCCCTCTGACAATGTCTCTTCGCTGACCCCGCGTTGATATGAGTCAATGAGACCGTTACACAAATCAATCAGATGGAGGCCCCCGCGTTCCATCTCTTCTGCTGTGCCTTTTTCTCCCTCACCGGCGTGTACTTCGTGTTCGAGGTAGATGCGCAATGACTCTCGCAAATCATCCGCGTTTTCCCGGGCGTATTGCACGTGTATTTCGTCACCGCTGCGGAGATAGTCTCTGCTCTCCACTACCATCGCCAGTGCCGATTGTTTGGCACTTATCATAGTCCTATAACCAGGTAGAATGTCTTGCGTAGTGGCCACAAAATGAGTGTGTACTGCCCTGTAGCCAGCAAAGGCCAACACCCACGAAATCAGAGCTAGCACGCCAATTGCGAGATAGCCGCTGAACAGTTTGTATTTCAGTTTCATGTTATTTCCCTTTCCCCAGCCGCCCCCGGTTCTGCGGCCGATGAACTGACCAGCGGAAGCAGGAGTGAGAAAGTCGCCCCGTGCCCGTACTCGCTCTCGACCCAGATACGGCCCCCGTGCATCTCGACCAGCCGCTTGCTGATGGCCAACCCCAACCCGGTGCCCGTTACCTCCCGCGATGCTGAGCCATCCGCCTGGCGGAACTCCTCAAAGATGATCTTCTGATCCTCGGGCTTGATGCCGATGCCCGTATCCGCCACGGAGAAGAGCAGCGTGGCCTGGTCAACCAGACGGCAGGAGAGCGTGATGTGCCCCTCGACGAGGGTGAACTTGTGGGCGTTGCTGAGCAAGTTCAGCAAGATCTGCTTGACCCGGAAGCGGTCAGCGGTGAGCGGCGGCAGGCCGCCGGCCTGTTCTATCTCCAGCACCTGCGACTTCTCCTCGATCAGCGGTCTGATCGTCGCCTGCACTTCCGCCAGCAACTCCGCCACGTCGAAAGTCGCTGGCTCCAGCTCCATCCGCCCCGCCTCGATCTTGGAGAGGTCGAGCACATCGTCGATCAGCGCCAGCAGGTGATGCCCGCTGGAGTGGACGTTCTCCAAACACTCCTTTTGCTCGCCGGTCATCTCGCCCACCAACCCATCAATCAGCACCTCGGAGAAGCCGATAATAGAGTTGAGCGGTGTGCGGAGTTCGTGGCTCATGTTGGCCAGAAACTCGCTCTTCAGCCGGTCGAGTTCCCGCAAGCGGACGTTCGCCTCCTCCAGCGCCTCCGCCCGCTGCTGCGACTCGTTCCTGGCGGCCTCCACTTCCTCAAACAGGCGCGCCCGCTCGATCAGCACGGTCAGGTTGCTGGCCAACGTGCTCAGCAGCCGCCGATCATCGTCCGTGAAAACATCAGGCTGAGGGCTCTCGATGTTGAGAACGCCGATCACCCGCGAGTCGGCGACCAGGGGGACGCACAGCTCGGAGCGGGTATCGGGGGCCCCTTCATAATAGCGGGGGTCCAACCGCACGTCAGGCACGAGCGCAGGCTCGCCGTGCTGTGCCACCCAACCGGTGATCCCCTCGCCCAGTCGAAGGTGCAGACCCTTGACCGCGTCAGGTGGATAGCCGACGCTGGCCTCCATGCGCAATGTGCCGCTCTCTGGATCCAGCAGCATGAGCGCCACGTTGTTGCCCTCCAACTCGACAGCCAGGGCAACCGCTGCGGCCTGCAAAGTCTCCTCCAGGCGCACCCCGGAGGCGGTGGCCAGACCCACGTCGTGGAGCAACCGCAGTTCGCGCACCCGGCGGCGCATCTCGGTGAACAGGCGAGCGTTCTCCAGCGCGATGGCCGCCTGGTTGGCGAGGGTCGTGAGCAGGCGAACCTCGTCGTCCGAGAACCGATGGCTCTGGTGGTAGAAAACGAACATCGTCCCGATGATCTGCTCCCGGCCCGGCAGGGGCAGGACGATGAAAGACTGGATGCCCTCTTCGAGCACCAGGGGCTTCACCAGGCCCGGTTGCTGGGTCACATCCGGGATCGGAAGAGGCTCCCCTGTGCGGATCACCGTCATAGTGATACCTGCCGGCCGGACATCGGTGCGCTGTTGAAAGCGCTCGCTCAGGCCCACACTGGCCATCATTTGCGCCTCTCCCGGTGCAATCAGCAGATTGATGCTGGCGGCATCGGCCCCGACGGCCTCGATGGCCCCCCGGACAATGTGTTTCAGCACCTCTTGAGGGTCGAGGCTGGCGCTCACTCCTGTGCTGACCTCGTGGAGGAGCAAGAGATCATGGAGCCGGCGCCGCTGGTCTTCGTAGAGCCATGCATTCTTAATGGCGACGACCGCCTGATTAGCGAAGAGTGTGGCCAGCCAGAGGTCATGCTCGTCAAAACTCCTGGCCCGGGCTATCTCGGCGAAATCCAAGACGCCAACGATCTGGCCGCCGCGCTCCAGGGGCACGCCGAGGACAGCAGTGAGCGACTCGGCCTCCCAGTCCGGCGACCGTCCCTCCCAATGGCGATAATCGTCCACGGCCAGCGGTGCGCCGCTCTGTAGCACCTTGCCGGCGATCCCCTCGCCGGGCGCCAGGCGCGTGCCGGTGTAGTCCCCCGTGTAGCCGTGGCTGAGGACCAGTCCGAGGTCTCCTCTCTTCTCATCAACGAGGTAGACGCCTCCCGCCCTGACGTCCAGCAGGCGGCAACTCCGCTCCACGACGTTCCGCAGGACTTCATCGAGTTCCAATTGAGCGGTGACTGCCAGGGAGATTTCGCGCAACGCCTCCAGTTCCTCACCCCGGCGCTTGATTTCCTCCTCCGCCCGCTTGCGCTCGGTGATATCCTCTCCCGAACTGAGAATGCCAATGATATTGCCCGCTTCATCCCTCAGGATGGTGTTGTGCCATGCGATAATCCTTTCCTCATCACTTCTGGTCAGAACAGGATTCTCAAAATACTCAACCGGTTCGATCTCCCCAGCCATCAACCGCTGGAAAACGGATCTGGTTTCATCCCGAAATGCTTCCGGAAGGAAATTGTCAAACCAGTTTTTGCCGAGGATTTCCTCCTGTTCGTATCCAAGGACATCACACCCTTTCTGGTTAATCAGGGTAACCTCTTCTTGGGCGCCAATAGCCACGACTATGGCCCCCGCAACGTCAAGGTACTTCTGTGCCCTCTGATACATCGCCGCCAGATGCGCCCGCTGCTGCATGCTGCGGTCGTAGAGACGAAAGATGATGGAGAAGGCAAATTGCGTCAACGCGAAACTGCCCACCAGCACCACAAACGTATCCAGCAATGCCTCCTGCCACTTGATCTTGACCACCAGCAGGTTGTAGACCTCACAGGGCGCTAGCAGCAGTAGAGGGGCAAACACCATGCCCCATTTAAGGCGCTGGAGTTGAGTGCGAGTACGTTCTTCGACCGGCCCAGTCTTGGGCATCGAACCTTACCCCCTTGTCCCTTCCCCCAGCCCATCCAGATACTGCCTCACCTGGCCCGGGAAGACGCGGGTGTCAACCGGTTTGGTGATATAGCCATCGCAGCCAGCAGCCATCGCTCGCTCACGCTCGTCCGCCATAGCGTGTGCAGTCAGGGCCACGATGGTGATGTGCGCGGTCTCCGGCTGCGACTTCAGCACCTGGGTGGCCTCGTACCCGCTTACTTTGGGCAGTTGCAGGTCCATCAGGATGAGGTCCGGCCGCTCACTGGTGGCAACCTCGATCGCTTCCTTGCCGTTCACAGCGATCAGCAGGCGGTAGCCGAGTGGCTTGAGGATCGCCTCTACCAGCTTGCGGTTAAGCAGATTATCCTCGACAATGAGGATGGTTTCATCGGCCATAGTGGGTTCTCCTTCGCTAACATCAATGGCACGCTTACAGCCCAGCCTGGTCCGTCTGCGCGCCAGTCCAGCTCTCCGGTTGCGGCGACAGCTATTCTATCCTGATTCGAGCAGGGCTCCCAATTCCGCCCTTAACCTGTCGGCGACGGCAACGCTGGGTAAATAGGCATCGGCGCCAGCGGCACGTGCAGCCTCCTCATCTTCTGAACCACCCACAACTAGCACAGAGATTGCCTCTCCCTCCGTAAAGGTGCGCAACCACCAGCACAGGGCCAGGCAGTCCAGCGTCGCGCTCGTCATGTCGAGCACTACCGCGTCGGGCTCAAAACGCACCACCTGTGCACTGGCCTCGTAACCATTGCTCGCCAGAGCGACGTCAAGTCGCCCGTCCTCCTGAAGAATCTCTGCCAGCATCGCAGCGTGCGAGCCGTCGCTTACAACCAGTACCCGTGCTCGAGACGATGTCGTCAACGTTGAATCCACGGGCATCCCGTAGCTCTCCAGGAAGGACAGGAAATCGGGCAATAGGATGCGGTGGTGCCCCCCCGGCGTGGCGTAGGCCTTGAGTTTGCCTTTCCTGATCCAGTTGACGATGGTCGCCTGGGAAACGTGACAATACCTGGCAGCCTGCCCAGTAGTCAAGGTCTCTATCTCGGACATCTCCGGCTTCCTCCTTAGACAAATCGTGTAACTGCTCAGCCGCCACATACGGGACACGGATCAACACGGATCACACGGATGTACACAGATAAAGATAAAAAATCCGTGAGAACCCGTTTCATCTACGTGTATCCGTGTACTATTTGTGCCTGTTTTGGTGAAGTGCCTGAGAGATCAACGCTATTCGATTTTTAAGGTGCATGTCTACATTATCTAATATACAAGGTGCATGTCTACATTATCTAATATACAAGGTAGTTTTACAA
>Ga0209121_10006467_pt1 | contig 10280 bp, 13 predicted proteins | sample Cruoilmetagenom3_FD_187292 | JGI IMG/M metagenome (GOLD analysis project Ga0209121, IMG submission 187292) | Oil polluted marine microbial communities from Coal Oil Point, Santa Barbara, California, USA - Sample 3 (SPAdes) (version 2) | ecosystem: Environmental > Aquatic > Marine > Oil seeps ...
TAGGTGAAATGACTTCTGTCTATATTCTGTTTCCATATTACCTCCTCCTTATAGAAACAAGTTTACCTCTGCTAATGATTCTCTATAGCTCATAATATTTCCTTAATATTCTATCTCAACCATAATTACTTCAGCGTCTACTGCTAAGGTATCGCTACCATTTGTGGCATCTCTGGTCAATTTTATTACGATATAGTCACCAGCAGACCAGCCTGGTGAGAAGGCAGAAGGTGCACAAATACCAATGTTTCCTGCTGTGGCGGGTGTAGTATCAGTAACAGATTGGGCAGATCCTAATGCAACATCCAAGGCTTCCCCCTCCTCACGACCTAAAACCTGAACCTTAAATACGACATTCCCTGATGTTGCTGATGACTTCCACCATATATTTACTAAAACCGTGCCACCATCGTAGTCGTCTGGTAAGCAAAGCTCCCAAAAGGCACTTTCCTCTGAATCCTTATCGAAGTTAAGCGTATAGTAGGAGAGGTTTGTGCCATCGGTCTGCTTTTGCTCAGCACCGCCAGAGGCAGGCACAATAGCACCAGCGGGCGTTAGAATTGCCCGCCTGCCTTTGTCATAATCAGACTCATGGAGTATTTTCTCCCAAGTTTCAGCCATCTGATTCCTCTGCTTTTGCCTTCGGCACCGTAGCCTTTATCTCTTCAAACTTGCTAACTAGATTAGCTAAAACTTCCTGCTTCAATAACTCCAAAACTAGCAGTAAGTTTTCAGATGAAGGGTTAGTCTCAGCAATAATGCCTCCAATAGCATTGTGGAGCTCCGCTGCCTCCTCTTTTTGCAATTGAGTATATTGCCTCTCAACTTGCTCAAATACCTGATTTACAAGCCTTTTCTTAATGTCTGGGCTAGCCATCTAATTACCTCCTTTATATCGCTACTGTGCAAAGATATAAGTGGTCATCATCTTGCTGATGACAAATCTTAGCTATCACAGGGGTTGGTCTATTTGCTGCATCGGCTACTGAATGAACAAGAAGGTCAGTAGCTTGCTGTCCACTAAAGCCTACGGCAGCATCAGGGTCGCCAATGTCATCAAGAGCCATGGTTGCTGCTACTTCAGCGGGTGTTTGCCCTTCTACGCCATTAGCTGTGAATACTGCTACCTCACCATCGGTTGGCGGAGTAGCATCGTCAACAGTAACTATGTGGTCGTCTGCTATACTGGCCTGTATCTGGTGAGCATGGTCACTTCTGGCAAATGTTTCAGCCGAACCTTCAGCAGCAGCTTGCACGCCAGCTATTTCAGCAGCAGCAGCAGTATCAAGCGGGTCACCACCTGAGGGGTCATGACTATCTTTATGAGCCTTAGGAGCATTATTCGCTGTTACATCAGCCCCTGCCTCCCCTGCCCAAAATTTAGTAGCACTTGCAGGAACATCATCTGCATCTACCTGGTCTGCACCAGCGCCCCAATCAATATGGGTATCCTTGACACTATCAGCACTTAGTCCTGCACCTGCTGCCCAAGTAGGGTCAGCACCAGCACCATGCGTAGTGAGCTGGTGACCATCAGTCCCCACAGCCAGCTTTACCCAAGCTGTCCCACTGTAGTAAAGAACTTCTCCTTGAGCCGCTCCTGCTGGTGGTGCTATCACCTCATCATCGAATACTAGTTTCTTCCAAGTTTCTGCCATTGTTTTTATCTCCTATATCATGATGTTGTATAAACGAATAATTCATCTGTATCCCTTTTATAGAATAATTCTCCTTCTCTCGGATGCTCTGGGAATTCCGCACCGATAGCGGGATATTGTGCCTCTGCATATCCCATGCCTCTTATCATTTGCAAGAGAGCTTTCTTGTGATGATAACTATCTTCTTGATGGAACGCTTCAACGAGTAAAACCTGATAAGCTATACCATCAATAACTATGACATCTTGCTCAGTAATATCAACAACACAACCATCCACATCCTTCGATAAGTATAGTTGATAGTCAGCTATCATTACCTCTGCACCAGTTTTAATCTCCCTTCCTTCATTGCTATTTATCCTGCAAGGGACATTAACCAAATAATTGCTCCAGAGATATTCAGGATTGCCATAATCATTATAGCTATCTACAGAATGCCTTTTTATAGTACATGTTTGGAATAGCAAATCAGTAAAACTCATTAAGGTATCTCCCCTGTAAAGTTAGGTTCTGCCCAAGTAAAATATGGCGTCTCGGCTTCCGCTTCCCGATATTGTTTAGCCAACGATAATTTCCTTGCTGCTGATTGCTTCGAATACGAATAATCGCCTATCTTCTCCGTAGTAATGCTATCAGCCAAAGACGCTGCCCAAGCCTCTAGAGCATAAGCAGCAGCTAAGTATACCGAGTTGGAAGCCATAGTAAGAAATACTGTTATCTCTTCATCACTGAAGTGGGCATCAGTTATGTCGATATCATTAATTAACAATCTTACTTTGCCTACACTAGTCGCTAAATCGTATGTTGCTGCCATAACGCACTCCTAAATTTCTAGTCTGGGGAGATAGGGAAAAGGAGAAAACCTATCCCCCCAGAAACTAGCCTTAGTTAACCAAACCTCCTCCATAGCTGCCCCTCCAATCAAGCTTACATCCGCCGAAGCAAAGCCTCACTCGATAAAGCACGTTATCGGTAGCAAAATCACCACTCATCGGGCCAATTGCTCCACCGCCGATAGTAACTTTGTCGCTTGCCTTCATGCAGATTTCAGGTCTTTCATGCCCTTTCAGATGAGCAACCTCTAAAACCGCAATATCCTTCGGGTCAGCAAACAGATACCAGCCAGTGGCGCCATTGTCGGCATCCAATACTGGCAGATAGGGGTCAACTATCAAAGTCAAACCCATCTGGCTAACCACATTCGTAGTTGGATAAGGGACATTCGTTTGTCCTGTAGTAGCTGCAAGCCACATCTTGGTAGCCGAAGTTAATATCTGGCGTGCTGTCATTTCCAATGCAGGTGGCACTACCAAGTATTTAGCCCTATTCTGAATCGGCTCACCATTCGCATCCAAAAAACCAGCCATAGCTTCCAAAGCTGCCTCCAGATTCGCTATAGTAAGCAAGGCAGTAGAGCCATTTATCTCATTAGCGGTCGATTTGTCATATAGGTTGCCAGCACCATGGGTGCCATCATCATCTTGGTATAAACCAGTAACGATGCGATGCTCTGTTCTTACCGCAGCCCTAGCAAAACGCTCTGGCGTGTCCTTGAGAGCACCCAAGTCATCATTGATTAAGCTCTCCCAAGATATGTCAAACTGCCGACCATACTTCTTGACTGTCAAGTCGTAGTAGTCCTCAGTTCTCTCACTAGCTAAGTATTCACCCTTTTCGACTACCTCAGCCAGATACTGGTCACCTCCCGCAATAGCAAATCGCCGAGATACCTTGAAGTCCCGATTAGTGCTTATCTTGATAAATGCCTTCCAGACTGGGTCAACCGCCTTATAACTTGCCAAGACTTGCCTATCAAGCACATCACCAAATAAGTAAGGGAAATCTGATGTAGTCAATGCTTCCCTGAGTAGGTATTCGTGTTTGTGGGCTGAAAGGTTTTGTGCGTTTGAGAGCAGGTCAACCGTTTCCTTTAATTTCTGCTCATATCCCTCACCACGACTTACATCGCTAAGAGAGACATAGCCCTTCCAATTATCTAGTAACTGTAACATTTCCATTAGATTAAACCTCCATATTCAATTTTATTTACTCTAAATCTTCAGCTTTTCTTGGAGTGCTGAAGTTAACTCCATGACTTGCCACCTGAGTAAGCGAATCTCTTTTCTCAATTCACAGTTAGCACACATAGTTCCATACAATGCATGATTAGCTGGTGATATGAGTTCAAGATTGCTGTCTTCATTGTGGTCTTTGATGCCATCCCTATGATGAACATGCTCTGCTTTAAGTAAACATCTACCTAGTTTCTTAGCAACTATCAGTCTATGCTCTAAAACATAACCAGATTTATCTGCCATAGGATAAAATGGGTCATCTGATGATACCCAAATGCCAATATATCCACCAGCCCTCTTGACTCTTCCACCCCTCCAACCAGGATTAGTGCTACCCTTCATATGAACTTTAGGCTTCGCCCTATTAGTCACAGATAAGGATTTATATTGGCAAGAGTGACATCGATTAAATTTAGGTTTACTACGAAGCATCACAACCCATCTTCTCTTTCCACAAACAGAACATGCAGCCCAAATGAAATTAGCACTCGGTGGATTTTTCCCAATGGCTTTGCCTTTAGCAATTGTGCCTATCTCACATTCGGGCATTGTATTTTTACCTCCTAATTAGTTATTTTTAGGCACCTGCTGGAACTGCTGGCGCCTCAAAGTGGACTTTCACAGCAATGACTGCTGGGACAAAGGGAGTTGCACCAGCTATAGCCCCCAACGCATATCCGAAGTTTCTTGATGTAGCTAAATTGACCTTAGTAACTACACCACCATTCGTGATAAACAATGGGTCACCAACTGCAACAGCATCGCCATCGGCACTATCAACTTCTAAATACCAAATGCCCTCAGTATCTATTGCGATATAGTCCGTAGCCGCCAAAGCACTCTTGAACGCTACACCAACTATACATCCACATACGATTGGCTGACCCTTATCCACCAACTCGTCTCCAGGGTTAACATGAGTTAGACTACTCTCTAACAAGGTTATATGCCTACCCTCATAAGTGGAGCTACATTCATCTCCCGCTGTTTTTCCTGTTTCGTATGGCATTTTGTTTTACCTCCTTAGTTTGTTTTTGTTATCTACTCGTTTTTGTCTTCAGGAAATAGGATTGCCATTACTTTAGCAGCAATAGCATCAAGGAATACAGGTGTTTTAGCTACCAATTGAGCGACTTCGTCAATATTCCACTGCCTATCTATAGCAATATCACTATGACGAATAGCTTGCTTAGATACCATATTTGCGCTCTCGATTGCATTCTGCATTGCCTGCATAACCAGATTATGACTATCCTGGTCTACTTGCTGGTTGAATCGGGCTTTCTGCAAGTCCAAATCTTGATAGGTATCGTAAGTTCTCTTAGCATTTAGGTAATCTATTTCACTTTGTTCTATATTGTTCTTTTCTCCAATTGCCATTTCAAACCTCCTAATTTATTTTTGTTACTTACCTTCTACAGCAATGTCCAGTTGTACATCCGTATATTCTGGATGCATTTTCTTAAAGGACTCTCGAAGTGCCTTCTTGTCTTCAGTCGAAGACGGCTTTGAGCTTCCTAAGCCCTTCACTTTGCCCGCCTCAGAAAGTTTAGCAAGATAATCAACCTCGGCTTTTATCGCTTCTTCAATATCCTCAGCGGTTTCCGCGTCCTTAAATCTCTCTATGAGACGTGCTTTGGCAATGTCGGGAAGTTCAGCCTTATCCACAGCCTCTTTTATAGCGGCTTGTGCTTCAGCTTTTGCTTTGTCCCTCTCTGCCTTTTCAGCGGCCTCTTTGAGTCCATCACACTCCGTTGTCAGAGTTTCAATCTGACCCTCCAATTCCTTAATTTTTTCCTCATTCTCCATAGCTTTTTTTACCTCCTTGTGAATTTCTGTCCTGACTTCAGCTTCTAAAGCCTTAATTAAATCAGGACGCCGTTCCTTAAGAGCTGACAATTCTATTAAATCAACATCTCTATGGCGGTCAGCTTCATAAAATGTAACTACACCACCAGCCCCAGGCTCAGTTACAAAATCAACCGACCTGGCAGCTACAAGTTTTTCAATTAATAATGTCTCTTTACCATCTACAGTAGCCTTGGAAGCACTGCCCACTGCATTGATTGAAATACCCATCTCTGATAGCATCCCTTTATCTCGCAGCGAAGCCAACTTCTGCATCAGCCACGGCTCAACAATTTCAGCAACACCAGTAATAGTTCCACTTTCGTCGCAAGTCACTCCAGTTAATGTAGCGACCCAGTCCTTTATCGACCTTTCAGGACGAGCTTTGTCTTCTTCATCCGTCGGATGGTCAGCATACATTTTCTGACCTTCAAATATGCCATAATCCCGCTTCAATACATCAGCAGGATAGTAGCGGTCTTCATTAACATTAAATCCAGGTTTGATAACTATTATAGTAGCTCTACCTTTATCAAATTTAGCTTCAGTAAGTGGCACATAGCTAAATAATAGTTCTCGTGTTTCGGTTTCCTTAACCCATTTTGGCATTTCATCAGGGTCAACACCTAACTTACTGTAGCCCGCCCTTATCTTTCGCTTTACAGCAGCTAAATCAGCACTAGGTATTTGAACTCTGTTACCTCTAAATCCACCAGGACTCAAAGCCGCAGCAGCTCTACCTAATTGGACTCTTGTTACCTTCTTCTCTGGGTCTTCCCATAATCTGAGCTTCCAAGTGGACGGTTTGTCAGCATCCGGTACATAAGCGAAGGCTTCTGCTGGATATTTAATGCCGTCCTCGGTTTTCATTGCCTTTTGCTCTTTAATCCACATTAAAACGCTATCGGCTTGACTAGCGATTTCTCCCAAATGTGCTTCATCAACATTTTCACTGTTAAATACTCCATTGCATAATGTAATCATATTATTAATCTGAGCTTCATCAGAGCTAGTGTCGCGTTTACTAACTTCTTGTATAATATCAGCATATTTTGCTCGTAAATTATCAATCATAGATTCCCTCTGTTCACCAATATCTTTGGCTCTCATTATTGTATCACATTTTGGGCATTCTTGAGTATTACATTTGACATTCTCGGCAACAGTTACAGTTTCACCACACTTGGGACATATACAAGCGTGTTCACCATGCGGATGGATAGCTTCTTTAGCTACCCACACACCTTTTTCGTTCTTTCTATATAACCGTTTGATTCCACTCCATGCAATAGCATGACATCTGGCTTCAGCCCCATCTTCACCCTTGTGTTGTTCCCAAGCAGAATTAAATGTTTTCTGATATATCTCCTGTGCATGCTTGGGAAGAGATTTTATATTATCGGGTAATTCTCCTATTGTTTTATATGGCATTATTTACCTCCTATATTTCCACTTTAACCGCAAACTAAACTTAATTCCCATTCCCCTTCTGGCACCCAATAGATTTCATCTGTCTGTGGTTCGATAGCAAATATTTCGCCATCACAATAAAAGGTCAATAAAGCATGTTGGGTGCTAAGCACATAAGTTCGGAATATAGGCATCGCTGCCGTATCATAATCCTTATGCAAAGCTCCCTCCAAAGCTGCAGTAAAATTATCGCAATCAAACCACTCCAGTGGCTTGCCATCTTCATCCACAGTATAAATCATTTGGTCAGTTTTATCTTTTTCTAGGACTCTTTGAAGTTTATCTATATCAACCGCTTTATACTCAGCATCAGCAAACCTGAAACAGGTAATACAAAATAACCGCTCCCACCATTTAACTGTAAACACTCTATTATAAGCTGCCTGGATTTCTGAGACTTTTATAGTTTCCATTTATTTACCTCCTAAACGAGCTGGTGCTAAAGCACATATACAATTTGGGTGAAAGGGCGGTCTCATATGCCCACTCGAAAATGCTTGATTTAATGGTATTATACCATCTCCTATATTATCTTGACACAATGGACAGGGATTGCCGCCACCTACCACTTCCTTCGCCTCAATGCCCATATCCTTGGCTCTATCCATAAATGCTTGGCTCAAGGCATCATTAGTTTCGGTTCGTGCAATCATATATGCTCTACCTTGCATTGTTAAACCCTTTATTGCAGATGGTCTTCCTCTCCCCATCCATCCAAGTTCTCTCTTAATATCTGTAACTAATCCAGGGATGCCACGCTTGTTAGCTATACCATCGCTGATAACCTTCGCCAATCGCCGTTTGGTCTCCTCGCCCATTTGGGTTACTAGTTTAGCGCAATGCTTTTCAGCATAATTGATGGCTTGACTAGATGGCGGCCCCTCATAGGCTATTGGAATGCCGCCTAAAGTTTGTCCCCATGTAACCATTTCAGCAGAGCCTGATATATAGATTTCCACTAATTGTCTCTCTATCTCAATTTTCAAAGTTTCGCCAAATACAGCTAGTAACGGGTCAAGCATATCGCCTGTATCACCACCTAGACTCTCTTTAACATGCCTATAATAAATCTCATCGACCCTATCATAAGGAAAAGCATTCTCAAGAGCCTTGAAGTATCTAGTTAAACTTTTCCTTAATTTGTCCTCGAGCCTTTGATTTTGAACGCTGTTTATATTTGCGGGCAGTTCGCTCTCTAGCAGGTTCAGTATCTCGTCCAATTCCACTATTACTTGCGTCGTCATTTAGTTCCTTCCCTGTGCCATTACACTTTTGGCAAGGTAATCGGATTAAGCCAGCTTCATATTCAATGAAACCTGTCCCCTTGCACGCTTCGCATTTCATTTTCACTCCTTTATATTTAGGCTCTCCTTAAATCCCCTTAAGGCTTTGATTAGCTTAATATCAGCATTCTCCTTCGTTTCTTTACTCAAACTCGAAAGCACTTCCGCAGGATTGTTTATACCCAATGTCATTAACGCTGATTGCTGAACATCTGGTGAATAAGCAAACTCAGGTATAACTGTTAGAATATCAACTAGCGATTTAGCCATTTGAGCTACATCTGCTGGAGCGATTGCAGGGAAATCTCTATCAACATACCACTTATCGGGTGATATGCCAGCGTGCTCTAATATTATCTCATCAATATCTTGATAGGTATCATTCCAAATAGCTTGATATGATTGAAACATCTTCATCATCGGTAACTCTACAGTTTTAGCCGTCGCCCAGTTCCCGATACTGATATCTCCGAAATATTGGATGGGAATACCTGTAGCTGCTGCAATCTGGAGTTTAATCATGTCACCGTCTTGCTTTGCGCTACCAGCACCGCTCTCTGTTTTTATCGGAGTAGTATCTATCCCTAAGTTTTCTACCATAGTAGAGCCAGCAGCAATCTGCTTATCATTTGTCTTAGCTTTAATAGCATCTACGGCAACCTGCCCACCTTGCACCTTTTGCTTCCATGCAAATCTGGACAAAGCTAACATAATTGCAATGCGACTAGCTAGAAACCGTCTGTATTGTTTAATCCAATCAAGGGCCGGTAACAATAATGGATTACCACGCTGACTGATGGTGCTATAAGTCAAATGATAAATCAAGGCATCGTCGCTATGCTTAATGCTCTTGCCATAGCTATCAAGAGCTGCCTCACCCTTGATATTGGCAGCACTGCGATATATTGTTTCATGCGATTTGCCCTGCGCATCCATCCAGCTTCTGCGATAAAATTTAACCGCCTCTACATCATCAGGGTCTGTGATTATCTCGGTTATCTCTAAGGGGTCAATGCACCTGATTTTAGCTTCTCCAGACCCCAGGAAGATAGCAAAGAATATCTCGCCGTCTACCAGCAATTTATCTGACGACCTGCGTTGCCCTCTGGCAGATAAAATCGATTGATTATCTTTCAGGTTCCAGAAACCTTCTAATATCTTTTTAGCTTTCTCATCTTCCGTTTGCCAGGTCATCCCCGTGCCGAATGTGTAATCTGTCCACAATCTTATTGCCTGTCGAGCTAATGGGTCTTTAGTGTAATACAAGCGTGATAATTTAAGATTAGTCTGTCTTGCAGTAGCAGATATAACATCGCTAGTAGCACCACTCAGATTTATCCAGCCTTCATCTTCTAGATTCAGACTTTGTTCAACTGACTGCGTAGCTTCTTGTAACAAGATTTCTAATTCATTCCCAAATTCCTGCTTATTCATACTATTTTCACCGCCTGTTTACCCGTAAAGTTCTCCCATCTTTTAATTATTATATCACAATAATGTTCGTCTATCTCCATCATATAACATCTACGCCCTAGCTTTTCACAGGCTATTAGTGTGGAGCCTGAGCCACCAAATGGGTCTATTACAATATCATCTCTTTTGGAGTAGCAAGTCATAGCATTGCTAGGTAGTTTAACAGGGAATGGAGCTGAATGCTTATCTGATAGCTGTGTCTCACAAGATATTTCCCATACATTTGTTAATGGGACTTCACTGTTTTTATCAAAAGATGGGAACTCACCATCTCCATTCTGAAATACTAATAAGGGTTCAAAGCAAAAGCCAGGATAATATTTACAATGCGTTTTTTGATGGGCAAGCCTAATCCCCGTTACTCCAAGTTTCCTCCAGATAATGCTATCAATATACTTATACCCCAAAGATTCAATGGCGACAGACTGGTGTGCTGATATATGGCGATGATTCGCCGAATCATCGCCGATATT
>Ga0209121_10006468_pt1 | contig 10280 bp, 4 predicted proteins | sample Cruoilmetagenom3_FD_187292 | JGI IMG/M metagenome (GOLD analysis project Ga0209121, IMG submission 187292) | Oil polluted marine microbial communities from Coal Oil Point, Santa Barbara, California, USA - Sample 3 (SPAdes) (version 2) | ecosystem: Environmental > Aquatic > Marine > Oil seeps ...
GATGCTGTTCAACGGTTTGACGTTGGTTCTTATGCTTTGGCTTGCGGCTGATGGCGTGGGTGGTAATGCACCAGACCCGTTTATCGCGCTAATGGCATTCGCAACCATGGCAAGTTTTGAGCTATTAATGCCAATCGCAGGCGCGTTCCAGCATTTAGGTCAAACTCTGTCTTCAGCACGTCGCTTGAACGAAGTTATTCTGTCGGAGCCTGAAGTTCAGTTTGCTGAAGAGAAACTCGACATCAACAAGCCGCTTGATATTACGTTCTCAAACGTGACGTTCAACTACCCTGATTCTGAACGTAGTGTTCTGAACGCTGTTGACCTAACGATTCCTGCAACGCACAAGGTTGCGATTGTGGGCCAAACAGGTTCTGGTAAGTCGACTTTGATTCAGCTGCTGACTCGCTACTGGGATCCTAAAAAAGGCGACATCTCAATTGCGGGAGTTGAACTGACGCAGTGGAATGAATCACAGCTTCGTGAATCAATCAGTGTAGTAAGCCAACGTGTCGACATTCTCAATGGTACTTTGCGTGACAACTTGTTGATTGCAAGCCCAGAAGCAACCGATGATCACTTAGCGAACATCCTTAAAGACGTTGGTCTAGAAAAGCTGCTTGAGAACAACGCGCTTGATAGCTGGTTAGGTGATGGTGGTCGTCAACTGTCTGGCGGTGAGAAGCGCCGCATTGGCATCGCACGTGCCATTCTTCATGATGCCCCTATCCTGCTTTTAGATGAGCCGACAGAAGGCTTAGATAAGCAAACCGAGCAAAGCATCATGACTCTTTTCGAGAAGCACTTCGAAGGCAAGACGGTTATCTTCATCACGCACCGTTTGATTGGCCTGGAATCGATGGATTCTATCGTTCTGATTGAACAAGGCGAGATTGTTGAAAACGGCTCTCATGAGAAACTGTTAAACGAAGCAGGACGTTATTTCCAACTGCGTCAGGCAATCTAGCGCCTTCATCAGTTATAAAGATAACCGTTCAAAGCCCGAGTTTATGCTCGGGCTTTTTTGTGTCTTTAATTATTCTGAGCTACACCCTTCTTCAATCAAGTTTAACCCGTCACTTCCACTTCCAATAGGTGGCTGACCTTGATGTAAAAAAGAAAATAGCTTAACAACGACAAGCTAGACCCCCTGCGATGGTGAAATTTATGGAGCACTGCTTTCCTACTAGCGCGGCCCTCAAAACTAAGTTCCCAGTTTATCCAAACAACTAGTTAGGGTTCATAACTCTAACTAGAACGCACAAAAAAGCCGAATGTGATAATCACATTCGGCTTTTTGATAACGTTATCGCGAATTATTCGCTAGTCGTTTTAGCTATCAAGTTATCGCTATTCGCTCAGAACTTAGTGCTTAAAGCTTGAAGCGGCTAATTTCGCTTTCTAGCTCGTGAGACAGTTCAGATAACTGAGCAGCTTGTTCCGCAGCTTGGTGCGCTTCGTCTGCTAGCTCATTAGATACGTCACGGATTCCTTCAGTGTTACGAGTGATTTCAGACGTTACTGATGCTTGCTCTTCTGCAGCGGAAGCAATTTGTGTCGCCATGTCGCTAATGCGTTCAACAGCTGCATGGATTTGCGTTAGGCTCGCTGCGGCTGAGTTTGCGTCATCAACACTGGTTTCAGCAAGTGTACGGCTATCGTTCATGATATTAACCGCTTTGCCTGTTGTACCTTGTAGCAACTCAATCGTTTGTTGAATTTCTTGCGTTGAGCCGTGTGTACGTTGGCTCAGAACTCGAACTTCATCCGCTACTACTGCGAAACCACGACCTTGCTCACCGGCACGTGCAGCTTCAATCGCAGCGTTAAGTGCAAGTAGGTTCGTTTGTTCTGCAATACCTTGAATGTTAGACAAGATAGCGTTGATGCTGTTGCCGTGTTCTTCAAGTTCTAGGATCACGTTCGTTGCGATTTGAACTTCTTGAGCAAGGTTTTGGATAGAGCTTTGCGTCTGTGTCACTTGACCAGTACCGTGCTCACACGCGCCAACTGCTTCTGATGAGTTCTGTGCAGTGTGGTCAGCGTTACCCGCGATCTCTTGTGTTGCTGCAGCCATTTCGTTGACGGCTGTTGCTACCATGTTGATCTCGTCTTGTTGCATTTGGATACGAGCACTACGTTCTTCAGCTTGAGAAGCCGTTTGACGTGCTTGGTTGCCTAGCGCAGCAGATACTTCGCTTAGCTTGATCACCATGGTGTGCATATTGCCTACAAAACGGTTGAAGTTTTCAGCAAGCTTACCAATTTCGTCATCGCTCTTAGGCTCAAGGCGTTGAGTAAGGTCACCCTCACCTGAAGCAATTTCTTCAAGTGCCGCTGAAACACGGTTCAAATCACGGAATAGGAAGCTCACTAACCAAGACACTAATACGATTACGATTAACGTAATAATAACAGCCGTTGTGATCAATTGAGTAAGCAGTGTTGAGTGGTTCGCCTCTTCTGTTGCCTTGTCCATCTGAACCGCGAAGATCCAGTTAGTGTTAGGCACCTTCGTGAAATAAAGCAGCTTCTCTGCGCCACGTTGCTTAATAATCTCGATGCTACCCGTACGCACTGCGTTCTCGATAATAGGCATAGAGATATCGTTTGAAAGCTGGCTTACTGGCTTCAAGCTTAGCGCTGAATCTGGGTGTGCTAGGAATGTACCGTCAGAGGCATCAATTAGCATGGCGTAAGCGTTGTCACCAACATCAAGGCTGATTACATCGTTAACCAATTGGTCGATAAGTACGTCAGCACCCACGACACCAACAAGTTGGCCGTTATGACGAACCGGTTCAGCAATCGTTACAAGAAGAGCTTTGGTGATCGCATCTTGGTAAGCGGTTGTGATGATTTGCTTACCTGCAGCGTTTGCTTCTTGGTACCAAGGGCGTTGACGAGGGTCGTAATCTGCACGATTACGTTCAGGGTGTGAACGGTACATTCCACCTTCTGGAGTACCTAAAAAGATATCGTCAAAGCCACCCGCAACACGAGCTTGCTTAAGGAAAGGAACAACATCATCCTCTCGTGAAAAGTCATTAAATGCTGATGCGATATCTGTACGGATATCAATCCAGTTTTTAATACCTTCAGATGCTGCTTCAGATACGCTTTCAGCTCGTAGGTATACGCCATTGCGAGTCTGTTCGAATAGTTGGTTTGCTGATAGCCAGGTCAACGCTGTTGCCATAACCACAACAGCAGATAGGCTAGCACCTATCAACTTCTGCTTTAGTGTTAGTTTCATGTCAAAGTTTCACGAGTGGTGGGAAATCTCGCGCATACTACCCAAAATCAGTATTAAATTCGAGCGATTTCACAATTTAATATCAGAATATAATTTTAGGTAAACCATAAGCTTAGCTAATGCCAATTCCTTGGCATTTCGCCAAATTTAAGGCGGTATTTTATATATCGTTATTAGAATTTATATCACATCTCATATGTTAAAGAGAGGCGGACACATGATAAAGAAGAAACAAAAAAGGCAGAAGAGTTTCCTCTTCTGCCTTCATACTATTTACCGCTCTATCGCATATAAGCTTCGATAGATTTCGGCTTTAGAGCCTAGCGTTTTTCTGTACGCATACCCATTAGCAAGCTAACACACATCAGCAATAGAATGATGGTGAATGGTAATGCCGTCGAGATTGCACCCGCTTGCAGAGCTTGCACTGCTTCAGTACCACCAACCCACAATAGCGCTACAGCAATCGCACCTTCAAGGAATGCCCAGAACACACGTTGAGGAACTGGTGTATCAACTTTACCACCTGCGGTGATGCTGTCGATAACTAGAGAGCCTGAGTCAGACGATGTAATGAAGAATACTAGAACCAATACAACCGCAATAATTGATAGCAGAGTACCGAACGGCAGAGCATCAAACATTTGGAACATTGCTAGTGATACATCCGTTAGGCCGTCTTGCCCAAGAATACCAACGTTATTCACGATTTGATCAATTGCCATCCCACCGAACACTGACATCCAAATGATAGTCACTGTCGTCGGTACAATAAGTACTGCTGTAATGAACTCACGGACTGTACGACCTTTAGAAACACGTGCGATAAACATACCTACGAATGGTGACCATGAAATCCACCAAGCCCAGTAGAATACAGTCCAACCGTGCAACCAAGCTTCATCTTCACGACCGTGTGGGTTACTCAGCGGGATGATGTTCTCGATGTATGCCATCAATGTTGTCGGGATTGAACCCAGCGTCACAGCATAGCCAATTAATGCCACTAAAATCAGCAGTAAGAAGGCAACCAGCATGTTGATGTTACTGATAACTTTAACGCCGCCATCAATACCGCGAAGTACTGATACTACCGCCAATAAAGTCACCGCAGTAATCACAATAACTTGCAGCCCTAAGCCCGCTTCAATGCCGAATACATGTTGAATACCACTTGCTGCTTGTTGTGCACCTAGTCCAAGCGATGTCGCCAGACCAAACAGGGTTGCAAGTACAGCAAGAATATCAACAATGTGACCCGCCCAACCCCAAGCTCTATCACCTAAAATTGGGTAAAAGATAGAACGGATAGAAAGAGGCAACCCCTTGTTGTAAGAGAAGAAAGCAAGTGACAATGCTACTACGCCATAAATCGCCCAAGGATGCAGACCCCAGTGATACATGGTTGCACCTAGCGCCAACTTAGCCGCTTCTGGTGTATTCGCTGCAACATTAAGCGGAGTTTCGTACCAGCCTGTATAATAAGCAGCAGGCTCAGCCACACTCCAGAACATCAAACCGATACCCATACCTGCGGCAAACAGCATCGATAGCCAAGACATAAAGGAGTAATCTGCCGTCGCATCAACACCACCAAGGCGAATTTTACCATACGGAGAAACAATCAAGCCTAAGCAGAAAATTACGAAAATATTACCCGACCAGATGAAGAGCCAATCAAACGAATTGATAATCTGGCCTTTAACGCCATCTAGTGCAGCCTTTGCTGAAGCGGTATCTGTAATCAGAACCCCGATGAGGAACAAAGCAATAAGTCCCGCACTGATACCAAATACTGGGTTATGAACATCAAAACCCCATTTTTGGACATTATCTTGACCGACAGTGTAATCCGTACTGTCGATACTGTATTTATCTATACCTTTAGTCATTATCCCTCTCTACGGAATATTAATAGGGTCTATTAACCTCAATATCCCTTATTTACCTGTGACCTAGTCAAAACTCGAACGAACGATCCAAGCAGTACAAGTTGTTATCACAATTATTCAAATACTTGGATGTCTGAAGTTTAGCAGGTTAAATTATTGTTTTCAGTAAACCAGAATCAGTTCGCCGAATTTTCAAACAAAATATACGTAATTACCCAAACTACTGACGAAAAAAAGGCCGACCGAGTCGACCTTTAACTAAAAAATACTTTTAACTCAAAGCATTTTGCTGTTGGACTAATTTATTTTCAGTTCGTAAACCTAGCAATAAGCTTAGGCACATAAGCAATAATATGAACGCGAATGGTAACGCCATTGATACCGTTCCGGCTTGTAGTGCTTGGATGGATTCAGTACCGCCAACCCAAAGTAAAACCGCGGCAATCGCACCACCCATCAGCGCCCAAAATACACGCTGTGGCACTGGCGCATCGACTTTACCACCAGAGGTAATGCTATCGATAACTAACGAACCTGAATCCGAAGATGTGATGAAGAACACCATAATCAGACCAATCGAAACGACTGAAAGCACAGAACTCATTGGCAGCGCATCATAAGTATGGAATAGAGAAAGCGTAATATCTTGCAGACCATTGACACCGATCTCGCCCACCTTGTTCGCCACTTGGTCAATCGCGATTCCGCCAAAAATAGCCATCCAGATGATGATTACTGTCGTTGGAATGAACAATACAGCTACAATGAATTCACGAATCGTACGACCTTTAGAAATGCGAGCAATAAACATACCCACGAATGGTGACCAGGACATCCACCATGCCCAGTAAAATACCGTCCAACCTTGCATCCAAGTTTCATCGTCACGACCATGAGGATTACTAAGAGGAATGAAGTTTTCAATATAGCCCATGAGTGCCGTTGGGATTGCTTTAATACCCGCCAGGCCACCAGCGATCGTTACGAAGATAAGTAGACCCAAAGCAACCAACATGTTGACGTTACTTAAAACCTTCACGCCACCGTTGATGCCACGAACCACTGACATTGTTGCTAAGAAAGTGACCACTGCGATAACAACCAACTGCATGCCAATACCACCATCGGTACCGAATACATGGTTAATACCACTGGTTGCTTGTTGTGCGCCCAAACCTAACGATGTTGCAAGGCCGAACAAGGTTGCCAGTACTGCAACGATATCAACGATATGGCCAAACCATCCCCAAGTTCTGTCACCCAAGATAGGATAGAAAATCGAGCGGATTGAAAGAGGCAGACCTTTGTTGAAAGTGAAGAAGGCAAGTGCTAGAGCAACAACAGCGTAGATAGACCAGCCGTGTAAACCCCAGTTATAGATGGTTGCACCAAGTGCCAGCTTAGCCGCTTCAGGTGAGTAAGCTTCGACACCTAATGGCGTTTGATACCAACCCGTGAAGTAAGCTACTGGCTCAGCAACACCCCAGAACATCAAACCAATACCCATTCCCGCGGCGAATAACATCGACATCCAAGATAGGTTGGAGTGCTCTGCTTTGGCATCATTGCCACCAATACGTATCTTGCCATACGGGGAGACAATGAGGGCAAAACAGAAAATCACGAAAATGTTAGCAGCCCACATGAAGAAGCCATCGAAGTTGCCGATGATTTTCCATTTGATACCATCGAGCGCAGCTTTTGCTGTTTCAGGTTCAGCGACCAGAAGTGCAAGCAGGAAAATAATGATCGCTCCTGCACTGATACCAAATACAGGATTATGAACATCAAAACCCCATTTCTGAACGTTATCTTGTCCTACTGTATAATCGGTATTTTCAATACTATACCTATCTTTTACAGGCTCCATGTTTCCTCTCTAATTTGCAGCGCACTATTTGCAACATTACATTCGGCGCTTAAATTTCGAAAAGAAGCATATCAACCTGTCGCAAAAATACTAAAAAAACCGTCAAAAATCAGGTCCAAATGGCAGTTTTAGTAATTAAATTACACATTTAATGTAATTTAGCGTAAGATCACTCCACAAGCCCAGAATTAACAGCATATTTAGCTAGCTCTGCCGTAGAGTGAATATCCAACTTGTGCTTAATGTTTTGTCTATGCGTTTCAACCGTTCGATAACTGATGTTCAGCGCCTTAGCTACCTCTTTACTGCTCTCCCCTTTTGCGACCAATTTCAACACTGCTTCTTCACGTCTACTTAACGGATTCTTGATGGATGGCGTGGGAGTAATAGGCTGTGTGAACAAATTCTGAGTTACCTTTTCACAGAAGTAGGTCGAACCTTGATTCACGGTTTTGATCGCCTGTACCATCTTTTCAGCAGAAATCTCTTTCAACATATAACCAACAGCACCCGACTGCATCACTTTCATAATGTATTCACGGTTGTTATGCATGGTCAACATTAGCACCTTCGCATCAGGGTCTTCTTCTTTAATTAGATGGGTTGCGTCAATGCCGTTCATGATAGGCATGCTAATGTCCATCAACACCACATCAGGTCGCAGAGTTTTTACTACCTCTACCGCCTCTAAGCCATTGCTGGCAGTACCTATCACGCTAATATCCGGCTCGAGTTCCAATCTCGCCATAAAGCCATCCAGTACCACTTGATGATCATCAGCGATCACAACTCGAATAACTTCACTCATTCATTAATCCCTCTAGTGTCAGCAACACGGTAATTTCCGTTCCGAAGCCAATTTCACTCATCAGCTCAAAATCACCACCAATGAATTCAACTCGCTCTCTCATATTACGCAGCCCAATCCCTCGTTTCTCCATCGCTTTGTAGGTATTAAAACCCACACCATTATCTTGGATTAAAAGCTGCAATACATTGCCAATTTGCTGCGCGATAACCGTAACTTTAGTCGCTTGTGCGTGCTTTTCAATGTTATTCAATGACTCTTGAACCACTCGATACAAGGTCGTCGCCGCCTCTGATTTCAACTGACCTGGCTGCGTACTAAACAAGGTTTCCACCTCAATACCAGAGTGCGCCTGAAAGTCTAATAATAGAGAAGACAACGCTGCCTCTAAGCCAATATCATCCAATGAACTTGGACGAAGTTGGTGGGAGATATGCCTCACCTCCTCAATCGCTCTCATCAGCGAATGCTGTGACTTATCTAGATGCGCTTTGAGGTCTTCACTTTGTAACTTGTTTCCGAGCAACTCTAAGTGACAACGGCTCGATACTAATAACTGGTTAATGCCATCATGTAACTCACGCGCTAAATGCTTTTTTTCATCCTCTTGAAACATCACCGTCTTGTGGGCCAATTCCTTCAGGTTATTATCGGCGATGCGATGCTCGTGCATGTTGATCGCCAAAGTAAGCACGATAATGACCGCAACTGTCACGCTAAGAATCACCACAATCGAAAAGAACGTGGTCTCTATATTCTTGTTAATCGCAGCCTGCATGGAAGCGACTTCTTGGTGTACATCTTCAATATACAGACCCGTGCCAATCATCCAGTCCCAACGTTCTAACCAAGCCGCATAACTTAACTTAGATACCACTTCTCCCGTCGATGGCTTTTGCCACAAATACTGATGAAATCCGCCTCCGGTTTGCGCTTGCCTTAACAGTGCTTCGATAAGAAAGTCGCCATCTTCATCTTGTAACTCAAGTAGGTTTTTTCCAATCAATTCAGGTTGTATTGGATGAACGAGGTTGGTGCCGTGACGGTCGTACGCGAAGAAGTATCCATCTGAACCATACCTAAGTTTAGACAATATGATTCGAACTTCTCTTTTAGCTTGGGCTTCTTGGATATCAGGATCATTGTAGATATGTTCGATAGCATCAAATGCGAGGTCGACAGTGTCTTTGAGGGCATTTTCACGAGACTTGATCAGGCTGTCTCTGAAGATCTCCACTTCTTTTGCACCCAATGTCTTGGTTTGATGCAACGAGATCCAACTAATACTCGCCGTCACAAGCAACAACGGGAGCAGCGTCAGCAAAATCAGCTTAGCCTTTAGAGGCATTCCTTTTCCTCACAAAAAACGGCTTATTGAACACCAATAAGCCGTCTTATTTTAGCAATTTATCGTTAACCGTTGAAACATATCATTCACATTCTTGGCTTCACTCACATTCCATAGAAAGATGGGAAAGCGAGAAGTGATCCAAGCACGAGGATTTGAATCAGAATGAACGGCATTACACCTCGGTAAATATCCTTAGTGGTTACGCCTTTTGGTGCCACCCCTTTTAGATAGAACAAACTAAAACCAAATGGTGGTGTTAGGAATGAGGTTTGTAGGTTCATCGCGATAAGGATAGCAAACCAAGTCATGTTTATGCCCATCAACTCAGCGACAGGTGCAATAATCGGTACGATGATAAAACAGATCTCAACGAAGTCGATAAAGAAGCCGAGGATCAAAATAACCAACATGGTGATAATCAAGAAGCCCCACTTCTCACCCGGTAGCTGTAACATCCACTCTTCAACCAGATAATCACCGCCAGTGTAAGTGAACGCCATTGAGAACGCGGTTGCACCAAGTAAGATAGCAAAGACCATTGCCGTTACTTTTACCGTCTCTTTAGATGCGTCATACACCATCGACCAACTAAACTGACCGTATAGCAAAGCAAGTACCATAGCACCCGCACCACCTAATGCAGCAGACTCTGTCGGCGTAGCAACACCGGCGAAGATAGAGCCCAATACGACAATGATCAGCGCAAGTGGCGGTACGATAGCTTTCAGAGCATTGATGACTTCTTGCTTACGACTAATTGAGTCATCACGTTCAATCGGTTGAGCTGCTTCAGGGTTTAGCTTCGCGTATATCAATATGTACACGATATAAGCACCGACTAACATCACGCCCGGCCAAATCGCCGCTTGGAACAAGTCACCAACTGGCACACCTAGCACATCACCCAATAGAATGAGAACTATCGATGGTGGAATGATTTGCCCAAGCGTACCAGAAGCACAAATGGTGCCGCAGGCTAAGCCTTTATCATAGTTGTATTTCAACATTACTGGCAGAGAAATCAGGCCCATCGCTACCACAGAAGCACCAACTACACCGGTTGAAGCGGCAAGCAATGATCCTACTAATACCGTCGAAATTGC
>Ga0209121_10006470_pt1 | contig 10275 bp, 7 predicted proteins | sample Cruoilmetagenom3_FD_187292 | JGI IMG/M metagenome (GOLD analysis project Ga0209121, IMG submission 187292) | Oil polluted marine microbial communities from Coal Oil Point, Santa Barbara, California, USA - Sample 3 (SPAdes) (version 2) | ecosystem: Environmental > Aquatic > Marine > Oil seeps ...
ATTGTTACTAAATTATTCAATAACTCGTTCAAAAATAGTATATCATATCTCCTGCTTGCTGGGTCGTACCACGAGGCTAATGTAGGGGCGTCCACATGCCATACAAGGTTTAAGAACCAACCGAAAATTATACTAATAACGCGGATAATTAAAGAGCTGATAACAAAAACTCCAATGATTTTCCAAAATGCTCCTTTAGTAATTAATCTTGTTTGTTTAAGAGGTTTTTCTATGTTTTCAAATTGATAAGTGAATACTGAACAAATATAAAGACCAAAAATTATAATTCCAGGAATCAATAAAAACAAGAACCCAAGCGGAACTCCAAGACCAAGAATAGCAAGGACTACAAATAATTTCGAATTAAATGATTTCTTTATATCTTGAACAAAATCAGTATCTAAGTTTAAGTACTTCTTGTAGAGGTAATTACTCACGGAACTCATAGCTAAGGCTGTAAATAAAGAGTAAATAATACTATCTAAAAAGATAGCGCTAAGACCAATTAGTAAAAGATTCATGAGTTGAGCTATATCAGCTTCCGTCAAATTTGAAGGATCCATCATACCAATTATATCTCCGAAAACATAACCTTGCCAATTCAGATCTGCAAGTAAAAAAATCTTTAAAAACAAGTAAATTACATAAAAAAGGGTGAGCGGTACGATAATTTTTGACCAGTTCTTTCCAAATAAGCGAAAACCATCGGAAATGGATTCACCATAACTTTTTTCTGCTATTTTTGTTAATTCTTGAGACTCGCGCGACATAACTTTTGTTATTTATAAGTGAGTAAGGATCAATCTAATAAGATTCAAAGAAAGTTAATAAACATTGTTATAATTTGTTTTTGAATTCTAAATTAACATTCTTTTGCCAGCAACAGTTAAAGAGAAATGTAAAACCATTATGGAAGACGAATATAAATTAAATACGCTTGAAAACAAAGTAGAAATAAAGTAGTTTAACGAGAACTACCAAACATCAAAAGAAGTATACTGGTAAGAGAAATAAAAAAAAAAGATTTTAGAATTTTTAAATATTTTAATCTCGTTTAATTTTTGTGAAGATCCAAGGGACTAAAGTAATAACTAAAAACGCTAATATGAAGTATTTAGTAAATCTCCAAAGAAAAAAATCAGAAGAATAAGCGCTTAATGCAAAATAAAAAACCATCGTTAATACTAACCCTATTACAAGATTAACAAGTTTCTGTTTGTTATTGAGTGCTTTTGGGTCGTAATGAATTTTTTCGGTTTCGATTAAATAACCAAGTGCTATTCCCATTAGCGCGCCACTAGCCATACCATAGTCAATCATAGTAGTTGGAAAGATAATAAGAGCTATAGCTAACATGGCAATTGGAATTACTATTGATAGAATTACCTTGGTTAAAAAATTCAAAGACTTGGATTTTTCAGAGATTAGTGGCTCAAAGTAGATGAATAAAACCAAGAAAAGTGTGCCAAAAAAGAATCCACCCCACACATCTTGTAGATCGTGCACTCCGACTACGATTCTCGATATTCCGATTAAATAGATGAATATTATAAAGAGCCATTGAAGAATTTTATTATCTTTTTTGTACGACTCATAAGACATTAGTCCCCAAACTGCTACGGCATTTTGTGTATGCCCAGAAGGAAAACCAAAGCCTTTTTCATATGTGTTAGTCACAGGACGGGGATCTTGAAAGATGTCTTTTAAAATTCCGTTAAAATAAACAGAACCTAAAAGAGAGAACCCTACATTTCTTCCAAATTTTACATCGTATACGATTATTAAAGCCGCAAGTAATAGGATCAGTACAATGTCTTCTCCTATATAGGATATTGCCCGAAAAATTGCGAAAGTGACTTCATTACCAAAAAATACTAGGTTGAAATATATGTTAAACCCTAATAGTAACAAGATCCATCCAACTACGAAATTGACCGCTGCGATTATTAATATAATGAGTAATATCTTTTTTGATAAAGTTGTATTTTCACTCATATGTATTTTCACTTACATTTTTTTTTAAAATAGATTTAACAAAGGATATGATCATATTCTTACAAACTCATATAAAAGATTTTCTTAAAAAGTGATGAAGCAATAATCTATTATTAGTAAATATTCGTTAATTAAGCTAGTTTTTTAAATTCTAAAGCCAATACAATATTTAGAATAAATTTCTGCGTTATATATTAAAGAAATAATAAATAATTGTATCGTTAATAGAAAGCTTGAAAAAGATTGAAATAGATTAAATAATTATTTAAATTTAGCGTAAGTTAATGGTATCAATTTAAAGTAAAACACAAAATATTGGGTGTAAGGCTAATTTATTATCGTGGATATATCTTAATTCGCTTGAAAATAATTGGAACGCAGTGGAAGATCGTAGAGAAATTAAATAATTTACAACCCAAAAAAGGTGAAGATTGGAAGATTACTTATGCATCCCCTACTTATGGCGGTTGGGATTTAATTGTAGAATGTATTTTTAATAATTTAGAAGATTTGGATAAAATCGTGTCCTTCTGTCGAACTGATAGAGATTTAAAAGAGTGGATCGATGCTACAACAACTCTGATCAGCACAAAAAGAAATTTTGAAGAATAGATGTATTTTTCTTATTTTAAAACTCAAATCAAATTATTAATAATAATCTCGGAAATATCTGACGAGTATTCACCTGTTCTCCTGATACTTTCGATTATAAACCCTATTTCAACGAGATACTCTGAATTAGGATTAATTTTAATGGTATTACATGCTTTTGTTAAGTTTTCAATGGATTCAATGTTTTCATTTGCTAATATTAAACTATTTTGAAGCCATGCATCTAAACTCATGTTTAATAAATCCAAAGAAATCCTACTTGCATTCATAATGTTTTTGTATAATGCTTTATCGATCTTTTGGTAATCTATAAGTAAAACATTTCGCGCGATTTTTACGGCGTGGTCCGCAATTCTCTCTAGAAATCGGCTTATAAATTTATAATTACTGGCATCTTCTAATGTAATATTTAATTTTTGGCACAATATAATATCTCGTAATACAATGTGAGCCTGGCGCTCGACTAGCCAATTCAATCGATCAATTTCATCATCACTTTCAATTACTTTTTCCGCTAGCCTTTTATCCCCCGTTTCCAAGGCTTTAAGTGCGTCCTCGTGCATACTATTAGCTAGGATATACATCCTCCTGATCGTTTTTTCAAATGGCATCTCTTTTGGGTCGAGTAAATCTTTTATTATAATATTGTTATCTGTTTCCTCTATTATTTCAGTCCCTATTGTAATTTTTCTGAAATTTCTTATAGTATCTCTTATTTGTGACTCAATCTTTTTACTAGATTTCACTTCAATAATGTTATACCCCATGATATAAGCCCCAACTAATAATCGAAACAAAAAATCAGAGTTTTTAATCTCGTCAACGTCGAACTTCTTTTCTCTTATAAGTTTTTCTGAACTTATGTAAGGTGTAATAAGCAAATTACCATCTGGTTGTGACAAGATCCCAATTGTATCTTTAACCTGAATACCGTGTTTATCAATCCATCCCCTTGGTAAACTAATGATATAAGTAGACCCACCCGTCTTTTGTACTTTTCTTGTTTCAATATTGAAAGACATAACTTTTTCCACTAAAATATGTGTTTTATGAATATTATATTTATATAGATAATAAATATTTTTTATATAGTCTATATATTTATTGGTAGCATAAAAAAAAAAGGTTAAAATAAATAACTTACAACACTTTTCCTCAAGAAATTATAGATTTGTTTTAATTTACAATTTATATTTTATATTATAAATTCTATTAATGAATGCTTAATTTTGATATTTAAAGTTAAAACATCGATTTTAGCCTTTTTATTACTATAATTTCTGATATGTTATGGTGTTTAATAGGAAAGAATTAACAGTTGAACCCGTGGTGGAGTTTTCTTCGGGTAAAGATCCATATGTAAAATCGAGGAAAAAAGGGTCTACTAGATGGATTTTAGCTCATGTATTTCACGGCTCGAACAAGTTATTTATGGTAGTTATTGTTTTTATAATTATCCTTTCTGCTAATTTATCCTCAATTACATATATTATAATAGGCGAAACAATATCAGCACTGTTGAGTGGAATGACGGCTTTGCTAGGAAATTATATTTTAACTTTATTTTTATTAGGGATAATCGGGCCCGTAATGAGAATTGTGAGTCGAATGTTTATAGAGATTTTAGCACAGAGGTTAGAAAGAGACGCGCGAAGAGAGTTCTTCACAAATCTATTAGGAAAAAGTCAATCGTTTCACGACAGACAAAAAATTGGAGAGTTAATGGCAAGGGTTACAGATGATGTTAGGATGTTAAATTTCTTAATCAGCCCGGCTTTATCGTTAATTATAGAATCTTTTACATTTCTATTTATCCCTATTATATATATTGTTATGTATTTCCCTTTTCAGTTAATAGTTGAACCTGTATTTTTTTCTATTTCATTTCTTATCTTATTACGTTCTTATTCACGGAAAATTGGACCTGTAACGGCCCGTTTAAGGGGAAGTTTTGGTTTAATGACTTCTTCTTTAAACGAGACCTTATCGGGCATCGAAGTAGTTAAAGCTACAGTCCAAGAAGAAAAAGAGATGAAAAAGTATTTTACACATATAAATAATTATAAAATGGCGTTTATTGAGCGAGGTAAGCTACAAGCAAATTATCTCCCGATTTTAGTTCTAGCATTAGTTATAACAGCAGGTTTTACTCATAGTATTGTGCTATTTAATTTAGGATTGATGAATATCGGGCAAATTATTGCTTTCTTAGGAATTTTGGGATTGCTCCGTTTTCCTACCAATATTTCTATGTTTGTTTTTACTATCTTTCGATTAGCAGGATCGAGTGCAGAAAGACTGCTCGAGTTAATGAATAAAAAAACTGAGATTGATGAGAATAAAGAAGGTAAAAAGAAAGTTTTCAATGGCAATATTATATTTGAGAATGTGGATTTCATCTACCCTGATGGTAAGACGCCTGTGTTAAAAAATATCTCGTTTGAAGTTAAACATGGGCAGACAGTTGCGATAGTTGGTACAACTGGATCTGGAAAAACTACGCTAACTAAATTAATCTCGCGGCTGTACGATGTTTCTAAAGGTCGAATTTTAATTGATGGGAGCGAAATTCGTGATTATGCATTACAAACTTTGCGAGATCAAATTTCTTATATTGAGCAAGATGTATTCTTATTCTCTACAACCATTTTTGATAATATATCTTTTGGACGAGTAAGTTCATTGGAGCAAGTTATTAATGTAGCTCAACAAGCACAAGCTCACGATTTTATCAGAGATTTGCCTGAAGAATATCAGTCGAAGGTAGGAGAAAGAGGGGTTCAACTTAGTGGAGGAGAAAGACAAAGAATTGCCATAGCACGAGCTTTTTTATCCGATCCTCGGATTCTTATTTTAGACGATTCAACATCAGCTATTGACTCTAACACAGAGGACAAAATTCAGTTTGCAATTAAAAACATTTTGAAAAATCGCACTACAATTTTAATAACGCATCGATTATCACAAATTAGGTGGGCTGATTTAATTATAGTTTTAAAAAATGGTGAAATCGCAGCTAAAGGGAACCATGAAGAATTACTAAAAACATCTGAAGAATATCGCAAAATTTTCGTTAAGAAATTCGATATTGAAGAAGATCAATTGCTTAAGGAGGTGAGAAAATAACTTGTGGGTGGGTCTTGAAGCAGAAGAATACGATCGCAAATATCAAGATAAAGATTTACTGAAACGAATTGTATCTTATTTCTCGCCTTATAAACGAGCAATGATTATTGTAATTTTCTTTCTTACTATCTCATCGCTTACTACCGCTCTTCAACCTATTATAATTTCTCTAATTATAAGTAATTTAGAAACTACTCCAAATTTAATCTATATTTTATTCTTAATCTTGATCATTTTCATCTTTAACATTTCAAGCTGGGTTTTTAATTATATAAGACAGATATATTCTAATCGCGTAATTGGAAGCATAGTATTAGATATAAGAAGAGACGCTCACAAATCGGTCGTTAATCATGATTTGTCTTTCTTTGATAAAAACCCTTTGGGTAAAATTGTTTCAAGAATCAACACTGATTCACGTGATTTTGGTGAAACGGTTGGATTGTCAATTGAGGTAATTTCTTCTGTTATTGTTTTAATTCTGTTAATTTTTGTGATGTTTACTGTGAATATGGTGCTAACATTCGTTCTTCTTATATCGCTCCCATTATTTTTTGTTGCAGCATTTTCATTTAGGAAATTTGCGCGAAAAATGACGTTGCTAGGACAGCGTGCCCTAGCTTCAGTAAACGCCTATACGAAAGAAAGTTTTTCTGGCATCCAAATAGCAAAAACATTTAGACGAGAAAAAAAAGTTTACGATGACTTCCTTCAAGTGAATAACCAATCCTATAAGGTGAATTTAAAAAGAGCTTTCTTGTTGAATTCCATCTATCCTACTCTTGATTTAATTCAAGGTTTTGTTACGATGTTGTTAATTCTAATAGGAAGTAATTTGGTAATGGAAGGATTTGTTGGAGTAGGAGAATTAGTTCTCTTCATTCAAAGCATAAATCTATTATTTTTTCCCTTACTTATTATAGCGTCTTTCTGGCCAATGTTCCAGACTGGGATGGCGGCGTCAGAACGGATTTTTGCAATAATTGATACTCTTCCTCTTGTTATTCAAAATGACAACATTAAACCTTCAAAACTAAAAGGTGAAATTGAATTCAAGAATTTATCATTTCAATACGATAAAGCTAAATTAGTATTTGATAACTTCTCACTGAAGATTAACCCAGGAGAATCAATTGCTCTCGTTGGCCATACTGGGGCTGGTAAATCTAGTATTGCTAAACTAATTGCTAGATTTTACGCGTTCCAAGGTGGAGATATTCTAGTTGATGGCAAGAGTATTAAAGATTACGATCTTAACGAATACCGGAAGCACATAGGTATTATCCCACAAACACCGTTCTTATGGGCTGATACGGTAGAAAATAATATTAAGTATGGTTGTGAATCTGCTACAGAAAAGGATGTACAAAACGCATTAACTATAAGTGGCGGGTCTGAATGGGTGGAAAGCTTATCAAAAGGTTTAAAAACTGATGTACGCGAGAGAGGGACGCTTCTATCGATGGGCCAGCGTCAACTAGTGGTTTTTGCTCGCGTATTGTTAGAAAATCCTTCAATTCTTATCTTAGACGAAGCAACGGCTTCAGTCGATCCATTTACTGAAACAAAAATTCAAGATGCTTTAGAAAAGACGATTGAAGGACGCACTTCAATTATTATTGCTCATCGCTTATGGACAGTTAGACGCGTTGATAGAATTGTCGTTTTGGATCACGGTAAAATAGTTGAAGAAGGAAATCACGATGAGTTGATGAAACGGGGAGGAACTTACGCCAATCTTTACAACACTTATTTCAGGCATCAATCTTTAGAGTATATTGAAGAAATGGGTAGTGAAAAAATTTAAATTAAGAAAAAAGAAACTTTAATATTTGATAAGCTCGAAATTAGATTAATATTAATTATTTCTATATCTCAATAAAAAAGGTAATTAAATCATTTTGAACGTTGAAAATTGGAAAAATAAAGCAGTAATTGGAATGATCCTTGGGCAGGTTTTGTTTTTAATCTTAGTCTTTCTAGCTATGATTTTTTACGCTGGTGGTACGCGAGATTATCCCGCCCTTATAGGATATTCGTTTTGGGGAAATACTATCAGCGATTCAGGACGAATTATAGCGTGGTCGGGCCTTCTAAATACAACTTCTATGGTGTTTTTATCAACTGCCTTAATAGTATACGCTGTTTTCTTTATACCCTTTTATGTCATAGTTTCTAAATTGTTTTCGGAGGAAAAGATAGAAAAATACGCAAGTAAAATCGGTTGTATTTTAGGTGTTATTTTTTCGTTGTCATACATAGGAATAGCATTTACTCCCGCTGATGTATTATATACGCCGCACATGATATTCGTTTTGATCGGTTATATATGTGCTTTTGCTATGGCCGTGTTTTTTACTATCGCATTTTTTAAAAACAAAGAATTCTCAAATATCTACGCGACAATATTCGCCCTTTTTACAATATTCTACTTTGTTACGCAAATTATTGCTCTAGTTGGACTCTCATCGGACAGGAACCTAATGGTGTTCATGCAAAAACTCGGAACATTCGTTAGTATTGGAGTTTTCTTCATAATAGGTTATGGAATATGGAAATTTGAGAAATAAAATCTATTTTTTTTTTATTTTACATTAAATATTAGAATGAAAGAGAAAATAAGCATTTCAAATTAGTATCTAACAACTTAAAGGATTTAGATGAATAAAAAATATTTTAAAAATAAAAACGCAGTAATTACTGGAGCCGCAAGCGGGATTGGCCGAACTTTAGCCTTAGAACTCGCCAAAATGGGAACTAATCTTGTGATTTCAGATATTCACATGGAGAGATTAGAAAACGTAAAAGAAGAAGTGGAAGCTTATAAAGTAAAAGTGGTCTCTAAGAAGTGTGATGTCTCGAAAAAATCGGATGTTAAAAGCTTGCGTGATGTAACGCTCTCAAACATGCAAGATGTACATTTTCTTTTTAGTAACGCAGGAATAGCGGCAGGTGGACATCTTGAAAGCTTTTCAAACGAAATATGGAGGAATATCATCAATGTAAACATATGGGGCATGATTAATTTAGTTAATGCGTTTATTCCTAAAATGGTAAAACAAGGTTTTGGGCACATTATTGTAACCGGCTCTATTGCGGGAATAATTGGTGCTGGTGGATTAATTCCGTACAGTACCACTAAATTTGCTAATTTTGGATTCTGTGAAGCTTTGTACGGAGAATATAAAGATAAAGGAATTGATGTATCTATTATTTGTCCGTTCCCTATTAAAACAAATCTAATTGAGACGGCGAAAATGAGTTTTTCTCCCGATTTGCTTAATAAATATAGTCAAGAGCAATTAGCCAAAGGCTTCGAATTTGGAAAGGAACAATATTGGAACGAATTTACAAAAGGAGGATGCGAGTTAGACCGGGCAGTAAACATTTATCTCAAAAAAATCGCTAAAAAGAAGCTTTATATATGTGAACATAAAAAAACGAGATTTATATTTTTTATAAAAGGGCTATGGCCAAATTATTATAAAAAGCTCGTGAGGAAAGTAGGTGCTGAACACATTAATGTGCTGGACGAATCAACTCAAAAAGCCATTGATTTCATCGAAAAAACATCTAAAGTAAAACCTAATTAATTAGTATTACTTTAAGAAGAAAAATTAATGAAAAAAAAAATTATTTCTCTTATTATAGACGAGTAATGTATCTGTTCCGTTCCCAATCGCTTACAATAACTCGATATGCATCGTTTTCTTCTAATTTCGCGTAATAGAAGTTTTTAAATGGCACTTCTCCAAACACTTCCTTTAAAAAGTCTGAGTTTCTAAACTCATTCAAGGCTTCGCTTAAACTTCCTGGTAGGGAGTTAATTCCTTCTTTTATCATCTCTTTCGTTGTCAAATTGTAGACGTTTCTATCCGTTGGTTCAATGATTTCTATATCGTCTGATAAAATTCCGTCCAATCCGGCTGATAAAAGGACGGCAAATTGTAGGTATGGATTTCCAGCAGGGTCAGGACATCTTATCTCGCATCGCGCAGCAGTGGTATTACCGTGAAAATCAGGCACTCTTATTAACGGTGACCTATTTCTAAAACCCCATGCTATATAAACTGGTGCTTCAAAACCCGGTACAAGTCGCTTGTAAGAGTTAGGCCAACTGCTTAAAACCGCACACATAGCTTTCGCGTGTTTAAGTTGCCCAGCGATCCACTTCTTCATAGTATAAGAAATAAATGCCGGATCGGATTCATCGTAAAATAAGTTTACTCCGTTTTTCCAAAGGCTCTGATGAACGTGCATCCCAGAACCATTTATACTATCAAAAGGTTTGGGCATAAATGTTGCCGTCATGTTATTCTTTGCTGCGACTGTCTTGACAATCATTTTAATTGTATTCGTGTTGTCAGCAGTTTCTACTGCTTTACCATAGCGAAAATCGATTTCGTGCTGTCCCAATGCAACCTCGTGGTGTAAACATTCGATCTCAATTCCAAAAGAGTCGCAATATTCAGCAATCGTGTACCTCATTTTTTCGTTAACATCGTACGGATCATAGTCGAAGTAACCCCTCATATCTGAAGG
>Ga0209121_10006471_pt1 | contig 10274 bp, 9 predicted proteins | sample Cruoilmetagenom3_FD_187292 | JGI IMG/M metagenome (GOLD analysis project Ga0209121, IMG submission 187292) | Oil polluted marine microbial communities from Coal Oil Point, Santa Barbara, California, USA - Sample 3 (SPAdes) (version 2) | ecosystem: Environmental > Aquatic > Marine > Oil seeps ...
GGGTGCTGCAGATGCGAGGCGGAGGGTACGCAGACGTACTCCCTGTACTTCAAGTGCCCGACAACAAAGCAGATGCGGTGCCCTGTGAACGCTTACAAATAGTCTTTTGCCGAAGTGGTGGAATAGGTAGACACGCCATCTTGAGGGGGTGGTGGGCAAAACCCGTGGGGGTTCGACTCCCCCCTTCGGCACCAGATTTATCCTATGTGGGGAATTGCAATTCCTAATTCCACGACCGGCTTATCCGGTTTCTCTATCATCTCTTTTCTTAGCGGAATGGTAAAATAGAATTGACTTCCTTTGCCATATTCACTCGTAACCCAGATCATTCCATTATGCAAAGCGATCAGACCTCTCGCGATACTGAGCCCAAGGCCGGTCCCTTCATACCGGCGCGAAGCAGATATGTCAGCCTGCATAAATTTTTTAAAAATTTTATCAAGATCCTCCTCTTTAATCCCGATGCCTGTATCCTCTACACAGACCTCTGCAAATATAGGCGACTCGCCATGTTGAATACCATGATCGGATATCTTGGCACTAATGGTTATGCCTCCCTCATGGGTAAATTTGATCGCATTGTTTAACAGGTTTATTAAAACATGCTTGATCTTATCCTCATCGCCATAGACTAAAGGCAGATTCTCTTCAATATCAATATCAAGGGTTAGCCCCTTCTTGGTTATCATTCCCTTAAAAAAGGGAACTACTGAATCAATAAGTCCTTTGAGATTGAAATGAACTGCTTCTATCTCAATTTTCCCTGATTCTATCTTGGAAAGATCGAGAAGATTGTTTATCAATTGTAAAAGGTGTTTTGTATTATCGGTGATTTTGCCCAGACTTTTTTTCTGTTCTTCATTGATTGGTCCGTCAACTCCGTCTAATAGTAAATCCGAGTATCCGACAATGGAATTCATTGGTGTCCTGAGCTCATGAGATATGTTCGCCAAGAATGCTGATTTAAGCCTGTCAAGTTCTCTAAGTTGGATATTTGCTTCTCCCAATTGTGCTATTAGTTTTGCCCTCTCGTTTAACAAGCTGATTTTTTTCAGCATACTTTCTTTCACTCTATCTCTTTCCCGTCGCACTTCCGCCTCAGAACGTTTCAAGCTAGTGATATCACGGGCAGCGGCAAAGACACCCATTACCTGTCCTGCCTGATTTCTATAGAGCGAGGCATTGTAGGCAACAATGGTCTCAGTTCCATCTTTGGCCTTCATGACCAGTTCGTAATCCCGAACCTCCCCTGTCTCAAAGACCAACATTGCCCCTTTATAGGCCATTTTCGGATCTGTGAAATAATCAGCAAATGGGGTCCCTATCAATTCTTCTCGAGTCCTGCCGGTAGCTCGGATTGTGGCCCCGTTCACATCCAGAATAATCCCCCTCTGATCAAAGGTTACCAGGGGATCGAGGCTGGTTTCGATTAATCCGCGGTTGTAGCTCTGAAGATTCTGTATTTCCTGCTCTGCCTGCTTTCGCTCTGTCCAGTCAACATCAGATTGCCAATAGGCATTGTTGACCGCTTCAATAAAACCTTGCCACTTTTTGGGAATGGACTCCAGGCCGTCGAAATACTGCCTGAGCTGGTTTTTCAATAAAGAGTGGATTTCCTTCATTTTTCGTAACCGTTCACGGGATTATAACGCACGTTTTACCACAACCCACCGATCATCAGAGTCACTTACCACTTCTTTTCACAGGTAATCTAATCGTAAAGGTAGATCCCTTTCCAAGTTCGCTTTCCACTGAGATCGTGCCCCTGTGGGCCTGAATAATCTTGAGTGCATAAGTAAGGCCGAGCCCGGCGTGGATCTTTGAGGTAAAAAAAGGGTCCAGAACATTCTTGAGTTTGTCTTTTGGGATACCGACCCCTGTATCGGATATCTTGATCTCAATATATTCCTCGCTGACGCGGCTGCTGATATTTAGCATGCGCGTCTTATTTCGCATTGCTTCAATTGCGTTCTCAATAAGATGGGCAAACGCCGCCTTAATCTGTTCTCTATCAACAGAAATATCAGGAAGATTTTTCATTAATTCGGTTTTGACATCTACATGGTTTTTTTCAAGTGCAGGTTTGTATTCTTCAATCGCTTCGGCAATAATCTCATTAATATCTGCCGGTTCTCTATAAGATATTACAGTGGTCTTCAGCTCAATGAGCTTTTTTATCATATGTTCCAGAGTCTCAACATTTTGTACAATTAATTTCAAATATTTTCTGTTTGGATCATTCTCAGAAAGGGATTCAGAGATCCTTCGCGCAAACCCTCCTATAGTAACAAGAGGATTCCTTATCTCATGCGCTACTTGATCCATCATCTTTTCTAATGCTTCTGTCTTCTCCGCCTCCAGCAACTTTTTACGCTCTTCCTTTATGCTGAGTAATGATCGTATTCTTGCAACAAGCTCTTTATAATCAAAGGGCTTAGCGAGATAATCATCCCCGCCGATATCGAGACCTTTGACAGTGCTGTCAACGTCGCCCTTGGCAGTGAGGATGATGACAGGTATGTATCGAGTGCTTTCATCTTCCTTGAGTCTCTTGCATACCTCAAACCCATCCAGTTTAGGCATCATAATGTCCAGCACAACCAGATCCGGCTCGTATTCAGCGAATTTTTCAAGGCCTTCTTCGCCGTCGTATGCCTCAGCGGTATCATACCCGTCAGCACGGAGCCTCTTCCTCAAGAGGTCTACGGTATCTATGTTATCCTCTACAATCAGGATCTTGTTCTTGTCCACGCAAAAATCTCCGTTTCCCCTATTATATACACTTTAAGAAAAAGATTTTGGGGTTGCCAATGCCGAAGCCCTTTGAAATATGGGTTTTCCCGACGAGACCTACCCCAAAAACATTATCGTGAACCGTATAGTACATGCTACTCCACCTTCCACCTTCTACCTTCTACCTTCCACCTTCCACATATTTCTCTATCTGCTCCGGCAACTCGCGGACATTTATCGGTTTTGAAATATACCCACTGAATCCAGCCTGCAAAGCCTTTTCCTCGTCTCCCTTCATTGCATGTGCAGTCAATGCAATTATCGGGGTATGCTTAAATTCCTCTCGAAGCCTCAGATTTTTTGCAACCTCATAACCTCCCATTTTCGGAAGCGAAATATCCAACAGAATAATATCCGGCTGTTCTGTAATCGCCTTTTCCAGGCCATCTTCTCCATCAACAGCTTCAATTATATGATAATCCCGGTTTCTTAAGATCTTGATTACCAGCTCCCGGCTATCCTGGTTGTCCTCAACTATCAGCAATTTTTTCCCAAAAACCTTCTCTGTTTCTTTCATGTCATCCCCGTTTGTCAGGCACTTTTTATCTCATCAATTCTATCTTTGAGTTCTTGTAAGAGATCTTCTTCTTTAAGTGCAGCCTTATTTAATATACCACGCAACCTACCGTCCAGAGCGTCTTTCTCCTTTTCGCTCAAGTCCCTCTTCGTAATAATAATAAAAGGGATATCCCTGACATTTTCATCTGTTTTAATGTACTCGATTACATCAAAACCATTAACCTTGGGCATTGTCAGATTGAGGATGATCAGGTTAGGCATGAAACTCTTTACCAACTCGATCGCATCCTGGCTGTTGTAAGCTGTCTTTACCTCACACCCGACGTCTTGCAGGGTATGTTCTATCAGCGATACTGTATCTGTTTCACTATCTACTACAAGTGCCCGTTGTATTTTGCCCGTTTTTTCCAGATCTCTTATTTTTTTAAGCAGAAAATTCTTGTCTAATGGCTTCACCATATATTCCGCAGCACCCAGACTGAATCCCAGTTTTTTATTATCCACAATTGAAAGGACAATTACCGGGATATTTTGGGTCTCCTGCGCACCTTTAAGCTCCCGCAGTACCTGCCACCCATCCTTATGCGGCATCATGATATCCAGAGTAATGGCTACCGGTCTGGTCTCTATGGCCTTTTCAACTACTTTCTCTCCACTGAGAAGACCTATTATCTTGTAGTCCTCTCCCAGGGATTTTCTGATAATATCAATGGATTCAGGGTTATCATCTATTGCCAGGACCGTCTTTTGCTTAATGTTCTCTTTGGTCGACAGTTCTGCCCCGGCGGTCCTGGAAGCCTCTGACTCGAGCACTAGTTTCTGTATGACTTCACAATTCTTGCAAAAATCAACCTTCTCCGGATAGGCACCGATTTTCAGGCCGGTGCAATGCGTCCCAAGGATGAGCCAGCAACGTTTTTCTTCGCTTTCATAGGCCGGGCAGCTTGGCTGTCCACAATGGATATAGTCATGGCATTTTACCGGTTTGCCGGCATATTCGGGGTCCTTCAGAAAGGTCTCAACAGGCACATCAAAGTAGTCGGCCAGGGCATCAGCCATTCGTAATTCTATGATCGGCTTAGTTGAAGATTCGAGTGTCTCTTGCTTGAGCGGAATAGTGAAATAGAATTGACTTCCCTTGCCATACTTGCTCGTGGCCCAGATCATACCGTTGTGCAATGCGATCAACCCTCTCGCAATACTGAGCCCCAGGCCGGTCCCGTCATATTGGCGGACAGTAGAAAGATCAGCCTGTACGAACTTGTCAAAAATTTTACCGAGATCCTCATCCTTTATCCCGATGCCTGTATCTTCTACGCAGACCTCTGCGAATATGGGCGACTCGCCAGGCTGAATCCCGCTACCGGATATCCCGGCACGGATGGTTATGCCCCCCCTATCAGTAAACTTGGTCGCATTGGACAGCAGGTTCATTAAAACATGCTGGATCTTATTCCTGTCGCCATAGACTAAGGGCAGATTCTCATCAATATCAAAATCAAGGGAAAGACCCTTTTGGGTTATCATTCCTTCAAACATGGGAACTACTGAATCAATAAGTCCTTTGAGGTTGAACTGTTCTGCCTCTATCTCAGTTTTCCCTGCTTCTATCTTAGAGAGATCGAGAAGATCATTAAGTAATTGCAAGAGGTGCCTGGCATTATTGGAAATTCTGTTGAGACTCTTTTCCTGTTCCTCGTTGATTGGTCCGTCAACCCCGTCTATTAGTAAATCAGAATATCCGATAATAGAATTCATTGGTGTCCTGAGCTCATGAGACATGTTTGCCAAGAACGTGGATTTTAGTCTGTCAAGCTCCCTGAGTTGGGTATTTGCTTTTTCCAATAGTGCTATAAGATTGGCCCTTTCGCCTAACAGGTCGGTTTTTTTCGCAACCTCTTGTTCTAATTTTTTACTAAATGAAGATGCCCTTTGAACCATATAGTTAAATGCGTTGCCCAGTACGCCTATTTCATCCTCTGAAACTACGTTTACTGAAACAGACATATCGCCTTCTGCAAACCTCTTTGCCTTGTCAGCCAGATCCTCCACGGGGCGCCTGATGAATCTGGTAACCATCATATAAATTATGGTTATAATTATCGATATTCCAATAACACTCATCACTATAGTCCTGTTCCTGGCAGCAACGACCGTCATATAAGCATGCTGAACATCCGTTCCTATTATCATGCCACCGAGAACTCTCCTTGAAGAACCATGGCAGTGATAACAATCTTCATTATTCAGAATAGGCTGGATGGTAATAAGGGTTTTTCTGCCGGCAAGTTCTTCTACAAATGCTTTCCCTGATGTTACTCCTGAGCTCAATGTCTTGCTTAAGGCCTTCAATGCCTCCTTATCATGAATAAAATCCGCAACCTTGGTCTTTACCCTTTCCTCGTGTGTGGACCAGGTTATCCCTTGATCAAAATCGCATATACATACCTCGATGCTTCCCATCTTTGTCCGAACATCGGACAAGACTCCCTTGATAGCCTCACTATCTCCAACATGCATTGGATATGTTATGCCAGAATAGATCGATTCGGACACGTCTACATTAAGAGTTCTTACCAACTCCATTCTGTCTTTGGTCCCGAAGTATATTCTCAAGACAATTTCAACTGCCATAACCAGGGCTACGCTGATTATTACAGTAGCCATTATCTTGTTTGCAAAACTCTTTCTTATAAGACCAAACATTCTGTCCCCAACAATGCGGCGCCTATTGGAGCCGCTAATGCGCGCCTCCGTGAATCATGGGCTTGTACCTGAAAGCCTTGACCCTTTCTGAAATATGACACTCCTCACAGTCTTTCATCGTGAGATTCATCTTGATATCCTGAGCTCGCTGCGTCCTGACATGTAATTCACCAGGGCCATGGCATACTTCACAGCCCGCGTTCTTCAAGTGAGGGGTCTCTTCAAGACTGACAAAGCCGCTCGGCTTGCCATATCCTGTTGTATGACAGAAATAACACTTTTTGATTTCTTCCTCGGTAAGGCCCTTTTTCACCCTTTGAATGCTCTCGAACGAACTGCTCTTCTTTGCATATCGGGTAAAACTCCTATATTCCCTTTGGTGACATGCCTTGCATGCTTCTGAGCCAAGGTATTTTGGTATTTCGGTGTTATTTCCACCCCTAACCTTTTCAGGAATAAAGATGATGATCGTTAATATTGCCGTGACAATGGCAAAGAAGTATCTCATTGTGCCCCAACCTTAATGGTCTCTTTAATCAAGGGAGCCTCATGCGAAACCGTTGATAGTCATGCGTTTTCCAGAAAAACCATAGCAATATTATTCAGCGACCGCTATCTATTCTAATACTAATACCTGTTTTTGTAGTATCTAAACTAAGCGATTAGCCTTTAGCGGTTAGCTATTAGCTTAATAATTACGGAATATTTTTGCTATTACAAAATTTCACCCATTGGGTGTTATTTCTAATTAACGTAATACCTTGATTTTTCAAAGCTAAACGCTAATGGCTAACAGCTAATCGCACAACTTAGGTAGTAGCAACGCCATTTAGCCCTGTCAAGCATAGGAATATGCTCTGGACATAAGACAGAATCGATGGAGATTATGCTGAATTTCCCTTATGATTTGATCTCACGCTCTATAAAAAAACAAAAAAGATTTGCCTGGGTGGTCAGACTAATATTGCCAATTTCTTCCAAGCAGGTTACAAAGTAATTTTAAAATAACAATATTACAATTTCACATGGGTGTAATATGAGAATCGTTTTAAAACAAACAACAAAACAGGAAGGAGGGGCGTGCCATTAAAGGAACACAAAAAAATAATTCTTGCATTGGTTTTCTTTTTAACTCCCGCTTTTTTAGCTCCTGTAATCTATAATATCAGAAATATCAGAAATGACAAAAGCGGGGTCTATATCTGAGCTTTTCTTGGGATCTGCGCCCTTATCGTGGGTGCATAGCTATTTCAAGTCCTGTGTGAAACTTCTGTTTCAGCAAGGAACATTGGAGTATGCTCGCACATGAACTTCTAAGTTCTATAGGTGAGGAAGAGAGGAAGGATGGTGCTCAAAGCAAAGTTTCTCATAATCTGTATTTTCGGTTTCATGATGTTGATGGCTGGCATCGGCATCAACTCGTCGAGTGCCATGGAAACCGATGACTGTCTGGAATGCCATGGCGATTTATCCAATTTCGATGAAGGGGACGAACGTCTATATGTGGACGGTACCCGGTTCGCCAGCACAAAACACGCAGAAGATGGTTGCGGGTCCTGCCATTCCGTAACCGATGATCACCCGGATGATGGGCTCAAGCCCGAAAAAGAAAGCTGTGACATGTGCCATGAAGATACTATTGATGAGTTATCAAAGGGCCTTCATGCTGGAAATGCGGAATGCACAGATTGTCACAACCCCCATGCGGACAGAGGGCTCAAATCTCCTGGTGAAAGCTGTGGTATGTGCCATGAAGAAGCCGTTGAAGAATATTTGAATAGCCCCCATGCAGCAAACGCGGTTTGCTCGGATTGTCACAGCCCCCATACAGTCATGAGCTATCTGGATACCTCCGGTTTTGAAAAAAATAAACAGTGTAATAGTTGTCACGAAGGTGCCGGCCACTCTGAATGGCTCCTCCGGAACAAGCTCCATATGCAGGCAACTACGTGCATAAGCTGCCATACCGATTCAAAAGGCATTGTCATCACCATGTATATTGAGAAAAGAGATGATATCAAACCAGATAAAGAAGGTGAGATTGACCTCGCAACTTACCAAGATCTCACGCAATTAGTCGGAGACAAGGGAGTTCAATCTCTCATAGATACCAACGGTGACGGCTCCATTACAACGGCAGAACTCAAAAAGTTTAATACGAACTCAAAATATAAGAGCGTAGGGCTCTGGGGGCTGCTGTCAACAAAAACAGCAAGTCACAGTTACGGAATATTTAAAGACCGCCGGGATTGTTCTTTCTGCCATGCTGCCGGGCCCAAAGCCATGCAGACATGTTACGTAGCCTTCCCTAATCAAGATGGCACATACAGCAGGGTCCCTGTTGAAGAAGGAGCAGTGCTCGACCCTCTTTTTGCTACTTCTGACTTCTACATGGTGGGCTCCACCAGAAACGATATTCTCAGCATTGTGGGCCTGCTAATCATAGCCGGTGGTTTGGGCGCAGCCTGCCTCCATGGCACTTTCAGAATTCTGACCAGGAAAAACAGGAGGAAACATTGATCATGGAAAAGCCGAAAATGATCTACCTCAACCCTCTTACAGTGAGGATATGGCATTGGATCCACGCCATCGGAATAACAACTCTGTGCATTACAGGGGCTCAGATCAGGTTTCCTGAGTATATTAATCTCTTCGGCAGCTATAGAGCAGCGGTACTGGTTCATGATTTTACCGGAATCTTTGTATGCCTCGATTGGTTGTTATGGTTTTTCTATTACGTGTTCATTGATAAAAGCCTGATAAAACTCTATGTCCCCAACATGTATGACCTGAAGACGGGAATCATAAGACAGATGCTGTTCTATGGCTTTAACTACTTCAAGGGTGGACCGAATCCGCACCACTGCACGCCTGATAACAAGTTCAACCCCATGCAGAAAGGGGCATATCTGATGATCATGCTGACGCTTGTACCGATCATCCTGTTGTCCGGCCTGTTGCTTCTGCTGATTACGCAAAAATGGATGGTGTTTTTGGGCGGGGTAAAAATAGTAATCGGGCTACATTTTCTGGTAGCCTGCTGTTTCGCTGCCTTCCTCTTTGTCCACATGTATCTGGCTACCCTGGGCCATACCTTCTGGGCTCATATCATAACCATGATAACTGGCTGGGAGGAAGAGGTAGAAGATCACTAATCACTAACCAATAGGGATTGAGACGACCTCAGAGGTCGTCTCAATGTAACTTCTCAATAAGTCCGGGCAAATCACATTTTTGCGACTATCCACTGGATTCCGGCTTTCGCCGGAATCCAGACATCTTATCTTGAGTTATCGAGAAGTTACGTCTCAATCTATTATTTAAGAGGCCGGTTTTGTCGATTTGTATAGAGCAGAGGAATTTCTGCGAGATTGGATTTACAGGATCCTTCACAAAATGAAGAATATTTTAGTCGGACGAACCTGAACTGTGAAGACTGACTTGTTTTTGGTGGCCAACGGCCTTAACAATGGGAGCCACCTTACAATCTTTATCTACTTTTCTTTTAAGGCTTTCTTAACTGCTTCAATCAACTCGACAGGATCAATTGGTTTTTCAATATAGCCGTCCGGGATAGTATATTTTGTCAATCCAGTGCTCTCGACAAATTTCTTTTCATCCCGAAGCGGTTGTTTGAACATGAAATTCCTGAAATCGACCCCTGTCACCTCAGAGACCCCGGTTTGCACGATCACGGGAGTATTGCTCATGTCCGGATCCGATCTTAACTCTTGAAACATGGCAATGCCACTTTTTTTGGGCATCATGAGGTCGAGCAAAACCAAATCAGGCTTCTCCTTGCGCAAGAGTTCAAGGCCCTCAATCCCATTGTTGGCACTTATGCTTGAATAACCGTTGTCTTCAAGGACTGCACTGATAAAGGTAATAATATCAGGCTCATCGTCCACGATAAGTATCTTTTTAGCCATTTCCTTCCTCACTCCTATAATTACTGAGAAAGCCCTCAGGTAAATCTATTTCTTCATCTAACAAATACATAGCACAGAATACCGCGTTTTGAAAGACAAAATGGCGATAGTCCAAGTTTTTACTTCACCTAAAGATTTCCATTTAATACATGATTAAAATTGGTTCTTCGCTGTTTAGTGTGGGTAACCTTATAACCGGCTTCGCCGACTTGGGGACTGGTCCCCAAGCCCCTGGGATTTATCGCTTTTATACCAAAACCAAGTTGAGTAAAAAAACAGGGGGTTAAAGAAAAAAGGGGCTATGTTATCCAAATTGTGGATGTTAAT
>Ga0209121_10006477_pt1 | contig 10273 bp, 6 predicted proteins | sample Cruoilmetagenom3_FD_187292 | JGI IMG/M metagenome (GOLD analysis project Ga0209121, IMG submission 187292) | Oil polluted marine microbial communities from Coal Oil Point, Santa Barbara, California, USA - Sample 3 (SPAdes) (version 2) | ecosystem: Environmental > Aquatic > Marine > Oil seeps ...
ACTCACTTCCATTATGCCGTACAGTCCGATACCCAGTCTGACCATATCGAACTGGTACTGTGGAAACCTAATAATACCCGCCGAGTTAAGCAAGTGCCTGATAAATACTGCTCCTGTATGATCCTGGATATAATTACATATCCTGATAAAAATATCTGCCTGGACATGTGTATATTCATCCATGCCGGTATCATAAGCTGCGGCCAGGTGGGAAAAAACAGATGCTATCTTTATCGTTTTACAATCTGACAGGATATCAGTCATCTTACCAATATCTTTTTCCATAAAACCAAGTCGATGCATTCCTGTATCTATCTTTATATGTATCGGATAGTTATTTAATCCATATCGTTTAACTTCATTAATAAAAGCATCAAGTATTTCCTGGTTATATATCTCAGGTTCAAGATCATATTCAAGTAATGACCTTAGTGAGCAAGGATCAGGACTCATAACCATTATGCGGCTCCTTATTCCCTCTTTCCTCAGGTTTATCCCTTCATCAGGATAAGCCACAGCCAGGTAATCAATACCATTATATGCCAACCATTCAGAGATTTCCTTTGGCCCGGCACCATAGGCAAAGGCTTTTACCATTGCCATTATGCCTGTGTTTTTGTTAAGATATGACCTGAAAGTATTCAGGTTTGCTATCACCGAATTAAGATTTATTTCAAGCTGTGTCTGATGAGTTTTCAGTTCCAGGAGTCGTCCTATACGTTCGAACTCAAAGATTCTTGCTCCCTTAAGTAAGATTGCTTCATCCCTGAATTCATCAGTTGAGAATGATTTGATAAAATCATCAGTGTCATTATAGAAAACAGCATCTTCAATTTTGAAGTGGCTCATGAATTTTTTCAAATCGTTGCCTATAGCAACCAGCCTCCTGACACCTGCCTTTTTAATATCCCCTGCCACCTCTCTGTATAGTTCTTCCCTGTTTCTTTTACCCTGGATAAAATCAGAGAGTATCAATGTCATATCCTTACCGGATATTCCCTTAAGGTGTTCAATAGCTATGCGCAATGAGCCTGGGTCAGAATTATAGAAATCCTCGAGCAACAGGCAATTATTTATACCTTCTTTCTGTTCCATTCTCATTGCTACGGGATAAAGGTCTTTAATACCTTCTGTTATCATTTTACTATCCATATCCAGAAATACAAGGGTGGCAATGACTGTTGAAATATTATCTACTGATGCCCTGTCGGAGAAAGGTATTTCACATGAAAATTCTTTATTATTACTTTTAACAATCAATTTTGAACTACCAGCTGATTGCAAATCAGGTATAATGTTTATATCGGCTTTATTATTGTATGCCGACCAGCTGAACAGTTTCTTCCCCTGCAGCCGCTTATCCTTGATTATTATATCATGGATTTCTTCTTTATCTTCAGGGTAAATTATTACCTCAGAATTTATAAAGAGACCCAGTTTCTCATTAATTTTTTCCTCTATGTTTGTGAAATTTTCCTGGTGTGCCTCTCCTATGTGTGAAAAAATCCCAATGTGTGGCTTTATTATTTTTTCCAGTTTACCTATTTCTCCCGGTTTTGACATGCCAGCTTCTATTATTGCAGTATTATATTCATTACTCAGGTTCCAGAGTGAAAGGGGCACACCTACCTGTGAATTATAGCTTCTGGGGCTGCGTATTACGTTTTCATGTTTCCCGAGTATATCAGACAGCCATTCTTTAATTATTGTTTTACCATTGCTTCCGGTAATGGAAATCAGTAGCCCCTTGTAGTTATTCCTTTTCCATTCAGCAATTTTATGGAGTGCTGCCAGGGTATCTTCAGTAATAATAAAACCAGCACCGGGGTATTCGTTTTCCCTCACCTTGAAATACTTGCCAGAAACAAGGAATATCCTTACTCCTGCCCTGTACATATCAGGTATATACCTGTGCCCGTCATTGTTTTCACTTTTCAGGGCAATAAACATTGTACCTGCAGATAATTCGTATACTTTCCTTGAATCTATAAGTATCTCATTGATCTCCAGTGCCGGATCGCCAATAGAAACAGATCCGGTGATTTCAGCAATAGTCCTGATATCTGTTCTCAATTTCCCTCCTCTGATCCTGATAATTTATTATAACAATCCCTGCAAAGGGGTTTATATATATCCCTTTCGCCAAGTAAAACCACGTTCTTATTTTTTGCTTTCCGGAAGGAATAATTAGCCAGGTTTCCACACTCAACGCATATTGCATGCACCTTGGTAACATATTCTGCCACAGCCATGATATGAGGCATAGGACCAAAAGGTTTCCCGCTATAATCCATGTCCAGACCAGCTACTATTACTCTCAATCCCCTGTCGGCCAACTTGTTACAAACATCAACAATACCGTCATCAAAAAACTGGGCCTCATCAATACCGATTACCTGCACATCTGCTGAGAGCAGTAATATCATTGTAGCATTCTCCACCGGTGTCGAGGTTATTGATCGTTCATCATGAGACACAACAAGAGTATCTGAATATCTTTTATCCAGGGCAGGCTTAAATATTTCGACTTTCAAACCTGCTATCTTGGCTCTTTTCAGCCTTCTGATCAGTTCTTCTGTCTTACCTGAGAACATCGATCCCGCAATAACCTCTATTGATCCCCGTTTATTTACATGGTCAACAGAATTTTCAAGAAAATGCATTGAACATAAATGTTTATGAAGCCCTGATAATTTCTGACAAGATAAATATTAATTACCTTTGCAAGGTAAAGAAAAATGAGTTTAAATAAAACCAATTTCATGGATCTGAAATCAGCTATTAATATTATTCTTAGGGATCTTAAAGAAGCAGAGGAGCTAATAGATGAGCTTAAATATAAGCCCGAACATCCTGTATTACAGATTGAACTAATAAAGTCAAAATGTAAAAGCGCCAAGGATTTGATAAAAATAATAGGTGAAATTATTTCAGAATCAAATATTGATAATATTGTAGAAGAGGAAAAAAATACTACAGTAAAAAAAGAAATTGATGTTCAGGTATCACGTCCTGCTGATGATGTACTTGAGCTTGAAGATGATGTTGCGGAAGATGAAATAAAGAAGCAGAAAGCTGAAAAAATAGTAGCAGACAAATTTACACATCTTTCAAGCCGGGTAAATGAAAAAGTCGGTGATAGCAGGAAGCTGGAAGGTAAAACACTCACCCTGCCTGTTACCGACCTTAGTAAGGCCATAGGTATTAATGACAGGTTCTATTTTATAAGAGAACTATTTAACGGAAAGGAAGAATCATTCAGGCAGACTATCACCAGCCTTAACAATGCAACCAGCCGTGAAGAAGCAACAGATATTCTCAATGAAACACTGAATGAGATGGCAGATTCTGAACCTGCACACCAGCTTCTTGAACTTGTTGAAAGGAAACTATCAGCCAGATAAGATGAGCAGATTGTATATCATCCCTACACCTATAGGAAACCTGAAGGATATAACTATCAGGGCTATAGAAATACTAAAAGAAGCAGACCTGGTACTTGCTGAAGATACCCGTAAATCAAGAACTCTCCTGAAGCATTTTGAAATCAGCAAGCCGGTTGTTTCCCATCATAAATTCAATGAGCATATTGAATCAGAAAGGATATGCAAACAGATAGAATCGGGCAAGGATATTGCTCTTATTACTGATGCAGGCACTCCCGGCATATCAGATCCTGGATTCCTACTTGTAAGAACATGCATTGAAAAAAATATAGAGGTGGAGACTTTGCCGGGGGCTACAGCTTTTGTCCCTGCGCTGGTCAATTCAGGACTGCCCTGCGATAGATTCTGTTTCGAAGGATTTCTACCACAGAAAAAGGGTAGAATGAAAAGAATAAGGAACCTTGAGGATGAAGAAAGAACAATTGTGTTTTATGAATCACCTCACAGAATAATTAAGCTTGTCGACCAGATTATTGATATTTTCGGACCTGAAAGAAAAGCTTCAGTTTCAAGGGAACTAACCAAGGTATACGAGGAGAATATACGTGGCAGCCTGGCTGATATTGCTGAGAGACTGAAGGAAACACAACCTAAGGGAGAGTATGTTTTAATAGTTGCGGGAAAAGATACATAGAGTATGCCGGTGAGCAAAAATCATTGAACCGGTGTGTATATGCTTAAAGCATGTAAGCGCTGCAACATCGAAAAAGATAGCCAGGCCTTGATCCAGGTTCAACATCATTGATTGAGATAATAACGAATATTATGTGATTACACAGGTGTTTTTCTGTATATCTTGTATATTTATTGCTTCTAAATCGTCAGTATATTAAAACACATATGAAGAAATTACTTATTGCCATATATATTCTCCTTATATCTGTCATAAGCTCAGAAGCACAGCATTTAAAAGGAATAATAACGAATAACGAAGGCGAACCGATAAAATATGCAACGGTTTATGTTAATGAGCTGAAACATGGTACTACAGCTAATATTAAGGGCAAATATGAAATAAAACTGAAACCGGGAAACTATACTATCTTTTTTCAAAGCCTTGGATTTTCTCCTGAGATCAGGACAATAAGTATGGGAGAAACGGATAAGAATATTGATATCAGGCTGAACATCCAGTATTACCAGATACCCGAAGTCAGAGTAACGGCCACAGGCGAAGATCCAGCCTACGGAATAATGAGAAAAGCCATAGGGCTGGCACCATACCATCTTAACAGGGTCAGGCATTATGAAGCTAATGTATATATAAAGGGAAGTGTGGTAGTGAATAAGATACCTCGGATAATGCGAAGGAATATTAATGCCAGCAATAGTGATATAAATATTAAAGAAGGGGATAGTTACCTTATTGAATCCATAAATAAGATTGAATATGATGCTCCTGATATATACAGTCAAACTGTTATTGCACAACAGAGCACCTTCCCGGAAACACAGGAAACGGATATCTCACCCATGGATGTGGTACGGGCCAGCTTTTACGAACCTGTCCTTGCTGATATTGCCATAAGTCCTTTATCTCCAAATGCAATGGCGCATTACAGGTTCAGTTATGAAGGATCCACTCCCCAGGGAAGTTTTATTGTTAATAAGATAAAGGTTATACCAAAAAGGAAAAGTCAGCAGGTATTTGAAGGTACTTTATACATTATTGAAGATCTCTGGTGCCTGCACAGCCTTGACCTAACTAATAAAAACATGGCTGGCTCAATAAATGTAAAACAGGTTTACACTCCTGTACAGGATGACATATGGATGCCTGTAAGCCATAATTTTGATGTAAAAATATCAATTGTAGGTGTTGATGCCGATGGTACCTATAGCTCGTCTGTTACCTACGATATTGTTGAGCCTAATACAGATCTGCCTGATCCCGATGTACTTTCCCTTAATCCCACCGCTGAACAAGTTATTCTTGAGAAGCAAAGGGAAGTATCAAAGAATCAACAAAAAATTGAGGAAATACTCCAGAAAGATGAGCTCAGCAACAGGGACATGTCCAGACTGACAAGGCTGATGGAAAAGGAAACAGAAGAATCGGATCCAGGGTATGATGATCTTGAGATTAAAAAAACGACGAGTTTTGAAATTGAAGAAGATGCGAGTAAAAAAAGCAGTGAATACTGGACCGAAATAAGGCCAATACCACTCTCTGAAGAAGAAAGAAAAAGTGTTAAAATAAGTGACAGCTTAAAGGTTAAAACCAGACTTAGAGAATCATCTTTTAATAATAATGACACTGCAGTAATAACCGGCGGTAACATTAAGAGTAAAGGTAATTTCCTCAGAACAATGAATAGTGTTTTCTTTGGTAAAACATGGCGGGGTAAAAACAGCCATTTTTCAATGGGAGGCCTTATTGCTCCCGAACATTTCAGTTTTAACAGTGTAGATGGGTTTAAATATGGTATAGATTTTTCTTACTATAACAAATGGAATTCAGGAACGACTCTTTCATTAAATCCTGTCATTGGCTGGGATTTTGCAAAGCAAAGTATTGACTGGCAGATCAGCGGGAATATTACTTATGACCATATGCATATGGCGAGAGTATTATTCTGGATGGGTATGGGCAGTCGTGATTATACCAATTCGGCCGGTATAAATCCTTTTATTAATATGACAACATCACTGTTGCTCAAGGATAATTATATGAGGCTTTATGATAGCAGGTACCTTAGAGTTAGTCAGCGCAGGGAATATTTTAACGGCTTTTATATCGAACTGAAGTATGCTTTCGATGACAGAAGAATGCTGAATAATAATACCAATTTCTCTCTTTTCAGAACGGATGAGGATTATCAGGATAATATACCTCTTAATGAATACCTGGGGGCAGGAGGTGACACAGAAGCCGATTATCTCATTACAAATCACGTCCATCATCAGTTCTCAACTGTATTATCCTATATACCAAGGCAGAGATACAGGGTTAATAACGGGAGGAAATCTATAGCAGGCTCCGGGTATATCACATACAAGATATATTATGATCATGGTATAAATATTACTCCGGATAGACAATCACATCATTTTGATCATATACAGTTTGAAGCTAACCAGACCACGCCTGTTGGTGCTTTCGGTGAATATTTATGGAGATTAAGAATAGGTGGATTTCTGAATAATGACAAACTTCAATTCCAGGACTTCAATCATTTCAATACACAAACACTGCCTGTACTTATCCGCAACCATGTAGATGCCTTCATGCTTCCTGACTATTACTCACTTGCCACTCCCTAATATTATATTGAAGCACATGCAAGATATACCACACCATATCTTCTTATCAAGCTCCTCCCTTTTCTTAGCAACAGCCTGATGAGAGAAAATATAAGCCTGGCCTATCTCTACACCCCTCATACAGGTAATTATTATGAGCTGGGCTATAGCCTCAGTGAGATTTTCCTGTTAGGCAGGATAGGCGTTTTTGTTGGTTTTGAGGATCTCAGTTACAAAACGACAGGAATAAAAGTCACCTTCATTCTTAAGTAATACTTTCTTTTCTTTCACCAATTTCATCGTCCTTGTAGGTATCAGGCATTTGTTTTTTAGCTTTTATGCCCAGCTCCCTGAGCTGCCCAACCCTGTTTATAAGGTTCCCTCTACCTGTAAGTTTCATTACAGTTTCATCATATTGTTTCCTGGTTTCATTAAGTTTCTTCCCCAGTTTTTCAAGTCTTTCAAGCAGGAGCACAAAATCATCATACAGGGCTCCCCCCTGGCGTGCTATCTCAAGGACATTCCTGCTCTGGTATTCCTGTTTCCAGATGCTTTCTATCATCTTGAGTGCTGCAATGAGATTTGTTGGGCTAATAAGCAATACCCTTTTATCATACGAATCGGACCACAGCCTGCTGTCCGACTGCAGGGCAAGAAAATATGCAGGTTCAACAGGCATAAACATCATAACAAAGTCGACAGTCTTAAGTTTATACTCATCCTGGTAATCTTTGGCTGCCAACTTATTGAGGTGCGTTCTAACCGACTGGAGATGAGCTTTCAATCCCTGTTCCTTCTTAGTATCTGATTCTGCATTGACATACTGTTCATAACCAATAAGCGAAACCTTAGAATCAATTATTATACTACGGTCACCCGGATATTTAACTATGATATCCGGTTGCAATCTACCTCCTTCATCAGTAGTATACGATTCCTGTACAAAGAACTCCCTGTCTTTTACCAGACCTGATTTTTCCAGAATACTTTCAAGTATCATCTCCCCCCAGTTACCTCTTGCTTTTGAATCTCCTTTAAGAGCCCTTGTCAGTGCATTAGCCTCGTCACTTATCTTAACATTTAATTTTTCCAGTTCAGCAATTTTTGTCATCAATGAGGCCCGGTCTTTACCACTTTCAAGTCTCGTCTTTTCTACTTTTTCCCTGAAATCTTTCAAATTCTCATTAAAAGGTTTCAGTATATTATCAAGTTGTTGCGTATTCTCTTTTGTGAATCTTTGACTTTTTTCCTCCAGTATTTCATCTGCCAGCAGCCTGAATTCCTTTTTCATCCTTTCCTGCATTTCCTCAAGCTCTTTTTTCTGGTCTTCAAGTCTTTCTCCCAGGGACTCAATATTAGCATCCCTGGCAGCTACCATGGCTGTAAGTCTTCTTATTTCCACCTCCTTTTCTGATAGCCCGGTTTTATAATCAGATATAGCAGATCTTAGCTCATTGATATGCATACCCTCGGATAAACGGGCAGCCTTCTTTCTTATTACCTGTATTATAAACATCAATAAGATTCCTGCTACCAGTCCTGCAAAAAAGAAAATACTATTTTCAAGCATTTGTTTAGGGCATTTGATTACTAATCTTATATCGGGATATCATCGTCTGATCCATTCTCCCTGTTCAGGCTATCCCTTTTAGATGTTTTATCATTATTCATTTTGGAACTGACGGTAATAGAGTCTGTAACGTTCTGAGACCCTATAGCATCATAATCAAGGTTGTCAATATCAACGAATTGGGCTCTTTCCTCCCTGAACCGAAGCAGTATATCATCAACAGGACCATTCCTGTTTTTTGCCAGTATAATTTCGGCTATCCCTTTTGATGGCATTTCATTATCCAGTGTTGTGAATCCATATTTTTCAGGCCTGTGAATAAATAGTACCATATCGGCATCCTGCTCTATAGCCCCTGATTCTCTCAGGTCAGATAATTGAGGTCTTTTATTACCACCCCTCACTTCCACTGAACGATTGAGCTGGCTGAGAGCGATGATGGGTACATTCAGCTCTTTTGAAATACTCTTCAGTGACCTTGAAATGCTTGACACTTCCTGTTCACGACTTCCTGCTTCCCTGGGGCCTGACATCAGTTGAAGATAGTCTACTATTGCTATATCCAGTTTATGCTGAGCCGACAGGCGCCTGCATTTAGCCCTCAGTTCAAAAACTGAAATGGCAGGTGTATCATCAATATAAATACTTGCATCTTCCAGTGTTTTTATTTTGGTTTCCAGCTGTTTCCACTCATCTTCTTTTAGCCTTCCATTCTTTATCCTGTTTGAAGGTAATTCCGTCTCAGCCACAATAAGGCGGTTAACCAGCTGTACGGCCGACATTTCCATGGAAAAGACAGCCACCGATTTTTTATGGACGACCGACATATTTCTTGCCATGGTTAATGCAAGTGCCGTTTTACCCATTGATGGTCTGGCAGCTACTATAATCAGGTCAGACTTTTGCCAGCCTGATGTCAGGCGGTCCAGCTTGGTAAATCCTGACGGCACACCTACCAGGGCATCTTCCCGCTTACTAGCCTCTTCTATTTCATGTATGGCTTCTTTCAGAACAATATTCAGGGGTGATACTTCTCTTTTTATATTACCTTCGGCTATCTGGAAAAGTTCATTTTCGGAATAGTCAAGAAGTTCGTTAATATCGTTTGAATCATCAAATGCCCGCCCCTGTATCTCCGACGTTACACGAATAAGTTCACGCTGTATAAATTTCTGTGCCACTATCTTGGCATGAAACTCAACATGAGCTGCCGATACCACCTTTGAGGTGAGCTGGGTAAGGTAAACAGGGCCTCCTATATTATCCAGCTCGTCTCTTGACCTGAGCTCTTCTGTAACGGTGTAAAGATCAACAGGCAATTCCCTCTGGTTCAAAGAAAGTATGGCAGCATATATCCTTTGATGAACATCCTTGTAAAAACTTTCAGGTTTCAGTATATCAAGAACAGTAATTATCGCTTCTTTCTCAAGCATTATTGCACCCAACACTGCTTCCTCCATATCTATAGCCTGCGGAGGTACCCTTCCCATATCGGATAACATATTTACCACGGGTCTGGGCTTGGCCTTTCTTTCTACCATAAAAAAGTATTTATCAACCAGTTAAAAATCAGATCAAATATACTGTAATAAACCAGTTCAAAGGTAGAAAATAGAAACTGTCTGCCCAGTAACTGCAGATAATTATTACAAACATTATATGTTGATATCTTGTTGATATGCTTTAACGGTTTTTTAAGGCATATCAGGGGTAATGCCCTATCATAAATGAGGTCAGCATTTTTTTGTATTTTGCATAAAATTTCAGAAATCTGCTTATGACCATTTTCCCGAATGCTAAAATTAATATAGGATTAACCATTACCGGCAAAAGGGATGATGGCTATCATAATATTGAGTCATTGTTTTACCCAGTAGGTGTTAGGGACATACTGGAATTTGTACCTAAATCATCCGGGGATAGTACAGATGAATTAACCAACACAGGGATTAAAACTAATTGCAGCAAAAGTGATAACCTGGTAATAAAGGTTTTACATCTTTTAAGAAAAGAA
>Ga0209121_10006478_pt1 | contig 10272 bp, 10 predicted proteins | sample Cruoilmetagenom3_FD_187292 | JGI IMG/M metagenome (GOLD analysis project Ga0209121, IMG submission 187292) | Oil polluted marine microbial communities from Coal Oil Point, Santa Barbara, California, USA - Sample 3 (SPAdes) (version 2) | ecosystem: Environmental > Aquatic > Marine > Oil seeps ...
TGATCGCTTCCTGGACAATCGGGAGGTCCAGCGGAACCCCGCCACTGGGACAGAGCACGGCACACCCGTCCAGGAGACGCAGCGGGTGCCCGCCGAGAACATACTCCAGGCCCAGATCCGCGAGGTCTGCCATCGCCGGCTGCAATGTCTCAGCGGAGCGGCTGTCCGACACGATCACGCGTGCACCGCGCTCCGCGTAGAAGCGCGCCAACGCCTTGCCCTGACGGGCCAGGCCCAGGATCACTGCAGTGCCGGCGGTCTGGTTCATCCCTCTGCAGCCTCGTCGTCCAGATCGCCACGCTTCAGTGCATCCACGACCTGCTCCATCTTCACGCCGCGCGAGCCTTTCACCAGAATCACATCCCCAGGCCGTAACAGCGATGACACCACGTCAATTGCCGCCTCGCTGTCCGCTGCTGCGTGAACACAGGCACTCGAGAGCCCACAGCGCACCGCGCCTTCACCGATCATCACGGCCCGGTCGCCCACGACAACCAACTCAGCGACGACCTCCGCTGCACGGCACCCGACCTGGATGTGGCCATCGCGTTCGTACTCCCCCAACTCCAGCATACTGCCCAGTGCAGCTACCTTGCGTCCGTCGAGGTCGGCCAAGAGATCCAGAGCCGCGAGCGCCGAGGGTGGACTCGAGTTGTACACATCGTCAATGATCAACACATCGTCGACGCCCTGTACAATCCGAAGGCGCAGCGACTCTTCCAGTCCCTGCAGTCCTGCAACAATCTCATCCCAGCTCAGGCCCTCGACCAGGCCAGCGGCCGCGCCGCGCAGCACCGCATAGATGCTATGTCGGCCGAGCAGCGGCACGGTCACCGGCACAGCGTCATTGCCACAGTGAAGCGTGGCCCGGAGGCCACCCAGGCCGAGCCCCTTCACCCCATCGGCCCACAGATCAGCCTCCGGCGATAGCCCGTACAAGAAGGTCCGGGCCTGCGTGTGCGCTGCCATATTCCGCACACGGGGGTCATCATAGTTCAGAATAGCGACGCCATCCGGCGCAGGCGGAAGTGACTCCAGAAGCTCCAGCTTGCCAAGCGCGATCTCATCGATGCTCCCCGCGCGCTCCGCATGCACGGGTTCGACGTTCGTGACGATCCCGACATCGGGCCTCGCAATATCAGCGAGAAAACGGATATCCCCACGCACGTACATCCCCAGCTCCACAACCAAGCGCTCAGAAGCATCAGTCAGCTCGAGCAACGTGAGCGGCAGCCCGATCTCGTTGTTGAACGAGCCCTTGCTCCAAGAGACCTCATAGTGGCGGGAGAGCACCTGCGCTACGACTTCCTTCGTCGTCGTCTTGCCCACACTGCCCGTCACCGCGATCACGCGGACGCCCAGTCTTTGCCGCCACCAGCGCGCAGCCTCCTGCATAGCCGCCAATACATCCGGCACCTTGATCAGGAGAGGCCTATCAGGCAGCAGCGTCGGATGGCTCTCATCCGAGACATCCAGGATAGCGACCGCGGTGGCCAGCACCACGTCCCGCTGAACCACAGCCGCCGCCGCGCCGCGTGCCAGTGCATCCTCAACGTAGTCGTGTCCATCCACGTGCTCCCCTGGAAGCGCAAAGAACACTGCGCCGGATCGAGCCAGCCGGGAGTCAATGATAGGGTAAACTGGCATCTCCAAATTACCAGGATGCCAGTCGGTCAACGCTTCCGCAAGTCTCCCCAGAGTTAGATGCTGTGTCATCTTGTTCCGTTCAGGGATCGATCGGTTCAGTGGGCGGTATCCCCAAGAGCACAAAGAGCCGCGAAGCCACCAGGTTGAAGACCGGGGCCGCAGTCTGGGTGCCCCAGCGCACGCTGAGATCCACTTGCGGCCGGTCAAGCTTTACCAGGATCAGAAGCTGTGGATCGGGCAAAGGGCCAAAACCGATGAAAGACGTGATGACTTCTACAGAATCATAGCCACCCGAAACCGGGATCTGCGCGGTGCCGGTCTTGCCTGCGATCCGGTATCCCGGGACCTGTGCCTTCACGATAGAGGTCTCCACCGCGTGCTCCATCAGACCGACCACGTAATCCGCCGTCTCTGCCGACACCGGCTGCCCCGCCACTTTGGGAGGTATGGGCACAACTCGGCCCTCGGGTGTCCGGCGCTCCGTGATGAGACGTGGCTTCATCATCGTGCCGTGGTTGGCCAGCGCCGAGGCCGCCGTCGCCATCTGGATGGGCGTCACCGCAATGCCCTGGCCAAACGCGTTCGTGACCAGATACCCATCAGACCAGTTCAGATCCCAAGGCAAATGCACCAGACCTGCCGCCTCCCCAAACAGACCGACGTTGGTGGGGCGACCGAATCCAAAACGCAGCACGTAGTCAGCAAAGACATCGGCTCCTATGTGCTGCGTCGTCAGCGTGGCCACGCCCACGTTGAGAGAGTGATCGATCACGCCCTGCAGATTCTGCTGCCCGTGTCCCGCGCCGTCTGAGTTACGAACCAGTACGCCACCGTATTCGATGAGGCCGCTGTCATAGTACGACCAGTCTTGGGTCACGCTGCCCGAATCCAGCGCCGCAGCCACGGTGAACATCTTGAACACGGAGCCTGGCTCGTAGACTACGCTGACCGCGGGATCAACGAACCGGCCCTGCTCAGACACATCGTAGGTGCTGTAGAGAGAAGGGTTATAGTCCGGGTAACTCGCAGACGCCAGAATCTCACCGGTCTGGGGTTTCATCACTAAGATCGTGCCGCCGGACGCCCCGTATAGCTCAAGCGCCTTATCGAGCTCCCCTTCGACAAGAGCCTGAATCGTCCGGTCAATGGTCAGCGTGATATCCGTGCCGGCAAACGCCCGCAGCTTCCCCTTGGCCAACTCCTCACTCAGTGGGGCCCTTAGGACATCCACCTCCCCCATCCCGGCCGCCGGACGCGGCTGAAGCAGGTGGAACTGGGATGCCTCAATACCATATCCATTACCGTCGGCATTCACAAAGCCGAGAGTATGTGATGCCAACTCGGATTCAGGGTAGAAGCGCTGCCACGTTGGCTCCAACGTCAGCCAGTCCCAGCTCTCCTTTAGCTTCTTGATAGCCTCAGCATTGTCGCCACGGATACCATGAGCAAGGCGATGCCAGACCCACCTCAAATCCTCCTCATTCTCCCGAATGACGAACTTCTCCAGGAGTGTGGCTTCATCCAAGTCCAAGAGAGGCGCCAGCACAGCCGCCGCAATCTGCGTATCAGTGATGAGGTCAATCTGCGCCCCCACGCTGTAGATCGGGATGTTCCCCACCAGTAGATCGCCGTTGCGGTCCCGAATTGTCCCGTCAGGCGGCAACGACAACGCGTACGGCCGCATCACCAGCTCATCGACCTCCGCCTGGTAGCGATCACGATCAAGGATCTGCAAACGCACCAGCTGCCCGATGACGGGCAGTAGTGCAGCGATCAGCAGAGCGGTCACCAGCCGCAGACGTGCCTCGGGTCCGCGCATCATTTCATGGCGCTCCTGCCTCAATCGAGTCCACATATTCGATCGACTCAGCCGCCTGGTAACCAAGTGCCACAGACCGCGCCTGGAGCACAGGGATCGAACTCAACCGTGCGATCTCCGTCTCCAGGCGGCTGCTCTCTCTCTGGATCTCAGCCATTTCCGAGTGCATATGCCATATGTCGCTGGACAGGTGTGCCGAAGCCGCCACCAGGCCCAGATAGAGCAGGCCCAGAGCGGCAACCAGCACCGTAATGACCACGAATGTCGTCATCAGCGTCCGGTTAACCTTTTCCTGCCTACGCAGCACACCATGTGTGCTCTGCTGCCAGGCGACGCTCATCGGCCCACCTCACCACAGTTTGCATGGACGATCAACACCCAGAACGCCCCGATTCAGATCTTCTCCGCTATGCGGAGCTTGGCACTTCTGCTGCGCGGATTCCGCGCAACCTCCGCGGAGGACGGCATAGTCGGCTTGCGCGTTAGCACTTTCAGAGAACGCTTGTGATCACATTGACAGATCGGCAGCTCAGGCGGACAGATGCAGTCACGAGATTCCTGCCGGAGGAAACGCTTGACGATGCGATCCTCCAACGAGTGAAATGCAATCACGGCCAGGCGCCCGCCAGGCTTCAGGGCTGCGATCGCGTCCGGCAAGACCCTCTCAACAGCCTCAAGCTCGCGGTTCACGGCGATCCGGAGCGCTTGAAAAGTCCGAGTCGCCGGGTGAATAGGACCCGAACGCCCTCCTACTGCATCGACAATCGCACGAGCCAATTCCGAAGTCGTGGTAAATGGGCGAGCGTTGACAATTGTTCGTGCGATTTGGCGACTCCGGGGCTCTTCCCCGTAATCGCGGAGCAGCCTAACCAGCTCCTGTTCAGGCAGTTTGTTGAGCAGATCAGCCGCTGTGGGCTCATCACCGGCAGGGTTGAACCGCATATCCAACGGGCCGTCTTTGCCGAACGCGAATCCCCGGTCCGGGTTATTGATCTGCCAGGATGAGTATCCCAGATCAAAGAGTATCCCATCCAGGGGCAGAAACCCTTCACGCTCAGCGACCGACAGCAGTTCCACGTAAGAAGCGCAGACGACCCTAACGCGATTTTCGAAGCCTTGCAGCCGCCTGGCTGCACGACCTGCTGCCTCCGGGTCACGATCGAGACCCAACAGCCTGCCACGAGGTGCGCTCTTCTCCAGTATTAAGACAGCGTGACCGCCACCGCCTATCGTAGCATCCAGATAGGCTCCACCTGAGCGAACCGCCAACCCTTGCAGGACCTCGTGAACCAAAACGGGGACATGTTGGGGCAGCTCAGCTGCACCCGTGTCCACCGGGCTGTCATCCATCTGGTTCGGACCCGCCGAACCTAGATCTGGAGGCTCTCCCATACCGCAGGATCTTCATCCACTGTCTCCATCTGATTGCTGTTCTGGACGCTCCATCGCTCCGGATCCCACAACTCAATGAAGCTTTCGAGCCCGACGATCACGACATCAGACGATAGATCCATCCCTGCGTAGTCTCTCAAACGATCGGGGATCAAAACACGACCCTGCCGGTCTAGCTCCAGATTGATCGCATCGGCAAAAAGCTGACGCCGCAGCGAACGTGCACGGCGATCCGTGATCGATAGCGAGGTGACTTTCTCTGATATTTCCTTCCAAACGTCAATGGGATATACTGCTAGACAACGATCAAAGCCACGCGTAACCACGACTTCGGTTGGCAATCCCTCCCTGAAGCGAGATGGAATCGTCAACCGTCCTTTGTTGTCTAGCGTATAGGAGAACTGACCCAAGAACATAGTATTCCCCACCAACAGGTCATTCCTTAGGGAAAAAGTTCTACTTACCCCCATCTTTCCCCATTTCCTCCCACCAATGTCCACATTATACAATAGATCGCCACACCACGCAATAGGAAATCCCAAATTCCACACGATTTTCGTGCAGAATTTGGGATATTGCACGTCCGTGACAGCCTCTTCACTTGTGGCGGCGCTCAGCATAGCTATAATGCAGCCACTATGCTTCAGATCGAACGCATCAGAAAAGACATCATATCCCTCGGTCATCAAGCAGCCCAAGACCGGCAGATACACCGAAAAGCACTGGTCTTGGCGCAAATCTGGCTGGATGAAGCAGCGGAAGCTGACCAGCTACGCGCACATGTGGCGCCGCTGCTGGATGACAACAGCGCGGACGCGGTCCGCTGGCAGGGCGGCATCCCCTGCTCACCGGGCAAGATCAACCACCACCGCCCCACTGAAGATGTCCCGTTGGCAGATCTGGTGCTGATCGGCGTGGATGGCTCGCAGATCTACCCCGATCGCCAAGCACTGGCCCTCTACTACCTACTTCAGATTGGGGCTCTGATCTTTCGCTTCGACGGCAACGCCCCCACCGTGCATACGCGGGAGTGGCTGCGCTACGACAAGGCAGACCTGTACGATGATCGAGGGTATCTGATCGACGGGGAGACGCTGGGCATGGAGCGTATGGTCAAGGAAATGGAGGTCCTCGCCGATCTCGCCGAGCGGGAACGGCGCCGCGCCACCAACCCAATCTTCGCGCTCTCAGACGGCCCTTTGCTCTGGCCCTATGTGGAACGAGGCAACCGGACCAGCACGCACTTCACCGCGTATCTGGGAGCCCTGTGCAACGTGCAAAAGGCAGGCGCTATCCCGGTGGGCTACATAGACCGTCCCGGCGGACAACCATTGCTGGACCTGCTGTGGGCCGGACAGCTGGCCTCCGAAGAGCTGGCCACCCGCATAGGAGAGAATCCGCTCAAGACGCTCTCCGACGTCGAGCTTATGCTCGAAGTCCTGGCGCCAGGCGCCTGGACACCATGGTACACGCGCGCGACAGCCACAAACCGACGCCACGCGGAGGATGGACAGGAGATCTGGTTCTGCTACGCCAATCTCGGCACCCAGCGGAGCCCGGCCATTGCGCGCATCGAGGTGCCCGCGTGGGCCGCGGGCCAGGACGCATCGATGACTGCGCTGCAGGCCGCGCTCCGGCACCAGGGCTCAGTGCTGGACGGCTATCCCTACGTCCTCGCACGGGCGCATGAGGAGGCTCTGGTGACAACTCAGGACAAGACAGCGCTGGAACAGGCGATCCAGCGAGAGCTGTTCAGCGTCGGTATCCTGGCCCAACCTTCCAACAAAGCCAGGCAAAAGCTGCTGCTGGGCCGGAAATAGCACCACGCGCAAGGAGACCTTATGACTACGACGGCCCAGACCATCGCCATCGGCAACGTGCTGCGCGCAGATATCCGCGGCTTCGTGATCGCGTCACGCATTCCGGAGCCGGACGTACCGACCTTCGGCACCTTCGTCAGCGCGCCGATCCAGCAAGGACGCGCCGCCGTCATCGGCCTGGTCCACAATATCAGTCTCCAGGACGATCCTTTCCTCCGCAACCTGGCCGTGACTGTGACGCCGGGGGATCCACGCTCCGAGGAGATCATCAAGGACCAGCGCGAGAACCGGGTCATCCCGGTGGAGATCGAGGTCGCATCCGTGGGTTACCGCCTCAATGGGAGATCAGCCTACGTCTACGGGTTCCCGCCCCAACCGCCGATGGTACTCAACAGCATCACGGTCTGCGACAACGACGCCATCCGGAAGGTTACCGCCTCTCCGGATTTCCTGCGCACGTTGTTGGACAACCTGGATGTCCCGACAGACGAACTCATCCCCGCCGCGCTGCTGCGTGCCGCACAGCTACGCCCGAAGGCGGAACGGCGCGACTTCCTCCTGAGCGCCGGCAGATACCTGGCTCACTATCTGGGGCACGACCCCCTCCGCCTGGAGCGCATCCTCACCCGGATTGATCAGGACTGATAGCGTCACTCCTGACGCCTGTCAACCCAAGCCACAGCCCGCTCGTCCGAGGGGGGAGACAGCAAACAAAAAGCTGGGGCACAGCCGTTGGGCCGTGCCCCAGCTGCGCTTCTGAGGGCAACTACGTCACGCCGGCTACACTATCCTGCGCGGCCTTCCTTCACCGCAGCGATAAACGCCGCAGCGCGGCCCTGCAACTCAGCCATATCGCCGGCGTCGAGCAGCTTCTGGTTGACCAGGCTGCTTCCTACACCCAACGCGGCAGCACCCTTGCGGATGAACTCAGCCGCATTGTCCAGACTCACGCCGCCCACCGGCACAATCTCAAGCTGCGGTAGCGGTGCGCGAATAGCCTTGATCATCGCCGGCCCACCGAAGCTGGCCGGGAAGAGCTTGACCATGTCGGCCCCGGCCTCCCAGGCCGTCAAGGCTTCAGTCGGCGTCATAATGCCCGGCATCACGGGGATGCTGTAGCGATTGCAGAGCGCCACCACCTCCACTTTCAGCGTAGGGGCCACCACGAAGCCGGCCCCGGCCAGGATCGCAGCGCGCGCCGTCTCGGCGTCGAGCACCGAACCCGCGCCGAAGAGCACCTCGTCACCGTAGCGTCGTGTGGCCTCTTCAATCACCGCCAGCGCCCCCGGCGTCGTCATCGTCACCTCAATCACCCGCACACCGCCGTCCTTGATGGCATCGGCAGCGGCAATCAGCTGGTCCGAAGTTTGCGCCCGCATAATGGCAACTACGCCGGTCGAGCGGATGAGATTCAGTTTCTGAGTCTTGTTCACGTAGATCCTCCTGTGTATCTTAACGTTGAAACGTTAGAACGTTCAAACATTTTGACGTTGTTACCTTGACGTCCGCTTACCTCCACCGAGGACGTCCTCTTTCATCAGCGACTGCACCTCGTCCTTGGAGACAATGGGCAGATCGAACATCAGCGTCTGCTTGATGCGCGTCGCCGCGTCACCGACCAAGACGCCCTTCTCAATGCCATCAGCGGTGAAGCCTTCGCTGAGCAGGCCGTAGTAGAAACCGGCATTCCAGGTGTCCCCACCACCCAGGCGGTCCCAGAGCGTGATCGGCTTGACGGCGGGCGAGCGGAAGAAGCTGCCGTCTGCATCGGCTGCAGCGGACTCCCAACGATGCTGCTCAAAGGTATCGGGGTGGCGGATGGTGACCGCCACAATCTTGGTGTTGAAGCGCTTGTGGATCTCGGCGGCGAAAGCCTGGATGTCCTCATCCTCGATGTGGCCCATATCACCGTCGACGATCTGTTGCGCCGAGTACTGCCCACAGCCCAAGCCGTAGATCTTTGCCATATCCTCAATCGAAGTTATAAGGATGTCGACATGATCAACAAGGATCGGCGTCATTACATCGCGCGCCTGTTCAGCGCTCCAGAGAGTCGACCGGTAGTTGTAGTCAAGGCCCACCAGACAGCCCTCCGGCTTGTTCTGCATCGCCTCCATAAATGCGGCGCGCAGATAGTTGCGAGTATAACCGCTGTGCGTCGCCAAACCAAAGGATATCCCCGAGGTATGGAGGAGCTCGCACTCTTTCAGCGCCGCGGCCCAATCCACCATCCCGGCATCCAAACGCGAGGCGGCAGAAAACTGGCGTTGGTAGACACCGGTGTTCTTGCGCGGCGTCCGCCCGATCTCATAGATGAACCGGCCGATAGGTTCGGTCTTCGGCGCCCAGACGATGTGATCGGTATTCAGGCCATTCTCCCGTGCGGTATTCCTCAGCATGAAGCCGTAAGGGTTCGCCGGCACCCGGGTGATGAAACCGGAGGGAATACCGAAGCGCGCCAGCCCCATACTCAACGTATACTCGCTGCCCGCCATCGAGAGATGCACCATTCGGGTGCGCTCCGGGCGCTGATCATCGGCGGGGGTGTCGCGGAGCATCACCTCGCCAAAGGTAACGAAGGCCGGTCCCTTGCCGTCAAAACGGCTGAGATCGTCCTTCGTAATGTCATACTTCAGTGCTGCCTTTTCCATCGTAGCGTCCTCCTGTGACAGCCGATTGGATCGTTGCCCTTCAGCATAAGCCACTCCCCGATATGTGCAAGCGATCGACTGGTGGTGCACTGACGGTTACGCGACGGCATCACCGAACATCAGCAGTTCCTCCAGGAAGTCAGCGGCTGCCACATAGGGATCACGATGTTCGCCACGTTTCCGGGAGGCTTCAACAACCTCAGGATCGAGTACTTCGGCCGCCACACGGATGTGCTGAAACGCAAGATCGTCGAACCACCGTGCATTTCGCACAAGCGGGAATTGCCAGAGCATCGCCTGGATCTCCACTGCGGTCGCCACGTCGCCCTGGTCGCAGAGCAGCAGCGCCACAATCGGCAAGCCGTAGACGATGGTCATAAACGTGTGCAGCTCAACCCCAATCTCAAGCGCCTTCCGCAAACTTCGCCAGGCCGGCGCCTAACGCCTTGAAGTCGGGACACATACGCCGAAAGCGCCAGACTCCAGCTCATCTCATCGCGTTGTCCCAGAGCACGATAACCGGCGACGCTCTCGCAGAGAAACCGCTCAGCCTCCACGTAGGATCCCTGCATCAAAGCGACGCAACCCAGACCAAACAGAGCAAAGCTGATCTCTCGCTGGAAGCCCATATCGCGCGCCAGCTGCAGTCCGGTGGAAAGCGTGACTGTTGCACCGTCATAGTCACCGAGGAATCCCTTCACATTCCCAAGGAAGACCGTCGAATAGGCCAGATCGTAGCGTATCCCAAGATCTTGATATAGCTCGACACTTTGTTCAAGAAGCGTCAGGCTCTGCTCCAACTCCCCGACCCAGATCAGAGCGGCGCCAAGCTGATAGGTAGCCAGCGGGACACCGCTATTTCAGTCAGACCTCGATGCGCAAGTTGCACGAGCCCCTAGAATCCCTGGCGGCCTTACCCAGTCCTATGCCGGTGGCACCCATT
>Ga0209121_10006479_pt1 | contig 10271 bp, 11 predicted proteins | sample Cruoilmetagenom3_FD_187292 | JGI IMG/M metagenome (GOLD analysis project Ga0209121, IMG submission 187292) | Oil polluted marine microbial communities from Coal Oil Point, Santa Barbara, California, USA - Sample 3 (SPAdes) (version 2) | ecosystem: Environmental > Aquatic > Marine > Oil seeps ...
ATTTCTTGTTCATCTTCACTCCTTGACGGTTACGATGAACCAGAAATCCTCCGTTAGCTAAACATCAATTCTGTCCCACAAGTGCTGACGTCAGACACCAAGGGAAGCCTTTGAGATCGTTGGTCAAGAGACCTTTGGGGATGAATGGCGACCAGACTACATCGACAACTCCAATTGCACTGAGCATCGCGAGACACTTACGATCCTGCGAAATATCTTGAGATCAGGTGACGTCGGCGCTCATTGGACGACACAAGACCTCAAGCATTTCGGCGACCTGCAGCCAAAGGATGCTGACCAAGAGTTCTTTCGCATAATGTTACGTGAAGACCTTGTTTTCCATCAGGGAATGAACGAGCCGGTCCAATGTAGAATCCATGCTAAAGAACTGCACCGAATGCTGCGTGGTGATGAGGCTTTGCCAACAAACCCGACCCATCGCGCCAAGCAACAGTGCTTTGAGTGGTTGGTAGAAATGTTTTCCGATGAGGACCGGGATATACCCCCGTTTGCATTGCTTCGGCAGGAGGCAAACGAACTATTTCCGCGCTTGTCAGACCGCGCTTTCAAAGAAGCGCGCAAGTCGGCCATTGAACGAACTGGGCGACATGATCTTGCCAAAGCTGGACGACGGAAAAATCAAATCAGTAAGTGATCTGATTTCCGTCCAGTTTTTATACCGATCTGCATCCGCTACCTTCAATTTGCTGATTGATAAAACGTCACCAGCGAAATCGACGGAATGCGCATTCCTTCACTATCAATTTGAAGGAGACACCGATGAAACTCGAAAACGGTCGAAAGACCTTAGCCACGCGCGATGATCTGAAGCGCTTAGGTATTATCGTAAGCAACACAACCTTGTTGCGTTGGGAGAAGCAGGGCCGCTTTCCGCGCAGATTAAAATGTGGCGGAACCACTGTCGCATGGTTCCTGTCCGAGATTGAGGACTGGTTCACGGAACGCGACGCCGAGCGTGCTCATACCCACTACGCCGAATATTAAACGGCACTCCCCCTATCCTACGCTGAATAATGATCTTCGATCACCCCCTAAAAGCCAATAATACAAGGAGACTGTCCATGAAAAATGTTCAGAAAACTCATCCGCGCGCCCTACTGACTGACGTTGAAGTCGATGTAAAACTTGATGGATATGGATGGAGAAGATCCGTTCACCAAGATTGGCACAGACAGAATGGAGAAATGGTAGCCGACTTTTCAGGATGGGCAGTGGAAGTTGAAAACTTCTTCAGAGTGCTTGCTCAGTACGACGCCAAACGCAAGATGCGTATCTGTGCCACAACAGCAGACAACCAAATAATCGCGGAACACCTTGTTGGCTTCAGCGAAGAGTTCCTTATCGCTCGGTTGCTCATGAAGCTATCTTCTCAAGAAGGCTGCAACCTAATGTTTGATCCGATTCCTTGGACGAACGGAAAACGCCCCGACAGGACTCGAATTGGATTCGAGGCGATTAGGAACGAGCATCCGTTTGATTATTATCCCCACCCATCGATATTTTGGAAAGTTGGCGTGTCCGCATATCAATTTATGTCGCTGATGCCGACGGAAATGAAAATTGAGGAGCTCGAATATCTATTCGATGCTTCGGGCCTTCAAAATGCAAGACCTACTCGACAGTCGTTGCCGAAGCTTCTCAATGTTCCCGGCTCTATGGTCTTGAAGCTCGATCAGTCATCTAACGAAGCCGAGGTGCTTTTCGACGAGATTACTGAGGATAGCGAAGACGGCAAAGAATGGCGTTGGACTAAGTATTGAAATGTCGGGAGGGGCTTAGGCCCCTCTCATCTTCCCAAGTTTCTTGAGGTGACTCCATGCGACGACAATATCGCGTGTCTAAATTGATGCGCTCCAAAACGACGCTATCCGCTGCTAAGGCGCAAATTGCGGCTGGACGGAAAGTGATTTTAACATATGGCGTTCCTGCAGACGGGCGCTGTTCTTGCAAACGCGAAGACTGCGGGTCTCCGGGCAAACACCCTTTGCCCAAGTTTTTCCCAAACGGTGTTCATAGCGCAACCGATGATATCGAAGTAATTCGAAAGGCTCTTCAGCGAGACCCGGATGCAAATCTCGCGATAGCCCTTGAGGGATTAACGGTCGTTGATGTCGATGGCGATGAAGGGCGAAAGGCGGTTAAAAGCCTTAACCTTCCAGATACCATCAAAGTCTTCACCGGACGCGGCTTTCATTTGTACTACGATGGCGAGTTTGTCGATGGAACGTTCAAGGGTGAAAAACTCGACGTTTTGACCGGTGCCAACCGGATGGTGATGGTGCCGCCCAGCATGCACCCTTCGGGCAAACGCTATAGTCATTCGGCGCGGACACCAGAGCGCGCGGCCAAGCTGCCTAAGATCCTGAGCAACCTAAAGCCTGACAAAACCGAGCGACGGCATGGAAAGACGCAACCGGGTTCATCAGACCTCGTTATCCAGAGCGGCGCACGCAACGATTTCTTCTTTCGTACCGCATGTTTCCTACGTCGACGGTTCGAAGATGAAGAAGCCGTCGAAGCCATGCTGGAAGCGTTGAACGATGACTTCACCGAAACGCCTTTGTCATCGAGCGAGTTGCGTTCCGTCATTCAGAGCAGCGGCAACTATGTCGAAGACACTTCGGCGCTTTTCGGACCGCCAAAGACGACAATCCCATTGCCGATGGAGTTCCTGTATTACCCTTACATCCCTTATTTCGGAGTGACCCTGCTTGCTGGCAATCCCGGCATGGGTAAATCGCTGTTGGTCACCAAACTTATCGCGGCCGTGACTTCAGGAACCCCTTGGCCGCTCACGGATGAATGTGCGCCGAAAGGTAAGGTCCTCATGCTGTCTGCTGAAGACAACTGGCAAAGGGTGACATTGCCGCGATTGCTTGAGAATGACGCGGACATCAACCAAATCCGCGTGATGAACCGATTCAAAATATTGTCGCCAGAGAACCTTGAGGCGATGGCGCGTTACATCGAACAAGAGCAGCCCAAGCTGGTCGTGATCGACACGCTGACCGCCTACATGGGCAGTGGGCGGGATATGAACCGGCAAAACGAAGTCGGGGAATTTCTGGGCCGACTGACCGAAATCGCCGAAGACGCTGGATGTGCTGTTCTGGCCATTGGCCACCTGAACAAACAATCTGCAGAACACCCCCTGTACCGCATTGTCGGCTCCATCGGTTTCGCTGCTAGTATTCGATCCGCGTTATTTTACGGGACAGACCCGACAGATCGCTCGCGATTCGCATTGGCACACGGCAAGGCCAATGCGAGCGAACTCGGAAAGACCATCATTTTCGAGCGTTTCGGTGGAGGCCGCGACGGAACACCGGTCCTGCACCCGGTGGAATTCTCAGAAGCGAATGAAGCTGAGGTTTGCAGAGTCGAAACGAATTCCGTCGGCAGACCCGCATCAGCCACAGACGCCGCGCGAGAGTTCATTCTCGAATTTCTTTCCGAAAAGCCGGTCAGGTGGGAGAAGGTCGAAAGCGCTGTGACAGCCCGGAGCCTTGCATCTGCAGGTACTTTGAACGCCCTACGTGCTGAAATGTCGAAGTCCGGCGAGATCGAGCAAGTGGGCAAGGGGAAAAGTACTCGCTGGAAGCTAGGGCAGCCCAGCGCCGAGGAGTGATCGTTATAATAATTCGTGTACAATAATTTTTATATCGAACGAGGGGCGGGCTCAGGTCCGTCTTTCGCCTTTGTTGGGCTAGCGCGAGAAAGGGCTGCGGAGCGGCTAGGAGCTGAAAATCTCGGCAGTATGTATGACACCTTGTCCGCCCACTGGGCGCGTGCTGTTAAAAAAACGCCTCGCTCCATACCCCTCGCCAGCATCTCGTTGGGTGTCCGCCAGTCCTGTCTAGGGCGACACGAGGACTATGTATCAGTCTGTCGGGTTCGAGCCGGAGCCAAATCACCGAGTCTTTTCATGCAGTCCGTGTCGGCGGTGGTGTCCCGCATCGCCCGCTGGGTTCCACTGGGGTAACAATCTGCTTGGTTAGGTGCCCTCAATGTCATTCCTGCACCCAACCCTTGCGGTGATAGTGCCGCAGCACGATGGCGCGATTGTAAAGGGGGAAGCCGATCCACAGGCCGTTGGCTGTGATCAGTGACAGGATCGACCACAACCACATCCCCTTGAACAGGTAGTAGAGCGGGCCAAACAGCAGGCACCAAAGGCGATGCCAATTGCCCAAGATGGTTTTGGTCTGGCCGTTAAAGGCCCATGTCGCGCGTATAGTCATTGCCGGTTTCCTCGCTGGCTGGTTTCAATGCCAGCGCAATAAGATCGGAAACCGTCGCCCGTCAGGGTAATTCCCGCGCGGAGGGGAGAGACCACAGGGCGAAATATGCTGGGGACAACCGAGGGGCGCTACACTCAAAGCCGTTGCTCTCGACGCTCTGCGCGGCGCACAGGGGCCAGCACTGGCGTCAGCGGCGCTTTCGTCGCAACATGACGTTCTACGCGGTCATGAGGCCCTCTGGCTCAATGTAACGCCGCCGCGCGCGCCTTAGACTCTCTGTACTCGGGGTTATTTACAGGTCACTCTGAGTTGCACGCGGGCAGCCGACCATGGACGCGGACGAACTCCCAAATCAGCCGCCGCTCGGCATAGGCAATGTAGGGGCGCAAGATTTCCGGATTAGTGTCGATACCATCCGGTAGGTGTACTGATACGAACAGATCGGATGTGTCACCGTTGAACACGCCGTGGAAGGTAACTCCACCAGCATGTCCTTTCAGTCCGGTCATGGCTGACCTATTGAACGTGCGGATACGGTTGCGGATACCTTTCGCACCCCAAGTCCGCCCGATGTAGACCGTGTTGTCTGGATTGCCACGGGCGATGACGTAGACACCTGCACGATCCGGCAGGGTCTTGCGCTCAACCCAAGAAATGGGATTGGACAGTGAAAGCTCCAACGGTCCCCGATCCGCGAGCGCCCTCGCAATTGACTGGTGATCGGGGTGTTAGAAAACCGCACGTACACGGTCCCTGTGCCTTTAGCCGGGGCCTGTTGTATAACACAGGCACCCCGACCATAGGGTCAAAGGTGTTCAGTCGATTTCTCGACCTAGTACGTGAGGGGTTTCTAAGCCCCAACATGGCCGCGTCTGCCATGTCGATATCTGTGGTAGCAGCAATGCGAGAAAAGCTAAAGACGTTCTGGGGTTATCCCTGACAGCCCACTGGCGGGCGTCTTATCGATCTGCATCAGAAACTAGGAGATCGACATGACCGACATCATCACGCTGAAAGCCCTTTGCGAAGAACTCAAGCTCGAACCGCGAGAGGCCCGTGAACGCCTGCGCGCTGCCGCCAGTGATGCTAAGGCAAATCCAGAACTGGCTAAGGCACGCAAGCCGCGCTCGCCATGGCAGTGGGTGAAGGGGTCCACCGCCGAGAAACAAGCGCGTAGGGCATTGCAGCCAAAGATGCCTATATAGGCCTCCACTAGGAGACGGTCGACCGAAGAGAAGAGCGCTTATAGCGCTCTTTTTGTTTCCAATTCCTGTGGATGAATCGCTGAAATTGGACCGATGCGATCCTTAGACGACGTCTCTATTACAAGGTAGCGCGTGGAATTTGCTTTAGGCGTCTCTTCCATTGGCACACTTGTTTCGTTGGTTGGTGCCCCGTCGATCAAACTTGGACAGCACAGCCTTAAGAACCTTGGGCTTTGCCTTGCTAGCAATCCAGCAAGTGTCTAGCGTGAGGCAAGCTGACCGCAAGGACGGCAATCCAAACGACCAAACATCATTGAAAAGGCTCACGTTTGAAAACTCCTGTTTTATCCGTACTGAATATGAAGGGTGGAGTTGGCAAGACCACCATTTCCGCACATGTTATGCGCGTCCTGTACCACCGCTGGCAGAAACGCATTCTTTTAATTGATTTAGACGCACAGTTTAATCTTACTCAAACCATCGTACGGCAGAGCGACTACGACACCTTGTTGGAGGAAGGGAAAAATATTATCGCAACCTTCGAACCAACGCCATCTAACGATTTCTTTCAAATAAAAAAGAGTGATCAACCACCACCACTACCATCCGCCATTGGAAAGCGCATAAGGCGTCTTGGCCGAAATGATGAGAGCCATCTTGACCTCATTCCGGGTTCTTTTGAACTTATGAAGTACTCGATGATCGACGACGGAAAACAATTAAAGTCGGCGGCGAACTATTTCTCAAGATTTATTTCGCAAGCCCGGGCACACTACGACCTAGTGATTTTGGACTGCAATCCGAGCAGTTCGTTTGTGACCAAGTGTGCTCTGGAAAACTCGACTCACGTAATTTCACCAGTTCGCCCAGACAAGTACTCGATACTTGGCGTTGGCATGGTAGACAAGCTTTTCACTCATCTTGGCGTGGACGTCGAACACATGGTCATCTTTAACGGGGTCCGTCGTAACGGGCCACGTACCACTGTAGAGAATGAACTCAGAACACACAGTACGTTCGGTCCCAAAACGCTCATCGGGCGACTCGTTACGAGCAACCTATTAGCTGCAGACCCCAGTTACACCGGATTTGCCACCGACAAGCAAAGGCCTTACAGTCATACTTTGCGGCGTGAGATCGAGGCGATATCCGACGAAATAGCGCAAAAGTTGGGCTTCCAAAGATGACAATACCAAGTAGATACCGAGGCATAACAGCTATCGCCCTTCAGAGACTGAGCGAACGAGAAATTCGATCTTTGCACGAAGAAATCTCATCAATGAGTTCTGGCGCATTTCTTGAGCTAGTAAGGGACGTAGAGGATGAGATCGAAAACTCTGTTGGTATAACTCTCCACCGCGCCCGCGAAAGTCACGCATTCTCAAGTAAAAATGAGAGCTTGTTTCGTGAGTTGGACGCTCTGAGAAAAAAGCTCAAAGTTCCGGTGTACAGGTTCGCTGACTTACTTACTGACAGCATCTCGAAGGTCGAACACATACGGGTTTCTGAAGTGCCGACTTTTGATTCACGTCGGGGCCTGCAAGCATGGATAAACAAGCTGTCGAAGAGTTTTCCCGAGCAATTGATCTATCATGCTGCGCTTAAATTAGATGATGAACTTGATAGCAACCGCGATAGTGAATGGAAGCTGCGATGAGCCAAGAAGCTTTTGAAGAGCTTATTGAGGCTGCTACAGCGCAACTACCGGACAGTTCAGCTATAGCAGAAAGATGCAAGGCAGAGCTTCAATTGCCCCTTTGTTGGACATCAAGATTTCTGTCCAATGGCACAGGCACCCACTGCGAAGTATTGTTGCGAGGCTGCTATGGTTCAGCGGTCGAAGCCGTTTCCTTGATCGCCTTGGGATTGCTTCGCCCCGCCGTTCTGTCGCTAAGATCTTACTACGAACTATCGCTTCAATTTCTATACTATAAAGATCATCCGGTCGAGTGGAGGAATGTTCTCGACTATCGCTCGCAACCAACACTACCCGGCGTCAACAAGAAGTATCTAAAAGATAACTACTGTGATTTTGAGCTCCGCACAAAGGAATTGCTTAAAAAGAAACTGCGCGAGCACGATGATTGCTATGATGTGCTTTCAGGTGTTGCGCACGGAACTGCCTACAATTCCATTTCGCAAGCCGCGTCTCCCAAAGAATTGTTGGTGTCTTGTGACACGCTAGAGCAATCAGAACAAATCTTCCTTTCGACGTCGGAATTTTTGAGTGATATTCATGTGGCATCTTTTGAGGGAAATTGGCTATCGCTCCCTGACGAGGTCCGAGGCAATTTGGAAACGCGTTTTGGGGCAGGTTCCGGCGCTTCGGTACTCAAGATGCAGTAATCCACTTAATAAAGTTTGAAAAATTAGAGACGAAATAAATTTGCGGAGTTTACAACAAAACTATTCAGCGGCGACTTCTTCTGCGTCTAGTTCAGAAATTCGCTCTTTGACTTCGTCGCTGAGATAATCGACGTTAATTGTGCGCAAGTATCGAAGCGCTTCTTTGTCATTAGCCTGATACTCAAGGCGGCGTTTGTAGAATGTCAGCCGTCCTTCGGCTTCTTGGATGATTTCACCCCAGGTCTTTGCCCAGACGCGAATTTTGATTGGGTCATCAAGCTCGAGCACCAAGCCGCGCGGCTTACCAGATTGTCGCGCTTCAAGCTCGGCGTCGTTAGTGAAACGATTAGCAACAGCTACAAAGTCCCATTCGACACTTGAGTGTTTAAATCGATCATCGAGTGCGACAGCCTTGGCGTATTTCTTGATCTGGTTGATCACATCTTCGTTGAGGCTCTGGCTCGGCCGTTTCAGTTCGACAACGAGATGTTTGCGTTCTTCGTCCGTCGCCGTCGGAACTCGGCAGGATAGCATCAGGTCAACGATAGCAGCTTTTCCGTTTGCGTCTAAGACAGGCTCCTTCGGCGCTATCGAATCTCGGGCGGTGCCATCGTCGTTGTCGCTTCCCAGCAACTTGATATGGCTGCGCAGAACAGCCGACAAGTCTTCGTCATCGTTCAATAGATTGAATTGCTCACCAAAAATCCATGTTTCTTGGGCAATGATACGGTGAAGTTGGGAGCGTTCGAGCAATTGGCGTTTGGAGTTCGGCTCAAACACCAGAATTTGCAGGGCGCGCAAAAACTCGAGGCGATCTGTTACACTCTTTGCGGCATTGATGATGGAAGTCAGCGAAGTTTTCCGGAGAAGCTCAGCCAGTTCCTCTTGCTTGGCCTTTGGAAGATCAACGACACTTTCGAGAATAGCTGGCAGTGCGCCGGGACCGGACTCAATGGCTGCTTTGACGAGCTGAAGGATCAACTTCTGCTGTTTCGATGGGGCTTTCTCGAAATCAGGGCTGTAGTCTGCCAGATTCAGAGCGACGACATCAAACACCTGTCGTTCATTCATCTCGATGGGATCAGAAGCCTTACCTTCGTAAGGATAGATTTTCGCCTCTTTCCATTCGTGAATCTTGCCACGGGAGCGCTCTGCTTCCCGTTCGCGGAAGTGCTGACGCAACTTCGCCTTCGAAGCCTCCACGATTGCCATTGACGGCGGGTCAAGTTCAACCAATCCTTCGGTGTTGTCGTCTGCGAGTGATTGGAAATGATCGGCAGTCAAATAAGCGGTGAAGTCGAAACCTCGCGCATGAATGCCGGGAGCAATTTCGTTGAAACTAAAGCGGCCGGGAAGACAAAGCATCAGTTTCCGTTCAACTTTTCTCTTCCATTCGATGATTTCCAATGTCGCTGTGTATTCGTGACCGTCTTCGGTCATCGCGGTTACCTCATAAGGTGTTACATCCCTGATGGCTTCTCGTGCGTCGATATGCACACCGTCGTAAATGATACAAAAATTGGGGTCTTCATAAAGTTGAAGAGCGAATACGTCGCGCACCTGTTCCGCGAAACCGTCTTCGGTCCAAATCTCAAAATCGCGAACAACATTTTCAATCTCGACAGTGCAGCCTAAGTTTGTTGCTGGCACAGTTTCGGAAATCGAAAAGTGTTTTAAATTCGATTTGTCGCCGCTAATCGAGAATTTCTTTCCCGCATTGTGCGATATCCAAGTTACTCGCTCACCGAGAGCAAATGCTTTGAAGCGGCCCTGACCCTTTTCACCATGGATCGATCGGCCACCACTAGTCTTGTTCGCACGTTTCTTCCAAGAGCCACCTAGAGACTGAAAGAATGTTTCTACTTCGCTTGCAGGAATTCCTGTCCCATCATCGACAATTCGGATTAAGCCTAGCTTGGTAAGTTGCCCCTCTTCGAGTTCAACTTTGACTTCCCGCGCATCAGCATCGTAGGCATTCCAGATAAGTTCTGAAATGGCGGCAAGCGGTTTTGCGGTGGTAATCCGTTGAATATGGTCGTTTTCAACTTTAATCTCTATTTGCTGCACGGATGCTACCTCGGTGAGCTATCAATTCTTGATTAGTCCCACGCGCAGCAGTCGTTTTCAACTGGAAAGCGAGCCTTGTTTAGTACCGCGTAGAGATGATCACATCTGCGAGCTATCGTTGCTCCGCGATACTGGCCATCGCGAACAGATAACGAGCCTGAGCGGATGGCGCATCGCCTAGCATCAACGGAAATCAGCATACGAAACGATACCCCAATGATACCCACGGCGAAAAAGCGCTATGATAAACGACGCGTGGCGTGCGCCAAATCATTGTTTTTATTTAAATTAAATGGTGCCCGGGGGCGGAATCGAACCACCGACACGAGGATTTTCAATCCACTGCTCTACCCCTGAGCTACCCGGGCACGGGAGAACGCATGGGCGTTCG
>Ga0209121_10006483_pt1 | contig 10261 bp, 8 predicted proteins | sample Cruoilmetagenom3_FD_187292 | JGI IMG/M metagenome (GOLD analysis project Ga0209121, IMG submission 187292) | Oil polluted marine microbial communities from Coal Oil Point, Santa Barbara, California, USA - Sample 3 (SPAdes) (version 2) | ecosystem: Environmental > Aquatic > Marine > Oil seeps ...
GCCTCATTTTCAGTGTTTTCCACTGCCTGAGGAGGAGGAATGCCAGAAAATCGCTGGTATATCGAAAGCAAGATGCGTGAAATGAGCCCTAAACGGGTGACTCTTCCCACCCTTCACGGATTCAGGTGAGAGTTAGTGAACCTGAATCGTTCGCGTCTAGAGCAAGGTAGAGGTGGAGGGTTGCCCTAGCAGGATAGACAGATGATCCATTATCGGGCCACATCGCCAAGAAAAAGTCAAGGGCCTTGCTGTCTATGGGCATATTATTCGCGATTGGTATTAAAAAAGCAGGGAATACGCACAATGGAGATTTCCGATCTGTACACTATTATCCTGCTAGACAGCTTGCCTGCAGATGCATAAACTCAGGCCAGGCTAAGCTTACAGATCGCAGTCTCCCAGCAGCGCCAGCATCTCCCGAGGAGACTTCAGCCTCTCCCCCAATAACGCTTTCACCTCTTTGCTCTCTAAAAAGTGCTTGTCCCCTGTGACCAGGTAATCCACATCCTCAAGCAAGGCGACCGCCAAGATAGGGGCGTCCTGTTCCGGCACGACTTCCAAAGCCCTGGGGAGATTCTGCCGGTATTGGCCTGCCTTCTTCACGTCGAGCGGGATGCGACTCAGGATGAACAGCAGAAGATCTAGAGCCGCCTCTTTCTGGTCTCCCTGGAATTTCTCCCGGATCTTCTGTCGCAACTCCTCGAGGAGGTACTCGCTGGTCACCAGCGTATGCCCTTGATGAACGATGACCTCAAGGAGCCAGCCAACCGTGCCCCTGAACCCCAGGGCGGAGAAGAGGACGTTGGTGTCCAACAGAAGCTTCATCAGGCCTCAGCAAACATCTCTTTATAGAGGGCTTTGCGAATCGCTTCGGAGTCCTGCCAGATCTCCTCCTCAGTGAGGTACGCCTTCTCTGCCAGGCGGCGGAAGGCCACTAAGGCCTCGAAGAGCTCCGCCTTGCGGATGTAGTCGCGGATGGCCTCGGAACGACTCTGGTACTCGCCAGCTTGGACCTGGCGATCGATGGATTTGAGCTGTTCCGGGGTAAGCCGAACTTGCACTGTCTTCATTACCATAGCGCTCCCTCCTCAGCGTAATTGTTGATAATTACAACTGGAGTTTAACCGAGGATGGAGGGGCCGGTCAACTAGAGAGAGCCAACTCCACAGACAGGGCTATCAGCGAATGCGGTAAGCTGAAAGGTAGTGAACCCGAATCATTACACGTCTAGAGTTAGGGTAGAGGTAGAGGTAGAGGGTTACCCTGCGGGATAGACAGATGATCATGGTCGGGCATCCTGCCCTCATTCGGAGAAAGGAGGCTCCGGGGAAAGCAAGAGCGGATGGGATTCGCCTACTTGTAGGTGGTGGAAGGCCCCAGCGGCGGGGTTGTCGGTGCAGTAATCAATTACCGGGAAAAAGGATAATCCCGCGCTTTTTCCCAGTTGCTTGTAAGCAGCCCTTCTTATTGCTTATTCTCTACAAGTTCATTCAGTAATTGGCGAATTTTATCGAAGGCTGCTTCGCTTATCTGCCCAAACTTCTTTGCTACGATGGACTGGGCCAACGTGTAGATCCTATCCACTCGGACTCGACTTGGCCGCTTGAGAGAGCCGATAGCCAAATCCGCAGAGGTAATGGTAAAGCTGTAGTCCGCTGCTTTAAGATTCGACGTCATCGCTACCACGACTACGTCGTCTGTATTATGGTTGGTTGTACTTGCCATTGGAGATTACAACAACGGGCCGGCGGCGCTTTGATGTCAGGTCAGTGAACGGAATCGGAACAAGGACGATATCACGTTGATTGATTCCTCGCTGTTTCGAGTGGGTAACTTAAGAGAAAGGCTGAAACGACGAGACTCTCGCAAAGGCGCTAAGAACGCAAAGGACGGAGAAAATGGAAGATACAGAAAACCTGTGTCTTTCTTGGCTTCCTGTCTTGAAGTTGAACCTGGCTACGACCAGCGGCAAGTGCCTAATGCTGAGGAGACCAGGAATGCAGGAAGAATCACGAACAAGAGGGGGAAAGACTAGGAACCCTCTGCGTCTTGGCGTCTTTGCGAGGAAAAGGGGCTTCTCATGAGAATGGGCCTTTGGGGGTTGTCGCACAATAAAACGGACTTTTTCCTGCTTTCCTGGTTTCCTCAGGGGGAGAAGGGCTTGATTCACGAGAGCAGGCCAGTTCCGATGCCCCCTGGCTGATTATCCACACCAGATAGCGAAGAACCCATTAATTAGGCATTGTTCCAGATTTCATCGTCAATTGGATTGTTCCAGAAGTTAAGACTGCTCTGGGCAGCCAACACAAGATCACTGAAGTCGTCTTCGCTTTCTTCCATAACAAACACAGCGACCCGCGTGCCCTTGGGCAAGGGAACGCTCAGTTCCACTTTGCCGCCCTCTTGGACCTCCAGCTTGTACTTGAAAGCCGTGTCTTGCATTAGTGTTCCTCCGTTTCTATTGGGCTCCATGTGGTATCCATAGCAACCCCTCTACACGGTCGCAGTATGGCAGTCTTCTTGATAACTTCATTAAAACATTATGGTACCGATCACATCGTTGGTCAAGTTCGCGTACTGCCTCACTGGAAAGGAGGAGAAGAAACGTCTCACTGCCTGAGGGATCGCCAACGACCGCAAGGATCGATCGAGAGCCACGATGAAGATGGGGGATCTTCTTCCAATGGGAGTCAGCGGTCAGCAGGACGCGAGACTCGCTCAGTTAAGCCTGGCCTCCCACGCAAGAGAACCCTCGAAGGCAAGGAGCAAAGCTATAAGGAGAGCGACGGCTCCGGCGGAAGCAAGAGCGGATCAGATTCCCCTGCGGTGCCGTGGTGGGAAGCGCCTGCTACAGCGGAGCGGCTCGTGGCGCAGCTTAAAGGCGTGCGTTGAGTGGAAGGGCGTTAGGCGGATTTTTCCTTTTCTTCTTCCTTTTCCGCCTCTTCCTTCAGCACTTCGCGGATTTGCTCCAGGCGCGTAGCGATGCGGGCAAAGACCGTCCCTTCCGGGAAGGTGCCGTCTGCTTTCAGAGTTCCGGCAGGGGCACCGGTCAAGATCTCAACCCCCTCTTCCACGGTGGACACGGGATAGATATGAAACTCCCCCTTGTCAACGGTCTCAACAACCTCCTCGGAGAGCATCAGGTTATCGACGTTCTGCACAGGGATCAACACCCCTTGTTCCCCTGTTGATCCCTTTGCCTGGCAGACCTTGAAGAACCCCTCAACCTTCTCGTTCACCCCGCCGATCGGTTGAATCTCTCCCTTCTGGTTGACCGAGCCGGTGACTGCAATTCCCTGTTTGATCGGAAGGTTGGCCAAGCTGGAGAGAAGAGCGTACAGCTCAGTGCTAGATGCACTGTCTCCATCGATCATCGAGTAGCTTTGCTCGAAGGCGAGGCTGGCAGAGAGGCTCAAGGGTTTCTCCCTGGCGAACCGCTCGCCGAGGAACCCTTTTAGGATCATGATTCCTTTGGTGTGAGTATGCCCGCCGAGCTCGGCCTCGCGCTCAATGTCGACGATCCCACCTTTGCCGGTATGGACCGTCGCCGTGATCCGCGATGGCTTTCCGAAGGCGTAGTTTCCAAATTGCAGGATAGCCAGTCCGTTTACCTGTCCGGTCTTCGCCCCTTCGGTATCGACCAGGATCTGGTCGCGGGCGATCATCTCGCGTATCTTTTCCTCGATCCGGTTGCGTCGATCGTCACGCTCCTTGAGCGCACGGCGGACGTGTTCGCCGGTGACGTATGACGATTCCTCGATGCGTGCCCAATAGGAGGCCTCCTTGACGATCGAGGTTAGATTCCCGAATTGGCAGGAGAGCTTCTTCTGATCACAAGCGAGCTCTGAGGAGTACTCGACGATCTTTGCCACACCGTTAGCGTCGAACGGGAGCAGGCTTTCATCCTCCTGACAACGGGCGCGTAAGAAGCGCGCGATCTCCTGCTCATGCTCAGGGGTACGATCCATCTCCGTTCCGAAGTCGCTCTTGACGGAAAACAACTTAGGGAAGTCCTCATCGTAGTAGTGTAAGAGTTCATAGATCTGGGGACTACCGATTATGATCACTTTCATCCGGAACGGGATTGGCTCCGGCTTCAACCCCTCGGTCGTAGAATAGCCGAGCATCTGCAACGGGTCCTCAATTCTGATCTCCCGTCGCTTGATCGCAATCTTTAGTGCCTCCCAACTCAGGCCGACGCGAAAGAGGTTGTTCGCGTTTAGGACCAGGTAGCCTCCGTTGGCCCGATGGAGTGAGCCTGGCTTGATCATGGAGAAGTCGGTGATGGCGACCCCCATCTGCACACGCCGTTCGATCGAGCCGAACAGATTGGTGTAGGTTGCATTCTGCTCAACAATCACTGGAGCGCCCTCAGTCGGCGAGTTGTCAACCAGGACGTTAACGTAGTAGCGCTTGAATGGATCGGCCTGGGGGATAGGAAACGGGAAAGACACCTTCTTGGTCCCTTGGTTACCTCCACCTTTGAACCCCTCCAGGTGCTCAACGATGTCGGCCTTAACGCTCTCGAGGAAGGTGGCCACTTTGTCGAGCTCACCGTAGCGGCCCTTCAGTTGGTTGAAGTGCGGCTCGATCATGAACAGAACAGCTTCTTTGGCCAGTTTTTTGATCTCTTCTTCCCGCTCCTCTTCCACACGCGTGATCTCCTGCAGGCTCTCTTGGATAAGGGTCTGTACTTCACCTTGTCGCTCAAGGATCTTCGCGCGCTCCTCCTCGGAGAGGGCCGCGTACTCTTCCTGGCTGAGCGGTTCGCCCTTCTTGTGCAGCGGGAGGGTGTTGATCCCGATCGGGGTGCGCTGGATTGCGAAGCCATGCTCGCGTGACTTTGTCTCCATCTCCTCTAAAAGCTTTGCTCGTTTTTCGCTGTGTCGCTCGTTGATCTTCTTGCTGCGTGCCTTGAACTCGTCCGACGCGAAGACCTTGGGGATGTCGCGCTTGAGCCGCACGATCAGGTGTTCCATGTCTGTACGCAACTGGCATCCCATGCCGGCGGGGAGCTCCAGGTAGCGAGGGCTGTAGGGATTGTCGAAGTTGTGTACGTAGCAGAGGTCTGGAGGCCTGGGCTCATCTTTGCTCACGTGGCTTAAAAAGTACTCTACTGCGGACATCTTCCCAGTTCCTGGCCCGCCGGCCACGTAGATGTTGTAGCGATTCTTGGCGTCTTTGATTCCCAAACCGAGTTTGAGTGCCGCGATTGCCCGCTTTTGACCGATGATGTGGTCGAGGGGCTCAAGTTCAGCACTCGTCTCAAAGTCAAATTTTAAGGGATCACATGTGTAGCGAAGCTTTGTTGCATCGAGTTCTTTGACCATCTCTCCCTCCTGATATTAGAATTGTAGCACAGATGAAACGATGGCTGCAATGGCGGATTATCGGAGAGACTGCTTTCTTTTTTCTCGTTTTACTCGCGGTTGGGGCAGGCCTCATCGCCCAGACACTCGTATACCCTGTGATCGATCGACCGGGGGAGAACATCTATTGCTGTTGCGTCAAAGAGGCGTTCGCCGCGGCAAAGGAGTCGATCGACCTTTTGCTCTCAAACGCCCAGCTTGACCAGGTACCCCTGTGGGATGAGCTGCTCGCAGCGGCCTCCCGCGGAGTACGGGTACGCGTCCTTCTCGATGAGAGCGAATGGTCTACCTCGATCACTGAAAAGAACCGGCCGACAATTGAATTTCTTAAGGTACATGGGATCGAGGCTCGCTTCGATGATCCCGCAGTTACTACCCACGCCAAGCTGGTGGTCGTCGATCGGCGGGTGGTAATCCTCGGTTCTTCAAACTGGAACCACTACGCTTTCACCGATCAGGAACAGGCAAACGTGAAGGTGCAAGACGCGCAGGTGGGGGAAGTGTTTGCGACATACTTTGACAGGTTGTGGAGGGGAAATCTCCCTCCGGGTGGAGTTAGGCTCGATCTGTCATCACTTTCCGCAGAGGGGCCGCTCCTCATTCCGATTCCCGAGGCTGTGGATACCAAAAACTACGCGTACGTCCTCCTGGATCTGCTTCGTCAAGCGAAACGCTCAATCCATGTCGTGATGTACCGGATTTCCTACTATCCGCAGTACAAAGGAAGCCTTTCAAACGAAATCCTGCACGCCTTGGTCGATGCGGCCGCTCGCGGGCTAGATGTTAAGGTCCTTATCGATGACTGTGCTTTCTATCCTGGCTCGGCCGAGGAGAATCTGGAAGCAGCGCTTTACCTGCACTTACATGGGGTAGGGATCCACCTTGACGATCCCTCAGAGACCACCCACTGCAAGCTGGTAATTATAGATGAAGAGACTGTTCTTCTGGGCTCGACGAATTGGAATTACTATGCCTTGGAGAAGAACAACGAGGTCGACCTTGCCCTCATCGGTCTTCCACTCGTTGCTGCTCCTTATGAGCAGCTCTTCCGTCTCTTGTGGGAAGAAGGAAGACGCCTTGACGAGTAGAGGGACTCTCCTCTGGCCGGAAAGCACTTGAGTTTTCACTCTTTCTAGATCGCTTGGCTCTTCCTAAGGACGATCAGGAGGAGTCGGAGGTTTGCCCTTGATTTATCAAGGCGTTTACGGTGTTTTACTTGTGTAGCCACACTCAAGGCAACGCCACTCGATCTCCCCGCTCAGTGGGTACCAACGAACCGGGACCATGCTTCCCCCGCACTCAGGGCAGGGCGCAACCGAAAGGTTTGCTGGTATTGCCTCCTTATCCGGGCCTGTGGCAATCAGGTTCACGGGTTCTTCCATGACTAGGCTGACCTTGCCCATTACGCCTGTAGTGGCATCTGCCAGCTCAACCTGCCCTTTAATGTTTATGGTGAGGCCTTGACGGTTGATTTGCACCAAGATAAACAGCATCCCAGCTAACAGGCCGATCAGCGTGATAAAGGCGATGGGAACTGCGATCTGTCGCATTCTCTCCTCCTTTCCCGCGCGACAGGGAAGGAAAATTTAACTTTCCTTTTATAAGAATTATACTTGACCCAAGACGACCTTCCTTGCCCGAATGATCATCGTTTCCGGTGGACAAGGAGTGTGCGTCCTTCGAGGCGTTCAACGACAACTGGGTCACCGGCGTGGATCCGCCCTTCGAGGGAGCGAGCCTCCCAGTACTCACCCTTGATGAACACCTTTCCATCGGGATCGAGGTCGCTGCGGGCGTTCCCGATTGCCCCTATCATTCCACTCTTTCCAGTGACCGGTTGCCTGCGCTGGATTAGGAGTCCCTTGGAGATGATGAACACAAACAGAGCGGTCATTGTTCCCACAGTGAGGAGGATCGTCGACCAGGAAAGGCCGATCGCCCGGTTGTGGATGTTGAACAAGGTGAACGAACCGACGAGGAGTGAAACCACCCCACCAGTGGTCAGGATCCCGTTTGTCGGCGTGAATGCGTCTAGGACCATCAGCACGACTCCAAACAGGACAAGTGCGACCCCAACAACGTTTACTGGGAGGATCTGCAACCCGAGGAAGGCGAGAACAAGGCAGATCCCGCCGGCGGCGAGGCCAAAGCCGATCCCCGGGTGGAAGAACTCGTAGATCAATCCGTAGAGGCCGAGGATAAACAGCACATAGACGATGTTGGGATCAGCGAGATAACCCAGGAGCCGCTCGCGCAAGCTTGGTTTTACCTCTTTCACGGGCAGCCCAGCTGTCTGTAGCACACGGCCGTCGGCGAGGGTGTAGCCATCGAGGCGCTCCAGCAGTTCATCGAAGTCAGCGACAACCAGATCGATTACCCCCTGGGCAAGGGCCTCCGAGGCGGTGAGCGAGCTCGACTCGCGCACTGCGGCTTCTGCCCACTCTACGTTGCGGCCGCGCTCCTCGGCGATCGACTTGGCAAAGGCGACAGCGTCATTGGTCATCTTCTCGGTCATCGTTTCGTCCTGTTCCTGCCCGCCTCCCATCAGGTCGACCGGGTGAGCAGCCCCGATGTTCGTCCCTGGAGCCATTATTGCTACATCGGCGGCCAGGGTGATAAGGACCCCTGCCGAGGCGGCGCGTGCCCCGGCCGGCCCAACGAAGACGACAATCGGCACCACGGAGGCGAGTTCGGCCATCACGATGTCACGCATCGACTCACCCAATCCGCCGGGAGTGTTGAGCTCGATCACCAAAAGCGACGCCTGTGACTCTTCGGCCTGGGTAATGGCACGAAGAACCAGGTCCTTGCTCACCGGGTTGATCGAACCGATCAGCGGGAGGTGAACGATCCCGCCGCTTCCCCATACGGCGAGGGAGCCAGTGAGAGTGACTGCGATCAATAGAGTGACTATCCGTCGTTTCATGACGATCTGACATTACCCACCCGCGCCCTTCGGTGCAACTGCTTTTTCCATATTTCTTCCATATAAATTTTTTGTGGCAGGTATTGAAAGTAATAAGCCCCTTGCTATCCTAGTTGCTATGAGCATCGTGCTATGATATACTAGATCTAATATAGGGGCAGGGCGGTAAAGATGCAGACTACAATCTACTACAATGAGGGCGATGCCTACCTGGTCGAGCAGGTGGATTTAAAAGGGCGCCGTGAGCGAAAGAGCCGTTCTGCTACGATTCTTTCCATTCTTGAGGAGTATTTCGAGAGTGAGAAACGTCTGGGAGAGATTCTTCTTGACATGGGAGCCGTCTCATATCCCGACTTAGCGAAATCTCTCGAACTGCAGAAGAACAAGTTTAAGGAGAAGCGGTTGGGTGAGATCCTTCTTGAGCAGGGGGTCATCGAGCACAACGTGCTCGAGCGAGCGTTGATCATCCAAGAGAGGAACCAAGAGTCAAAAGATTCTGTGCGGTTAGAGCAGGCTCTCGTTTGAGTCGTTAGCTTCCGCACTAAGGCTGAAAAGGGCAAACCGTTCGCGAGGGCGGGACGCAAAGCCACGGGCCTCCCAAAAGAGGTAGCCAGCTGCCAGCAGTAGGAACGGATACTGAAGACAGAGGAGGCAACCGTGGCTGTTCTTGTTGGGGGCTGGGGAAAGACTAGATGTTGGAGAGGCAGATTATCTCGTTCCGGAACACGCATATCCTGTATTGACTTTGGGCTGAACATTCACTCTGCAACAACACGCTTTTCAAATATTTCCAGGAATGATTTGCATGACAAGGGAGGAGGTGCATTTTGACTGGCCAGGTGGGCTGTTTGTCTAGATCAAGCTGGAGATTAGTTGGAATAATGCTGTTGTTTCTGGGGCTTGTAGCTATTTTCGGACCGGTGGCAATGGCAGTAGATTGGCCCAATTGCAATTGGAACTGTACGGCTCAGGATATTACTATCGATGCGGCGTGGCTTGGGGACGCCTCCGGTAACGAACTTGGTTCCTGTACCCCGGGAGATCCCGTAACCGCTTATGTTTGGGTCACAATCAACAACAGCGCTGCCGCTGATCGCTATGCTGCCTGGCTGCTTTTTGATCTCTATATAAACGATGTACTTGAAGATGAGGTCAGTACCTGTGTCGCAGATACAATATCTGGTGGTACGCTTGCTGACTATAACATCTACACTCTTAATTGGACATGCGGGGACGAGGTAGAATTAACAGAAATGGTCCTCAGCTTTGCCGCTGCATCTGGCACCACCTGTTCAGCTGCTCCAACGTGCGCTGCGCGCAGAGCGCACTGTTATGGCGAAGTTGACATCATTGTGGAAGCGCCCCTTGTTGCTAACTTTGAGGCTAGTACCGTGTGTTACTGCACAAATACTCAGTTCACAGATACGACCACCGGGGGAGAAGAGCCATACACCTATTCTTGGGATTTCAATAATGATGGTACTTACGAGATAGAGGACGACGATACCGCGGCAAAGCCAAGCTATCACTACGACAACCCAGGCACCTATACGGTTAAACTCAAGGTGACCGACAGCGATTCTCCTCCTGCCACCGACTACAGAAGTTATGATGATGTGACAGTCTGGGCCAACCCTGTGGCTGACTTTTCCGCTAGCCCAACGAGCGGCTGTGCTCCGTTAACAGTGACGTTCACCGATAACTCAAGTCCAGGCAGCCCAAACGGCGGTACGATCACCTCTTGTGGTTGGGACTTCGGTGATGGGGGGACATCGACTGAGCAGAACCCTTCTCATCAGTATACCGATCCTGGTACTTACACAGTTAGCTTAACGGTAACCGATGCCAACGGGTGCACCGACACGGAGACGAAGACCAACTACATCACCGTGCAGGACTGCGGCACCGATCTTTCGATCACCAAGTCTGACGATTCTCCTTACGGCCCTGACCCGGTAGAAGCTCG
>Ga0209121_10006484_pt1 | contig 10261 bp, 9 predicted proteins | sample Cruoilmetagenom3_FD_187292 | JGI IMG/M metagenome (GOLD analysis project Ga0209121, IMG submission 187292) | Oil polluted marine microbial communities from Coal Oil Point, Santa Barbara, California, USA - Sample 3 (SPAdes) (version 2) | ecosystem: Environmental > Aquatic > Marine > Oil seeps ...
CCTTATATCCAACTAACCAACTAACAAACTATCAAACTTACAAACTATCCAACTAACTATTGGAGCTGACGGGATTCGAACCCGTGACCTCTTGACTGCCAGTCAAGCGTTCTCCCAACTGAACTACAGCCCCATCTGTGAATTCAAGTTCAACTCCCTCAATTTCAAAGAGCTTTTTATACTATTCTTGTAAGGGCATTCTTCTATTTCTTCTCCTTTTTCACTATCACTTCGTCTATTATCCCGTATTTCTTTGCCTCTTGTGCATCCATCCAGAAGTTTCTGTCCGTATCCCGTTCAATCTCTTTCACATCCTTGCCCGTATGAAACGCAAGTATTTGATTCAATTCTTCTTTCACCCTCGTAACCTCCTTCGCATGTATGGCAAGATCAACAGCCTGACCAGACATACCGCCCATGGGTTGATGAATAAGGATCCTGGAGTGAGGTAATGCAAACCTTTTATTTTTAGTCCCCGAAGCAAGTATAACAGCGGCTAAAGAAGCTGCCATTCCCATACATATCGTCGAAACATCTGCCTTGATATACTGAATGGTATCATATATTGCAAGACCGCAAGATATGATACCCCCGGGACTATCTATATAGAGATGTATATCCTTATGCGAATCCTCGGCCTCAAGGAATAAAAGCTGTGCCACGATACTCGAAGATACCGTCTCTGTTATCTCGCTGCCGAGAATTATTATTCTGTCCTTCAGCAACCTCGAGAATATGTCGTATGCCCTCTCTCCTCTTCCAGACGATTCAACAACTATCGGAACAAGATTCATAAACTCCTCCTAATTGACTATTGGGGTAGTGATAATCGTAACCATCCTCACGACACTCATCCCTTGCCCAACATCCGTATTGGATGAAGTTACCCCTGCTTGTCGCAAGGCTGACTTGCCTGACGCCTGCCTGTCCATACGGATCCGCAGTGACCGGTAGGCAGGGCAGTCAGGAAGCCTTGCCCTACATTAATGACTTAATATCAATTTTGAGCTCTCTGGTTTCTGGTCGTCAGTCTTATGCCTATCGACCTTTTCTGCGTATCCAACCTTCGCGTTTTTTACTACCAGGTCAAGTGCCTTTCCTCTCCTGAGATATGCGTTTATGTAGTCCCGACGATCAGTGTCTTTAAAAACCGTCTTTACCTCCGCAGGCGAAAGCGACTTTTTCAGGATTTCCTTCAATTCCTCGTCTGTCACCGTCAAATTTTCCTTATCCGCTATCATAGAAAGAATGACCTTTGCCTTTGCATCCCAGATCGCTCTCTCTCTCATCTCCTTTTCGTCCATAGAGTTAACTCTTCCATTCTTTACATCATCCTGCCAATCCTCATAGGCAATGTCAACAAACACCTTCGGCGGATCAAACTGGCACTGCTCTACAAGTTTGTTAAGAACTACCCCGGGGAGTATCTCTTTTATCTGTGCATCAACCCTTTCAGAAAGTGTCTTCCTTGCATGTTCTCTCAGTTCCTCTATGTTTTGGAATCCGCATATCTTTGCAAACTCATCATCAACTGGCGGAAGTTTTACCTCCTTTACCTCATTTACCATAATTTTGTAACTAATCTCCCTCCCCGCAATGGATGACTCTTTATAGTCAAGCGGATAGCGGATATTTACCTCTACATTCTCACCCGGTCTCCTGCCGACCAGTTTTTTGTTAAACTCATCCGGGACTACATTCGAACCAAGAACGAAGCCAAACTTGGTAACCGTATCAGGCCGGAGTAGTCCCCTCTCTTCTTTCAAATAATTATAGTCTATTACCAGATAATCACCAGGTGCAGACACCCTTACAACAGGTATATAGGTGGCATAGGAAATCCTCATTTCCTCTATTACCCTGTCAATATCCTTATCTGTTATCGAAGGAATCGGAAGTTCGACAGTAATACCCTTGTAATCGATATCCATGTCAGGAATCACCTCAAAGGACGCGGTAAATGAGAGCGTATCTTCAGCTTGCTTTATATTACCTATTTGAGCCCTTGTCAGCGGAACTATCCCCTTTCCCCTTATCGTCTCGATGTACGCATCTCTGCATACACCCTCTACCGCCTCTTCTTTTAATGCATCGCCAAACCTTTTCTTTATAACGGAGATAGGCACCTTACCCTTTCGAAATCCATCTATAGAGACCTCTTTTGAGTATCTACTTAAAAGCTCTTTCTCTTTTTTGGCGACAAGAGATGAAGAAACACTTATCTTAAGTGTCCTTTCTGAATCAGACGGACTTTCCAATGTAGATGCAATTTCACTCATACCCTTAAGAATCTGGAGTGCTATAACCTCCCCACCGTATAACCATCGATAAGCTTTATGGTTACTCACCGTCTGGCGGGCATTTTAGGGGAAAATTATTATAACACAACAAAAGAAAAAAGTCAAGAAAAATATGCCGTTCTTACCTGCTATTTCTTATCTTTGCCTGAGCTGCAGCAAGTCTTGCAACAGGCACCCTGTAAGGCGAACAGCTAACATAATCCAATCCTGTTCTCTCACAGAAATCTATGGATTTCGGGTCGCCCCCATGCTCACCACATATTCCGACCTCGAGTTTCGGATTTGTCCTCTTCCCGTTTTTAAACCCTATTTTTATGAGTTCCCCAACACCTTTTTCATCCAGGGTCTGGAACGGATCATAACTCAAAATTCCTTTTTGTATATAACTGTCAAGTATTTTTGCAACATCATCTCTTGAAAAACCAAATGTGGTTTGTGTGAGGTCATTTGTACCATACGAGAAGAAGTCTGCTATCTTTGCTATTTCATCTGCTGTAAGTGCTGCCCTCGGCAGTTCAATCATTGTACCTATCATATATTTTATCTCTATTTCCTGTTCCTTCATAACCTCTTTCGCAACTTTCTCCACCACACCCCTCTGATTTTTAAACTCCTCTACACTGCTGACTACTGGAATCATCACCTCTGGAATAACCTTTATGCCCTCTTTGGTGACCTCGCATGCAGCCTCAAATATTGCCCTTGACTGCATTGCAGTTATCTCAGGATATGTCACTCCAAGTCTGCACCCGCGATGCCCAAGCATGGGGTTTGTCTCTGACAATGCCCTCACTTTTTCTTTAATAACCTTGGGTTCCACATTCATCTCCTTTGCAAGCCCCCTGATAGCGGTTTCTTCCTTTGGCAAAAACTCGTGCAGAGGTGGATCAAGTGTCCTTATGATAACAGGAAGACCATCCATAACACGGAAAATCTCCTTAAAGTCCTCTTTCTGCATCGGGAGAATTTTTGCGAGGGCTCTCTTCCTCTCTTCTCTTGTTCCGGCTATAATCATCTCCCTCACCGCTTTTATGCGTTCTTTTCCAAAGAACATATGCTCAGTCCTGCATAGTCCGATACCTTCACACCCAAAATCTCTTGCAGTCCTGGCATCGCGTGGTGTATCTGCATTCGCTCTTACGCCCAGCCTTCTCATCGTATCAGCAAAGGAGAGCAACCTCCCAAATTCGCCCGAGAGTGATGCCTTTATCTTTGGGACATTGCCCTTCATCACGCGACCAGTAGCACCATCTATGGTAATCTCGTCTCCTTCTTTTATTGTAGTCCCACCCTTTTGCACAGCATTCTTCGAATTGAACAATTTATTCTTATAGTCTATATTTATGGATTCACATCCAACGACACAGGGCTTACCCATTCCTCTCGTGACAACAGCTGCGTGTGATGTCATCCCTCCTCTCTGGGTAAGAATACCCTCCGCACTTGCCATTCCTTTTATATCCTCGGGAGATGTCTCAATTCTCACAAGAATACACTCTTTACCCTTCTCTTTCATTTTGACTGCATCCTCTGAAGAGAAAACCACCTTGCCAGTTGTAGCTCCGGGAGATGCCGGTAGGCCCTGTGCAACAACCTCTACTTTTGCATCCGGGTCTATCATGGGATGGAGAAGAAGGTCTATATCCTTCGGATCTACCCTCATAATTGCCTCTTCGTTGGCTATAAGTTTCTCATCTGCCATATCAACTGCTACCTTAACAGCTGCAAGGGGAGTGCGCTTACCGGTACGAGTCTGCAAAATAAAAAGTTTGCCTTTCTCCATTGTGAACTCTATATCCTGCACATCCCGGAAATGTCTCTCCAGCTTCTCACGAATAGCGCAGAGTTCTCTGTATGTGTCAGTAAACAGTTCTTCAAGAGATGGCAGAGAGGAATTACCCCTTTCTTTTTCAACCACAGAAAGCGGGTGAGGTGTGCGTATACCTGCCACAACATCCTCCCCCTGTGCATTTGGAAGCCATTCGCCATAGAACAGATTTTCACCGGTTGCAGGGTTGCGTGTAAATGCAACACCGGTCATAGAATCCTCGCCCATATTGCCAAATACCATAGCCTGCACATTACAGGCAGTTCCCCAGTCTTCTGGTATATTATTGAGTCTTCTGTATTCCTTTGCCCTATCATTGTTCCAGGATCTAAATACTGCCTCTATAGCACCCCATAACTGCTCTACAGGATCATCCGGGAATGTTTTCCCGTGCTTCTTTATTATCTCTTCATATTTCTTGACAAGTTCACCGAGGGATTCGGAAGATAATTCTGAATCAAGATTCACCCCTTCCTCCTGCCTCAATTCGGTAAGAATCTCTTCAAATTCCTCGTGCGGAATCTCCAGAACAACATTACCATACATGTGTAATAATCTACGGTAGCAATCGTATACAAACCTCTTATCCCCCGTATTCTTTATCAGTCCATCCATTGTATTCCTATTCAATCCAAGATTTAAAATGGTGTCCATCATGCCAGGCATAGAGGCCCTTGCACCTGAACGAACAGAAACAAGAAGTGGGTTGTCAATGTCGCCAAACTTCTTGTGCATATGTTTTTCCAGTCTATTAAGCGCTCGCTTTACCTCTTCTTTCAATCCCTCTGGTGATGTATTATCGTGTGTAAAATAATACACACAGGCCTCGGTTGTTATGGTAAACCCAGGAGGCACCGGAATATCAATCCTTGTCATTTCATGTAACCCAGCACCCTTTCCACCGAGAACGGTCTTCATATTCTTGTCTCCCTCTCCAAAGAAGTAAACATATTTCATAGTTCTTCCTCCTTCAATCTATAAAAAAACAATTCATATCCACAGAGGTATGAATTTTCACTTGAACAGAGAATTCTACAAATATTACCCTGTATTTGTTATATTATAACACACCTCTTTAAAAAAGTCAAGTAAAATTTAACCGCGGGTTATCTGGCTATCAAGGTAACTAAGTTATTAGGTTATTGAGTCATTGGGTTGTTAGGTTATTAGGTTATTAGGTCATTGAGTCATTGGGTCATTAGGTCATTGGGTTATTGAGTCATTGGGTCATTGAGTCATTAGGTCATTGAGTCATTAAGGTATTCAATTATCAATTAGCAATGCAAAATTAGCATTTATCCTTCAATTGTCAATCGTCAATCGAAAATTAACAATCTTTGTGAACTTTGTGGTGAAAAATTCTGTAGTTTATCCTTTAACCTTTATCCTTTTTCCTTTTCCCTCCTACAATCTGTAATCTACAATCTGTGTCTTAAATCTGTGTAATCTATATTTAATCGGTGTAATCAGAGATTTCTGGAAAAGCCCAGAAATCTCTGACAAAAAACTTGACAATCTGAAATATATGTGCTAAAATAATATATACCAGTCGTTTTTATTATTACTGCACAATGCGCGAGATATTTATAAATCCCGGTAGATATGACATAAATGTAGATGCTCTGGAGAGGCTCGTAGATGGTATATTAACATGCGAAGGTGCTCCTTCTAAACTCCGGATAGAGATCACGTATACAGATGATAGTTACATAAAGAAACTTAACTCACGGTATCTTGGAAGAAATTATCCCACTGATTGTATGTGCTTTATTCTGCCTGACGAAGCAAGGAATAGAGAAATTGCAGATATCTATATATCTTATGATAGGGCAGTCGAACAGGCAAAGGCAAGAAAGGAAACGCTTGATTTTGAACTTGCAATTCTCACTGCGCATGGTGTTCTACACACAGTCGGGTATGGAGATGATAAACTGATAGAAGAAAAACAGGAAGATTACGCGAATAGATTTTTTAGCACCCGCGCTCCATGATTTAACCATTATATGTTTACTGCCTTTCAAATACTTTTGCTCCTTTTGTTGTTATGTTTTTCTGCCTTTTTCTCGGGTTCCGAAACTGCTATATTTTCACTCTCCTCACTTACCAGAAAAAAACTCGCCGAGGAGTCCCGCAGATTCTCCATCCTGAATGAGCCACATACCCTGTTGCCCACAATACTATTCGGCAATACCCTTGTAAATATAAGTATTTCCTACCTCGCAGCTATAGCCATCGCCAGATTTATCGGGACACTATCCCCACAGGATATGACAATAATAACCCTATGCATCGCATTCATAATTCTGTGTTTTGGCGAGGTTGCTCCAAAGTTCGTATCAGCAAGATTCGGAGAAATTGTAACGAGAAAAGAAATATCCACTTTGCTTCTCTTCAAAAAGATCTTTACTCCTTTTGTTTTTCTTATAACTTTTGGAATGGATAGATTCTGGAAAAGAGACGAGACAAATCTCACATTGTACGAACTCAAGGTGATGTTAAGTCTTGCTAAAGAGGAAGGTTATGTAACTGAAAAAGAAAAGAGATTTGCAGAAAGAGTGCTATCCCTGAAAGAGATCACCGCGGAGGATATTATGACCCCGAGGAAGAATATACAGGCATTGGCTGAGAGCACTCCGCTTTCGTCAATAATAACAGGACATCTGCACTCCAGAACTCCACTTTTTAGAGATAACATAGACGATATAACCGGTGTGCTTTATATAAAGGATGTCCTTCCATATCTTTACTCCAGACGTCCAGGTAATATATCAGTGAAGAGATTAAAAAGGAATGCAATGTTTATTCCATCAAGTATGAGACTGTCAGAACTATTAGAGAATTTTCAAAATAAGAGAACTCACATAGCTATATGTGTAGATGAATATGGCGGTGTAGACGGAGTTGTCACCTTGGATGATATTCTCGAAAGGATTGTATAAACTTTTATGTGGGCTACTGCTATCATATTACTTGTTTCCTGCGCATTCTTTACCCTTGCTGAAATCGCATTCACATCATGCGATATGATAAAATTGAGAGGGTGGAGTTCGGTAAAAAGAGAAGCGGATTTTACCTACAGATTTTTGAAAAATCCCAAAAGATTTCTTTCTACTGTTCTGGTAGGAACGAACATTTCCATGGTTGCCCTGTCCGTACTTGCATCAAATATATTCTCGTTCCAACCATGGCTGAAAGGATTCTCGCCCCTCATACTGACATTCTGCGTACTCATCTTCGCTGAAATAATACCAAAGGGAATAGCCTATCGTTTTGCCCTTCGTATATCCCTTGTTCTCTCAAAACCCTTCACTTTACTGTACTGGATATTCTTTCCTATAATATCGCTTGTAACAATAACAGCGAGAGGCATTCTTAAAGTATTCAAAATAAGTGTAAACGGAGAAAAGCCACTTCTTAAAGAAGAAGAAGTGAAAATTGCTATGACAGGGTTACCACTTCAGGAGAAAAAACTCATATTACGTATGCTTGATTTTTCTGATAAGCAAGTGGAAGAGGTAATGATACCGAGAAATAGAATTATTGCTGTCCCCTCTGATGTTTCCTTGGCTGAACTCGTAGACATTGCGATAAAGAGCGGTCATTCCAGAATACCTGTGTATGAGAGAAATCTGGACAACATCGTTGGCTTTGTGAGAGTCAAGGAGGTAATAACAAATTATCTGCGTGAAGAGGCAAAAGAGACTGGCAGAAAGGTGCAAAAAAACGATAGCAGATGGCTCTCTAAAGCCCTTCACAAATGTATGTTCGTGCCTCCTTACAAGCGTATAGAGGAACTTATGGAAGAGATGAAGAAGGAGTACAGATACATTGCGATTGTAAAGGATGAATATGGTGGCACTGCCGGGCTTATTACTCTCGAGGATATACTCGAAGAGCTTTTCGGAGAGATAAGGGATGAATATGACTTCCTTGAACCAGATATAGAAAAATCGGGTGAAGTTTATATTATAAATGGTGAAACTGACCTTGATGAGTTAAGATACGAACTGAGTGTGGATATAGAAGAAAGGGGAACAGTAGCAAGTCTTATACTCTCGAGATTGAAAACTCTACCAAAGATAGGAGAAAAAATCGTGTTCAACTGGGGCACATTAGAGGTAATAACAATCCATCGCAGGAAAATAGATAAAGTAAAAATAACAAAGAAAAAAACCTGAACGGGACCTGAGGATGATCCCATCCAAGGTCTATCTGTTTTCTACTACCTCCTTACCTTCGATTCTTTCAATCAATTTCTCTGCTTCAAGAATATTATTTACTACATAATCAGGCGAGGTCTCCTTCACTGTATCTTTACCGTGACCTGTAAGAACAAGTATGCTGCTCATACCTTCTTTTTTGCCAAGTTCTACATCTGCTTTCTGGTCGCCTACTATGTACGACTTTGCTATATTGATGTCAAAATCTTTACATGCCTTTCTGATTAAGCCGGGCTCCGGTTTTCTACAACCGCATCTCTCATCAGGGTGATGAGGACATGCATATATTGCGTCGAGGAAACTGCCTTCCTGAGAGAGTAATTGCTCCATTGTTTTGTGTATCTTTGCTAATTCATCCTCTGTGATATACCCTCTGCCTACTGCAGACTGGTTGGTCACTAACACAACTATAAACCCGAGTGAATGGAATCTGTTTATCGCCTGAGCAGCGCCGGGGATAAGCTCGACAAAGGAGACATTCGTGATATATCCTTTATCCTTTATGATTGTTCCATCTCTATCTATGAATATAGCTCTCTTCATATCACGCACCCGATCTCTCAATTCTTGCCGCAATCTTCTATTATCTCTTTTGCCTTCTCCCCACAGTTTAGCACGAGATCAATTATCGAAAGGTTGTACAGGAACTCAGCCCACAGTTGTGGATATACGGGTGGCTTGAAATTATAATATCTAACCTTTATCCCTTCTTTTTTAAACAGGGCTTCATCAATATACTTTCTGCTGTTGTATACAGAGAGATAAGCATCAGCGTCCAGTCTCCTCAATACATTTACAAGCAGTGAAGATCCACTACCCTCTACCCCAAGCCCGGAAAGAAAATACAGTTTTGTATCAACCCTTAGGAGTTTTTTGAAAAAGTTGATGATTTCAAGGTTCAGTGTAATAAGTTTATCCCATTTCTTACTATACAAGGCTCTAAAAAAATCTATATATTCGTTAAAATAAGGTGCCTTCGCATAAAAATGGATAAGAGCTCCTAAATGTCTCCTTTGCCAATCTATTTCATTGTCAATCTGTACCTCATTTATGTTTTGCAGGCTCCTGCCTTTTCTTTTGACGGGGACTGTAAGCCATAGAAACCGAGACGGGGGTGTCTTAATGCGATTCCTGTTGATAAAAGACCCGCCAAGAGGGAACTGACAGGAATCCATAAGCACAAAGGCATTACACGCCATCATCTTATAGAAGAATCCCGGCCAGGGAAGGTAGTTTGGCTGATGACAGGCAACTATCATAGAAAAAATAAATATCAAAAAGAAAGACCATAGACTTAAGACTACAGACCAAAGACCCCACAGGAGAAAGCGTCAGGGGAAAGCTAAACTCAAATGGTCTTATGTCTTCAGTCTTCTGTCTGCGGTCTGCATTAACAGGTGAGGTGAAAACAGGCAGCAGTCTTCTCCTTGGGTAAATCATTATATATATCCACGGCATCCTTTGAGGGTGCTATAATCACCTTTATTCCCTTTCTCTCGAGTTCACTTTTGGTCTCGTCATCTACCTTCATCATTCCGAATGCTCCCGTACCAATAATCAGGGTATCAATACCTGTATCATATATCTCTTTCAAGTCTTCCAACTTAAGTCTGTGTCCTTCACTTCTCCACCAATTGGTAATTATCCTTTCCGGTAATACGATAACATCTTTTGAATAACCCTTACCATCGATAACGATATATCCAAATCTATAAGAATCTATCATAGGCACCTTCCACCTTGAACAAACCAACTTTTGTAACAGGAAATTATAAAAGTTTTGGCACTAACTGGTTGAAAATAGTAGCATACAGATCTAATCCCCATTATGTTTTTTAGGCAGATTGCAAGGCGTTGGCGTTAAGATTTCCAGGTGTCTGAGCGAAGCGAGTTCTGGAAATTAGCCATAAGAC
>Ga0209121_10006486_pt1 | contig 10258 bp, 9 predicted proteins | sample Cruoilmetagenom3_FD_187292 | JGI IMG/M metagenome (GOLD analysis project Ga0209121, IMG submission 187292) | Oil polluted marine microbial communities from Coal Oil Point, Santa Barbara, California, USA - Sample 3 (SPAdes) (version 2) | ecosystem: Environmental > Aquatic > Marine > Oil seeps ...
CATGGCGCATCATTGCTGGTGTAATGATCGGTATGATTGCTGTATCAACATTGTTTAACGTGATCGGTTCTGACACTAATGCAATGTTCAGCATGCCTTGGCACTGGCATCTAGTTTTAGGTGGCTTCGCATTTGGTATGTTCTTCATGGCAACAGACCCTGTATCAGCGTCATTTACCAACGGTGGTAAATGGTGGTACGGCATCCTAATCGGCGCAATGTGTGTAATGATTCGTGTAGTTAACCCTGCATACCCAGAAGGCATGATGCTTGCGATTCTATTCGCAAACTTATTTGCTCCTCTGTTTGACCACGTTGTAATCGAGAAGAACATTAAGCGGAGACTAGCGCGCTATGGCAAGTAATAACGATAGCATTAAAAAGACGCTGTTTGTTGTTATCGCATTGAGCCTAGTGTGCTCAATCATCGTTTCAACAGCTGCAGTTGTTCTTAAACCTAAGCAACAAGCTAACGCAGTTCTGGATCAGCAAACTAAGATCCTTGAAGTTGCGGGCATTGAACTTGCAGGTGATATTCCAGCACTGTACGCAGAGAACATCGAACCTCGTTTAGTTGATTTCGCTACTGGCGATTTCGTTGACGGCGATGCTGCTGCATACGACCAACGTAAAGCGGCAAAAGATCCAGCTCAGTCAATCAAGCTTTCAGCTGAAGATGACATCGCTAAGATCATTCGTCGTGCTAACATTGGTACGGTTTACCTAGTGAAAGATGGCGCTGAAACTTCTAAAGTTATCATCCCTGTTCACGGTAACGGTCTATGGTCAATGATGTACGCATTCGTTGCGGTAGAAACTGATGGCAACACAGTTTCTGGTATCACTTACTACGAGCAAGGTGAAACTCCTGGACTTGGTGGTGAAGTTGAGAACCCAACTTGGCGTGCTCAATTCGTTGGTAAGAAGTTATTCGACGACAACCACAAGCCAGCTATCAAGGTAGTTAAAGGTGGTGCTCCTCAAGGTTCTGAGCACGGTGTTGATGGCCTTTCAGGTGCAACACTGACCAGCGTTGGCGTTCAACATACATTTGACTTCTGGTTAGGTGAAATGGGCTTTGGTCCGTTCCTAGCAAAAGTTCGTGATGGAGGTCTGAACTAATGTCTAGTGCAAAAGAAATTAAAAAGAGCATCTTAGCGCCAGTGTTGGATAACAACCCTATCGCGCTACAGGTTCTTGGTGTGTGTTCTGCTCTTGCGGTAACCACTAAGCTAGAAACAGCATTTGTTATGACTATCGCGGTAATGTTTGTTACTGCTCTGTCTAACTTCTTCGTTTCTTTGATCCGTAACCACATTCCTAACAGTGTGCGTATCATCGTTCAGATGGCAATTATCGCATCATTAGTAATCGTGGTAGACCAAGTGCTTAAAGCATACCTATACGATATCTCTAAGCAGCTATCTGTATTTGTAGGCCTAATCATTACTAACTGTATTGTAATGGGTCGTGCTGAAGCATTCGCAATGAAGTCTGCACCAATCCCATCTCTAATCGATGGTATTGGTAACGGTCTTGGTTACGGTTTCGTTCTTATCACTGTTGGTTTCTTCCGTGAGCTTCTAGGCTCTGGCAAACTATTTGGTATGGAAGTACTACCTCTAGTGAGCAACGGTGGTTGGTATCAGCCAAATGGCTTGATGCTTCTAGCACCTTCTGCGTTCTTCCTAATTGGTTTCTTGATTTGGGCAATTCGTGTGTTCAAACCAGAACAAGTAGAAGCGAAGGGGTAAGGTAGTCATGGAACATTATATTAGTCTGCTAGTTAAATCGATTTTCATCGAAAACATGGCGCTTTCTTTCTTCCTAGGTATGTGTACATTCCTAGCGGTATCTAAGAAAGTTAAAACTTCTTTTGGTCTTGGTGTTGCGGTAGTTGTAGTACTTACAATCGCTGTTCCTGTAAACAACCTTGTTTACACACACATCCTAAAAGAAAACGCGCTTGTTGAAGGTGTCGATTTAAGTTTCCTTAACTTCATCGCATTCATCGGTGTTATCGCGGCACTTGTACAAATCCTAGAGATGGTTTTAGACCGTTTCTTCCCACCTTTGTACAACGCACTAGGTATCTTCCTTCCACTGATCACAGTTAACTGTGCAATCTTTGGTGGTGTATCTTTCATGGTAACTCGTGACTACAACTTTGCTGAGTCTGTTGTTTACGGCTTCGGTTCTGGTGTGGGTTGGATGTTAGCTATCGTTGCTCTTGCGGGTATCCGTGAGAAGATGAAGTACTCTGACGTACCTCCAGGTCTACGTGGCCTTGGTATCACGTTCATTACTGTTGGTTTGATGGCGTTAGGCTTTATGTCTTTCTCTGGTGTTCAACTGTAGGGTAAGCACCCAGTAATAAGGAATAACAAATGCAAAGCATTATTCTTGGCGTAGCGATGTTTACCATTATTGTACTGGCTCTAGTTCTAGTGATTCTTTTCGCTAAGTCTAAGTTAGTACCATCAGGTGACATCACTATTTCAGTAAACGGCGACCCTGAAAAGGCGATCGTTACTCAACCTGGTAGCAAGCTACTTGGTGCCCTAGCTGGCGCTGGTATCTTCGTATCTTCTGCTTGTGGTGGCGGTGGCTCTTGTGGTCAGTGTCGTGTAAAAGTTAAGTCTGGTGGTGGCGACATCTTACCTACTGAACTTGATCACATCACAAAAGGTGAAGCTCGCGAAGGCGAACGTCTTGCATGTCAAGTTGCTATGAAAACTGACATGGAGATTGAACTAGACGAAGATATCTTTGGTGTTAAAAAGTGGGAATGTACTGTTATCTCGAATAACAATGAAGCTACTTTCATCAAAGAATTGGCTCTAGCAATCCCTGAAGGTGAAGAGGTTCCGTTCCGCGCGGGTGGTTATATTCAGATTGAAGCTGAACCACATCACGTGAAATACGCAGATTACGATATTCCTGAGGAATACCGTGGTGACTGGGATAAGTTCAACTTGTTCCGTTACGAGTCTATCGTTAAAGAGCATTCGATCCGTGCTTACTCTATGGCTTCATACCCAGAAGAGAAAGGCATCATCAAGCTTAACGTGCGTATCGCAACTCCGCCGCCAAATAACCCTGATGTAGCTCCTGGTGTGATGTCTTCATACATCTGGTCTCTTAAAGAAGGCGACAAATGTACTATTTCTGGTCCATTTGGTGAGTTCTTTGCTAAAGACACAGACAATGAAATGGTATTCATCGGTGGTGGTGCAGGTATGGCGCCAATGCGTTCACACATCTTCGACCAACTTAAGCGTCTTAACTCTACTCGTAAGATGTCTTACTGGTATGGTGCACGTTCTAAGCGTGAGATGTTCTACATTGAAGATTTCGACGGCCTAGCGGCTGCAAACGAAAACTTCGTGTGGCACTGTGCACTGTCTGATCCTCAACCAGAGGACAACTGGGACGGTTACACAGGTTTCATCCATAACGTATTGTACGAAAACTACCTGAAGGATCATGAAGCTCCTGAAGATTGTGAGTACTACATGTGTGGTCCACCAATGATGAATGCTGCTGTTATCGGCATGCTTAAAGATCTTGGTGTAGAAGATGAAAACATCCTACTAGATGACTTTGGTGGTTAATCCATTTAAGTGATTGATATTATGGCTGACTCCTACGAGTCAGCCATTTGTTTTTCTAAGATAGCTTTTGACAATACAACGGCTTATATAAGAAAGAGTAAGGTGTTAAAAATACCTATTTATTCTCTTATTTTTCCTTATATAAATCCTCAACATTAAATAGGAGTAAGCAAGTGAGAATTTGGCTTGTTGCATTAACTTCTTTGATTTTTCTTGCTGGCTGTGAGCAGCCAAGAGAGCAAGTGCATTTAAGTGGCCCAACAATGGGCACCAGTTATAACATTAAGTATATCAATGGTGATGAGTTTCCTGAGTCAAATGAAGTTCATACCGAGATCGATCGTCTGCTTGAAGAAGTGAACGATCAAATGTCGACTTACCGTGAGGACTCTGAGCTGAGCCGTTTTAATCAACATCGTGGTGCTGACGCTTTCGAAGTTTCTGAACAAACTGCTCTTGTAGTGAAAGAAGCAATTCGTTTGAACGGTCTTACTGAAGGCGCGTTGGATGTTACTGTAGGTCCTCTGGTTAATCTGTGGGGTTTTGGCCCTGAAGCTCGCCCTGAAGTAGTTCCAACAGATGAAGAATTAGCGGCTCGCAAGGCAAAGGTTGGTATTCATCATCTTAGCGTTGAAGGCAATAAACTGAAAAAAGACTTACCAAACTTGTATGTTGATCTTTCAACTATTGCAAAAGGTTGGGGCGTTGATGTTGTTGCAGATTATCTGGATTCAATTGGCATTCACAACTATATGGTAGAAGTGGGCGGGGAAATCCGCTTGAAGGGTTTAAATCGCGAAAGTGTAGGCTGGCGTATCGCTATCGAAAAACCAAGCGTTGAAGAGCGTAACATCCAAGAGATTATTGAACCAGGTGATATGGCGATCGCGACATCTGGTGATTACCGTAACTATTTTGAGCGTGATGGTGTGCGTTACTCTCACATCATTAACCCAGAAACAGGAAAGCCTCTTCACCATAAAGTGGTTTCTGTGACAGTTTTAAACCCGTCTTCAATGACTGCAGACGGCTTATCTACTGGCTTAATGGTCTTAGGTGAGGTTAAAGGAATGGAAGTCGCAAACCAACATGACATCCCAGCATTCATGGTGGTAAAAACAGCAGATGGCTTTAAAGAAATTGCTTCTGAAGCATTTAAGCCATACTTAGGTAAATAAGGTAAGCGAGAGAATTATGAATACATTTCTGATTACATTTGGTGTTTTTCTTGCCGTAATCACAGCAATGTCTATTGGCTATATAGTCCAAAAGAAAGTTGTGAAAGGCAGCTGTGGTGGCTTAGGTGCTGTTGGTATCGATAAAGTATGTAACTGCCCAGAACCTTGTGATGCGCGTAAGAAACGTGAAGCGCGCGAAGCATACCGTGAAGAAAAACTGGCTGAACGCCAACAAAAAGAAGCGTCTTGGAATAAAGACCGTATTGCTTAATTTGCGATATTGATTCTGGAGCTGGTGTCACCGAGCTCCTTAAAATGCAAAGAGCTCAAGGCCAATGGTCTTGAGCTCTTTTGTTTTGGTTTAGTCAGTTTAGTCAGTTTAGTTGCGATTTTTCAATTTGTTGGTTGTTGCGAGCGAATATGAGCTGGTTTCTACCTTGCTCTTTTGCGGTATACAACAATTCATCTGCGGCTTTGATTTGTTCATCCAAACTGCCAACCAAGTCAGTAACACCGATACTCATGGTTACTTTAATCGATTGTGAATCATGCATTACGTTTTGGCTTTGTATCGCAACCCTCATTAATTCTAACTTCTCGACAAAGGCCTCAAATGGGCCACATGATTGAATACAAAACTCTTCACCACCGAAACGAACCGCTACGTCATCTTTAAAGTGGTCTTTGATGATCTTTCCTACTTCAATCAGCACTGCATCGCCACCGTCATGGCCGTAGGTATCGTTCACTTTCTTGAAGAAGTCGATATCCATCATCGCGATGCTTCGTTGCTCGCAACCTTTACATGTTTGATTGAATAGGTAACGACGATTCCAAAGGCCAGTTAAGGCATCTTCGTTGGCATGTCGAAATAGCTCGTTGGTCGCTTCTTTCATATCTAGCAACTGATGGATACGACAGAAAAACTCTTCTTGGTTAAAGGGCTTATAAAGGAAGTCGTTCGCGCCAGCTTTGAGGAAGCGTGCTGTCATGGTGCGGTCATCACTGCCAGATAGACCTAGAATCGCGAGTTGATTACGGTCGTGGTGAACTCGAATATCGCGGGTCATCGAAATACCATCTTTGTTTGGCATATCGTGATCAGTAACGACAAAAGTAATATCAGGATCGTTTCGGAGAAGCTTTAGTGCTTGTTCTCCGTCTTCGGCCTGGACCGTTTGAATGTATTGATGTTCTAAAAGTTGCACGATATACCGACGAACCACAGTTGAGTCATCTACGACCAGAGCTTTGTGATGTCGATTATTCGAGATTCTTTTGACGAGAGGAAGTAAATAACTTACCGATGACATGCTGTCTTTGAGGATGTAATCAAGCACACCTTTAGCGAGCACCTGCTCTCGAAGTGTGTTGTTGAACATGCCAGTGAGCACTATGATCTTTTGTTGGTAGCCAAGTACTAAATCAATGATCTCGCCATCTTGACCGTCGGGTAAGCAGTAATCTAATACCGCACACAAGAAGTCTGTCTCTTGCTCTAAGATAGCTTTCGCTTGTGCCACTGATTCGGCTAACTTTACGTCATAGCCATCGTTCTTAAGTTGTTGGTAAAGGTAGTTTCTGAATGCACGGCTATCTTCTACCACTAGTATTTTTTCACTCAAAAGCGATCCCTACTTATAGACTAAATACTCGTTAACAATACTATCAGAATTGTAGGTGGCTATTGAAGTGAAACCTGTTGAGCTGGACTCTATATCATTTTAAATTTGAGAATAATTGATTATACTGTTCATAGATACAGTTGTAAGGTTGAGTTATTTCTAGATGCGTAGTGCGGACCAAGAGAAAGTGAGAAAAATAATCCATGTTGATATGGATTGTTTTTACGCAGCTGTAGAAATGCGAGATAACCCGTCTTATCGCAATCGACCGCTCGCAGTGGGTGGTCATGAAAAACAGCGCGGTGTTTTGAGTACGTGTAATTACGAAGCGCGAAAGTTTGGTGTTCGTTCTGCAATGCCGACAGCTAAAGCTCTACAACTGTGCCCTGGTTTGCTAGTTGTTCCAGGAAGGATGCCGGTCTATGTAGAGACCTCTAAAAAGATTCGTGAGATATTTTCTCGATATACATCCATCATTGAACCTCTGTCTTTGGATGAAGCCTTTCTTGATGTTACGGATTCGAAGCAGTGTCTTGGTTCAGCAACATTGATTGCGGAGTCGATTCGTCGTGATATTTGGAATGAACTCAACCTGACGGCTTCTGCTGGCATTGCCCCAATAAAGTTCTTGGCGAAAGTGGCTTCAGATCTGAACAAGCCCAATGGTCAGTTTGTTATTCCGCCTCAAGACGTACAAGCTGTTATTGACGAATTACCACTCGAAAAGATTCCCGGTGTTGGTAAGGTGAGTATTGAGAAGCTGCATCAATCGGGTTTCTTTACTTGTAAGGACATTAAAGAATCTGACTATCGAGACTTACTACTGAGGTTTGGCCGCCAAGGTGCATCACTTTGGAAGCGTAGCCACGGCATTGATGACCGAGAAGTTATCATTGAGCGAGAGAGAAAGTCGGTAGGCGTAGAACGTACCTTCACTCAGAACATATCAACATATGCTGAGTGTTGGCAGGTGATAGAAGATAAGCTATTTCCTGAACTTGAAACTCGTTTAGAAAAAGCCAGCCCAAGTAAAGCGATTATCAAGCAAGGAATTAAGCTCAAGTTTGCTGATTTTCAACAAACCACTATTGAACACATCCACGCCTCTTTAGATCGCGAACACTTCAAAGAACTGTTAAGTGAAATACTGAAAAGACAACAGGGGCGAGAAATACGCCTTCTTGGTTTAAGCGTAATGCTGCAACCCAAAGACCAAATGCGTCAGTTGAGTTTCTTTTAGGGGAAGGCGTTGAGAGCTTGAGTTTAGAAGTGCTGGTGTTTGAATACCGACTAGACTTCACAGCCTAATCGGTTTATCTAAATATGGAAGTTGGCTTACCTAGGAAGCTGTTTAACTCGCGCTAAGGTATCACTGAATGGCTGTTGTTCTAATTTTCCGTAACCCACCATTTTATTGGCTTTAAGCTTGGTTGAAAGCGGGGTGGCGATTCCGCATAGAAAACGAGTAATGGCTTCGTCGGTAATCAATTGTTGACTCTTAGATACGAACTCATGAATCCATGTCATCACAGTCTCATCGTCAACCGATTCAACATCGACAGTTGGTAGTATTGCAATTTCTCCTCGACATACAGAGCAGTGACCACAGTTTGTTGGCGCTTTGTCATCGGCAAAATAGCTCGCAAGACGAGAGCTTAGGCAAGTATCGCCTTCAAAGAAACTCAGCATTTGGTTAAGACGGTTGATTTCACTGTTTTCTTTCGCCTTAAATAGCTCAGTTAGACGTTCCGACAGTTGCATCATATCTTCAGAGGTATTGTGGATTGTATACACATCCGTGATCTGCTTACTTTCTAGCTCAATCCAGCCTTGTTCATTAAAGTAATCGATAGCCGCAACAACACGCTGACGATCAGCCTGGAAGTGTGTCCACAACGCATCGAAATCAACTTGGCACCAAACTCTCGCTTGAGGAGAACATTGGAAAATTGCTTCTACGAAGTGTCGACGTTCTCCTTGAAACTGCTCCGTGATCTGCTGCTTAGGGCGAATGAACTTAAATTTATAATCAGCAAAGTAGCTGTATTTAGGCTCAATCACACCTTCAATTTCGAGATACACCAGTAGTGTTTTTAGCGGTAACTGACGAATGTTGGACTCTCGCGATAGTTGGTTGAGCATGATTTCCCATTGGTTCGTGCCAGAAGCACCAATGTTCTGGTTTTCGTATATCTCTTTTAAGACCGCTTGAATGGATATGTTGTCTGGCGTGTCGCCAAAGACAAAGTTCTCTAGAGTACTTAGGCCATACTTGTTGGCGAGTAAAATACATTCAGATGGCTGACCATCTCGTCCTGCTCGTCCAATCTCTTGCGAGTAATTTTCTATCGATTTTGGTAGGTCGAAGTGAATGACTCGTCGAATATTTGATTTGTCGACACCCATTCCAAAAGCAATCGTAGCCACAATACAGTTCACTTCGTTATTCATGAATTGTTGTTGAATCGTATCTCTATTTTCTGGCTTAAGACCCGCATGATAAGCTACGGCGTTAATGCCAGCATTACGAAGCTGTTGAGCTACCATTTCTGCCGTTTGCTGAAGAGTGACATAAACAATGGTTGGCGCTTGAGATACCTGGTTAACGACATTACACAAGGTTTCTAGCTTATTAGTTTGCTCACAAGGTTGAATCGATAGGTCGAGGTTTTGACGATAGAAACCCGTGACCACAACACGCTCTTCAGCGATCTCAAACTTAGATTTCATATCTTGGATAACAGATGTTGTTGCGGTTGCTGTGAGCAGCAATACTTGAGGAATATTGAGCTGTTTTTGGTATTGAGGCAGCTTCAAGTAGTCTGGTCTGAAGTTGTGCCCCCATTCTGAAATACAGTGCGCTTCGTCGACCACGAGTAACGAGATCGGTACTTGGGAAATAAACTGACGAAAGCGTTCATTCTTCAGGCGTTCGACCGAGATCATCAGGATCTTGGTGTCTCCGTTACGTACCGACTGCATCACTTGTTGGGCGGTTTGCCTGTCTTGGCTTGATTCGATGGCGGCCGCGCTTATGCCTTTGCTGTGCAAGAAGTTGAGCTGGTCTTTCATTAAGGCTAACAGTGGAGATATCACTAAGGTTAAGTGTGGTAGCTCTAGTGCTGGTAATTGATAGCAAAGCGACTTGCCTGAGCCTGTAGGGAATATCGCGGCAGTAGAGTGTCCAGATAGAACATTATCAATGACTTGCTTTTGCCCATTACGCAGTGAGTCGAATCCGAATACTTGTTTTAACTTCTGCTCAATCATTTATGTTCTACCTGAGTTATTAAGTGTCGTATTGATGCTAAAGCGGTCACCTCTCGATGATAGCGCTGCTTTATGAATCAAATGTCTTGCACCTGATTGTACCTAATTCTATTCTGTAGCTCCTATAGAAAAGCACTTCAAAAGTATGAATAAGTCTGAGCTTCTACAAATAATCATAGAGCAACTTGAATCCCGATTACGTATCGCACAATCTGCGACTCAACGCGCCATTGACGCTGCGACAGATGAAGAGACAGTACCTGAGCATAAGTACGATACATTGGCACTAGAAGCTTCATATCTTGCCCATGGTCAAGCGATGCGAGTGCAGGAGTGTGAAGATGATATCCAGTGCTACCGAAATCTCGTCTTACGAGACAGTGAAAAGATTGCAGTAAGCAGCTATGTTGTGGTTATTGACGAAAATGATGAATGTAAACACTTTTTCATTGGGCCAAGAGTCGGAGGACTTTCTGTCGCGTGGAATGATAATGAGGTTGCTATCGTAACGGTGAACGCACCTTTTGGTCAGGCTCTAATGGGTAAAGAAATCGGTGATGAGGTTGAGTTC
>Ga0209121_10006487_pt1 | contig 10257 bp, 6 predicted proteins | sample Cruoilmetagenom3_FD_187292 | JGI IMG/M metagenome (GOLD analysis project Ga0209121, IMG submission 187292) | Oil polluted marine microbial communities from Coal Oil Point, Santa Barbara, California, USA - Sample 3 (SPAdes) (version 2) | ecosystem: Environmental > Aquatic > Marine > Oil seeps ...
CTCACTGCGTGCCTTGTTCTCAATAACATCTAACCCGCCTTTCAAGTTATTGACTTCCGCCTGTAATGCTTTATTACGCTGCATGAGCGTATTATTTTCTTGCTTAAGCGTCGTTATGCGTTGCTCTAATACCCATGAAGCTTGAACTCTTCCTTCAGCTATCCACAGTTTATACTGTAGATAGCCGAAAAGAATAACAAGAATGGCGAGCAGAACCTTCAAGCTAAGCTAGGTATTTAAATGCCTTTTTACCCGCGTAAACTGCATTCGCGCCCAAGTCTTCTTCAATACGTAATAAGCGGTTATATTTTGCCACTCGATCAGAGCGACATAGCGAGCCCGTTTTAATTTGACCTGAACAGGTCGCCACGGCAAGGTCAGCAATCGTAGTATCTTCCGTTTCACCAGAACGATGAGAAACAACAGATGTGTAGCCTGACGCATGCGCCATTTTTATCGCGGCTAATGTTTCTGTTAAGGTACCAATTTGGTTAACTTTAATGAGGATTGAATTGGCAATATTCTTATCGATACCTTGTTTGAATATTTCAGGGTTGGTAACAAATAAATCATCGCCAACCAACTGAACTTTATGCCCTAATTTTTCGGTCATATAGCTCCAACCGTTCCAATCATTTTCATCCAAGCCATCTTCTATAGAAATAATAGGGTACTGGTCTACCCAGTCTGCTAAAAAGTCTGTCATTTGATGCGAGTCAAAACGTTTGTTTTCAGAGGCTAAAAAATACTCGCCATTGTCACAAAACTCAGAGCTAGCAACATCTAAACCCAGTGCTATATCATTACCAACCTTTAGGCCCACTTGCTCAATCGCTTGTAAAATAACCTCAATGGCTTCTACGTTTGATGATAAATCAGGTGCAAAACCACCTTCATCACCTACTGATGTACTCAAACCCTTTCCTAATAACACAGACTTCAAGGCATGAAACACCTCCGCGCCATAACGCAACGCTTCGCTGAAATTGGGTGCACCAACTGGAAGAATCATAAACTCTTGTAAATCAACGCTATTATCTGCATGCGAGCCACCATTAATGATATTCATCATCGGTACTGGCAAAATAAAATCCGTATCGCCCAGGTAGCGGTACAAGGGCAAGCCGCCTTCATTGGCAGCCGCGTGTGCTGCTGCTAACGATATACCTAGAGTAGCATTAGCACCTAATCGAGCTTTGTTATGCGTCCCATCTAGCTCAATCATTGTATTATCGATAAGCTGCTGGTCACTCGCATCCAAGCCTAGTAAGGCATCTTTTAATTCGCCATTAACATGGCCAACCGCTTTTAAAACACCCTTTCCACCGTAACGACTTTTATCACCATCACGCAATTCAATGGCTTCACGCTCACCGGTAGACGCACCTGATGGGACCATAGCGCTGCCAATCACACCCGATGCCAAAGTAACATCTGCCTGTAGCGTAGGGTTACCTCGTGAATCAAGAATTTCACGTGCTTTTATATCAACTATCTTTGCCATAACTTCCTCAAAAAATATCTTGTTTTAAAATTCGTTTTCAATAAACCCTGCTTGTTTCACAGCATCGTCTATCGTTTTCATAATACTAAGTAGTTCTTTCATCTTAGCTAGAGGCACTGAATTTGGACCATCACTTAATGCTTTGTCAGGTTCAGGGTGTGTTTCCATAAACACACCGGAAACACCAGCCGCCATTGCTGCCCGTGCGAGTGTAGGCACGAATTCACGTTGACCACCTGATGAACTCCCTTGCCCACCAGGTAATTGCACCGAGTGGGTTGCATCAAAAACAACGGGTGCATTTGTTTCGCGCATCACCGCCAATGAACGCATATCAGACACTAAATTATTGTAACCAAATGAAGCACCTCTTTCACAAACCATGATGTTCTGGTTACCCGTTGAGCGCGCTTTATCAACAACATGCTTCATATCCCAAGGTGCTAAAAACTGCCCTTTTTTAATGTTAACGGGTAAGCCTGTTTCAGCAACGCGCGTAATGTAGTTCGTTTGCCGACATAGAAATGCAGGTGTTTGTAAAACATCTACAACCGAGGCCACCTCATCCATTGGAGTATCCTCATGCACATCTGTCAGCACCGGCACACCAAGCTGGCTTTTTACTAATTGCAACACACGCAAACCTTCTTCAATACCCGGGCCTCTAAAACCATCAATAGAAGACCTGTTCGCCTTATCGAAAGATGACTTATAAATAAACGGAATACCTAAGTCGTCTGCTATCTCTTTCAACGTGCCCGCTGTATCAAGAGTCATTTGTTCACTCTCTACAACACAAGTACCCGCTATCAAAAAGAAAGGCTGATCAATCCCAACATCAAATCCACAAAGTTTCATCTTTATTCCGCCTTTTTTATAGCGTCAGAGTATTCAATAGCGGCTGAAATAAAACCACTAAATAATGGGTGACCCGTTCTCGGTTTTGACGTAAATTCTGGGTGGAACTGACAAGCTAAAAACCATCTGTGCTCTGGTATTTCAACTATTTCGACTAAGCGACCATCCATTGATTTACCAGAAATCTTCAAGCCTTCAGCTTCGAATTGTTCTAAAAATGTATTATTAAATTCATACCTATGTCGATGACGCTCAGTAATCACATCCTTTCCATAAACTCGATGCGCTAACGAACCGGGAACCAACTGACATTTTTGACTCCCTAAGCGCATGGTGCCACCTAAGTCTGAGGTTTTATCACGTTTCTCAACTTCACCCGTTTCACTTAACCACTCAGTGATTAGACCAATAACAGGATAAGGGGAATCGGGCATAAACTCGGTACTATTTGCGCCTTCAAGGCCCATTTTATTACGTGCGTATTCAATGACCGCAGATTGCATACCCAAACAAATGCCTAAGTAAGGTACATTATTTTCGCGGGCATAACGAATCGTGGCAATTTTTCCATCAACCCCTCTTTCTCCAAAACCACCAGGAACAAGAATAGCATCAACATGATTTAGCGAAGCAGTACCATTTTTCTCAATTTCTTCAGAGTCCACCTTTACAATTTCAACTAGCGTTTTAGTCTGAATGCCTGCGTGAATCAACGACTCTGTTAGTGATTTGTATGCATCCGCATGGTCGATATATTTACCAACCAAAGCTACCTTTACTGATTCGGTCGGTTCAAACAGCCCATCTACTACGTTCTGCCAGTCTGACAAATCTGCTGGAACGGTATCTAAATGTAATTTTTTAGCAACAATTTGATCTAAACCTTGATCATGTAGCATCATCGGGATTCGATAGATACTATCTGCATCTAACGCGGTAATAACGGCTTTCTCATCAACATTAGTGAACAGCGCGATTTTTTTACGATCTGACAATGGGATCGGGCGCTCAGAGCGGCAAATCAACACATCCGGTTGAATACCAATCGTCCGTAGCTCTTTTACCGAATGCTGTGTTGGTTTTGTTTTTATTTCTTTTGCCGATGCAATATAAGGAACCAGTGTTAGATGCATAAATAAGCAACGATCATCACCTAACTCCACTCGCATTTGACGAATCGCCTCCAAAAAAGGCAATGATTCGATATCGCCTACCGTACCGCCAATTTCTATTAGGGCAACATCAACACCTTCAGCACTTTGAATAATATTTCTTTTTATCTCATCAGTAATATGAGGAATAACTTGGACTGTTCCACCTAAGTAGTCACCACGCCTCTCTTTTTTAATAACTGATTCATAAATTTGGCCAGTCGTAAAATTATTCGCCTTAGACATTATGCTATTAGTAAAGCGTTCGTAATGACCCAGATCCAAGTCCGTCTCGGCACCGTCATCGGTCACATACACTTCACCATGCTGGAAAGGGCTCATTGTGCCAGGATCAACGTTGATATACGGATCCAGCTTGGTCATAGTAATGTTTAAACCACGAGCTTCAAGAATTGTTGCGAGTGAAGATGCGCAAATTCCTTTCCCTAATGAAGACACCACACCACCGGTTATAAAAATAAACTTAGCCATACAAACCTATGAAGTCAAAAATAAAAGATACTCATTATACGCGAATAGACTAACAAGAAAGCATCCTGCCAATATATTTAAGTAAAACTTGAGCTTATTTAATTCGTAATTCTGGATGGGTCCACTTTATCTGATAAGCAGGTTCATTCTCATCAGCTAGAAAAGGCTCAGCCACCCAAAGATCTGCTACGGCCACTAACTCATCGCCTAAATAAATTAATGGAAGCAAACTCCTAACCCATGGCAGAATCCGCTCTTCATTGAGTAGCTTTTTTAATTGCTTACGACCAGATCGACCCGTTAATTTAATTCGCTCTCCGCCTTGCCTAGTTCTAACAGTAACCGTGGATGAATCCCATAAATCACGCTTAACACCCCTCCCCAACAGCTCTTTTATACTGAGATTACCTAAAGGATCAGGTAAAACAAGCTTTTTACCTTGCCACTGCATCGGTTGAAGCTGATTTTTTTCAAAACGTGGTATATAAAATAATGCACCATTAAACAACCTAACTTCGTGCTCCCCCCAAGCAACAAGAGGCAACTTATCCACCTCAACTATTAACATTTTTACGATTTGCTCTAGAATTTTTTCTGACGGCGACCGAACATCCTGTGCTTTAAGCCACTGACGTATTACCAGCCGTTGAATCTCTGGCTTCTGACTTAACACTAATCCTATACCTAATTCATCATTATCCATCTTCAATAATATCGACGAAGCAATATCAACTAGAATCGCCCCGGCCTCTGCACAATGAGATGCAGACCGCGCTGTTGTTTTAGAAAAAGCAGGCCACCTGCTTTGCAGTAAAGGAATCACCTGCTGACGCAGGAAATTCCTATCGTATGCCTCATTTAAGTTGCTTGAGTCTTCGACCCACTGCAGCTGTTCTTTTTTTGCATAATCAAGAAGCTGCTGTTTACTGAGCTTTAAGAATGGCCTTAAAATTAAACCCAAGCCAAATGGGTTTACTATGGGCATGCTGGCCAAACCATCAACACCAGCCCCGCGTAATAACTGCAACATAAACGTTTCAGCTTGATCATCTTGGTGTTGTGCGGTTAGTAAGACACTGGATTCATCAATAAAATCTGAGAGTGCCGCATACCTTGCTCGCCGAGCGGCTTGCTCTGGGCCTTCACCTTGATCATTTTGTGCGTTTACTTTTTGGGAAATAAAGGGAATGTCCAGTGCTGATGCCATTTGCTCACAATGCGTTGACCAACGAGAAGAGTCTTCATGTAAACCATGATCAATATAAACTGCCAAAAAGGTAAGAGCCTTTAACTTATTTTGCAGTTGAGAACAGCTATGAAGCAGAACATGCGAGTCAACTCCGCCACTATATGCAATAACAACCTTTTTAATGCCTGTAACCGAAAGGATATATTGCTCAACGCAGTTAACAAGATCATCCAATGTGATACCTTATTTAAAAACAACTATTGAAACTTAAAACTAAGAGCAAATTAAGCTTCTGTAAATTTCCCGTAACTCATTAGGCGTTCGTATCTCTCTGATACAAGCTCATCTATTGATTTAGCACAAAGCTCATTAACTTCCTTAAGCAATACCTCTTTAATATTGCGTTTCATGACGTCTAAGTCTCTATGGGCTCCACCGAGAGGCTCTTCTATAACACCGTCAATCAAACCATTAGCCAATAACTTAGTAGAGGTGATTGCCATTGCCTCAGCAGCCTGAGAGGCTTTATCAGCACTTTTCCATAAAATGGATGCACAACCTTCAGGCGAGATTACCGAGTAGGTACTGTATTCCAGCAAATATAATTTATCACACACACCTAATGCTAAGGCCCCGCCAGAGCCACCTTCTCCAATCACAACACTGATAACAGGTGTTTTTAATGTAGACATTTCAAACAGATTTCTAGCAATCGCTTCGCTTTGCCCACGCTCTTCTGCACCAACGCCTGGGTATGCACCTGGCGTATCAATAAAGGTAATGATCGGCAAATTAAAACGCTCAGCCATATGCATTAAACGAAGTGCTTTTCTATAACCTTCAGGTCGCGGCATTCCAAAGTTTCGTTTGAGCTTCTCAGCAGTATCACGACCTTTTTGATGCCCAATCACCATCACAGGTAGTCCATCAAGCCTAGCCATTCCACCAACAATGGCAGCATCATCAGCGTAGTGCCTATCGCCGTGCAGTTCTATAAAACCGTCAACAACCCCATCAATATAATCCAGTGTATAAGGCCTTTTCGGGTGGCGTGACAATTTTGAAATCTGCCAGTCGCTTAATTTCGCGAACGTTGATTCAGTAAGAGAGAGGCTTTTTTCTTGCAGCCTATCAATCTCTTTTTTAATATCAATTTCATTGTCGCTACCCACTCGGCGAAGCTCTTCGAGCTTTGCTTCAAGGTCAACAATCGGTTGTTCAAAATCTAAATAATCTAAGTTCATAAGTATATTTTATCGTGAGTTAGCTAAATCAGCCAGCGGTATTCAATATCGAGTGAAATTTTGCTGTTCTGGCAAAACGTTTTTCAAGCCTTCCAGAAGCGCATCTTTTGGAGAAACGCGCCATTCATCTGATAGATTTAATGCTGAAGAAGCCCCCTTCAGTGTTAACTTTATTTTTACTGGACATTCCCCGCCTCGGTAGTCACTAAGTAGCTCGTACAGTTGATTTATTTTATTTTCTTGCTTTAGCGACGTTGTATCTAGTTCTATCAAAAGGTCTTTTAAAAACCGTTCACGTGCCTGCTCTATGGTCATTACCGACTCAATGCTGATTCTATTTTGCCCGGCAAAGTCATCAAAAGAAATTGAGCCTTCAATCACTACAATCTGATCAGTCAATATCGCTTCACTATACTGTTCAAAAACTTCACTATAGGCAACGGCCTCCATCCTAGCACTACCGTCATCTATAATAATAGTCGCTATTTTAGAGCCACTTTTGGTTGGACGCGTCCTTACATCAAGTATTAAACCGGCTACGGTTACCGGTTTCCCCTTAGCTCTCCTATACTGACTTCCACCAGGCGTACTCAGCTCCATATCGTGTAATACCGATAATTTGCCAGAAACAACTTTCATCATCTCCTCTCTAACTGAATCGAACGGATGCCCGGTTAAGTAAAGCCCCAGTATTGATTTTTCCTGTTTTAAGCGCTCATGCTCTGTCCACTGCTCAATGACTACCGTGTCAGATTGATGACTGGCTTCCTGCATACTCAAACCAAATAGATCATTTTGACCAATAGCTGCGCTTTTACCATGTTGCTCTGCCACTTGTAGCACGTTCGTTAATTCGTGCATCAGCTTGGCTCGGTTATCATCAAAACAATCAACAGCACCCGACCTTATTAACGCTTCTTGCACACGACGATTGGCTTTTCTTAAATCGATGCGCCTAGCTAGGTCTTCATGGCTTAAATAGTCTCCATCACTTTTTCTTTGCTTAATAATAGACTCAATAGCGGCCTCACCGACCCCTTTAATGGCACCTAAACCATAAATTATTTGGCCCTCATCATTCGTGGTAAAGCGATACTCAGAGCTATTAACATCAGGTGGAAGAATGTCTAAGCCCATATCGCGACACTCATCTATAAATAGCACTACCTTATCGGTATTATCCATATCTGAAGACAACACAGCCGCCATAAATTCAGACGGGTAATGTGCTTTTAACCAGGCTGTTTGATACGCAATTAAGGCGTACGCAGCAGAATGAGATTTATTGAAGCCATAGCCAGCAAACTTTTCCATTAAATCGAAAATATACGTTGCCACGCTTTCCTCAACGTTATTAGCAATCGCTCCGGTGGTAAACATCTCACGTTGCTTGGCCATTTCTTCAGGCTTTTTCTTACCCATCGCCCGACGTAACAAATCTGCTGTTCCAAGACTATAGCCAGCAAGGTCCTGAGCAATTTGCATCACCTGTTCTTGATATAAAATAACGCCATTAGTTGGCTCTAAGATGGGTATTAACGTTGGGTGCGGGTATTCGGCTTTTTTTCGACCATGTTTTACATTAATGTAATCATCAACCATTCCAGACTGTAAAGGGCCAGGCCTAAACAGCGCTACTAAGGCAATAATGTCTTCAAATGAGTCTGGTCGTAGGCGACGAATGAGGTCCTTCATACCTCTAGATTCCAGTTGAAAAACCGCCGTTGTGGCATAATTTTTCAGCAACTCATAGGTTAGCTCATCATCACGAGGAAGCAGGTCAATATTAACAGGCTCTTCACCCTTCGCTATCTTTCGTTGATTGATGTTTTGCAAGGCCCAATCAATGATGGTGAGTGTCCTTAAGCCTAAAAAGTCAAACTTAACAAGGCCAACCGCTTCAATATCATCTTTATCAAACTGGGTCACCAAATTGGCTCCACCTTCTTCACAATATAACGGAGAAAAGTCCGTCAATTTGCTAGGCGATATCACCACCCCACCGGCGTGTTTACCCGCATTTCGAGCAATGCCTTCCAGCATAAGAGCTAAATCAATTAACTCACGAACTTCATCCTCATCTTGGTAAGCACTTAACAGGTCTGGACTTTCATCAAGCGCCTTCGTTAGTGTCATTCCAATTTCAAAGGGAATAGCTTTCGCCAAGCGGTCAACAAAGCCATAAGGATGGCCTAATACCCGTCCAACATCCCGTATAACCGCTTTCGCAGCCATACTTCCATAAGTAATAATTTGCGATACTTTATCTCGGCCGTACTTTTCGCCCACATAGTCAATCACTCGATCCCGTCCATCCATACAGAAATCGACATCAAAGTCAGGCATGGAAACTCGTTCTGGATTAAGGAATCGTTCAAATAAAAGATCAAACTCTAAGGGGTCTAAATCAGTAATCCTTAGTGCATAGGCGATGATAGAACCGGCACCAGAACCCCGCCCAGGGCCAACTGGCACTTTATTATCTTTTGCCCATTGAATAAAATCCGCAACAATTAAGAAGTAACCAGGAAAACCCATTTGGCAAATCACATCAAGTTCACGTTTTAAGCGTGCTTGATACTCTGCTCTTTTATTGTCATCGAATGTAATTCGATGCGATGTTTCGGCAATTCTTTTATCTAGACCTTTTTGAGATAAATCAGCAAAATATTCATCAATAGTCATCCCATCAGGAACGGGAAAATTCGGTAGAAAATTTTCACCTAGGCTTAATTCAACATTACAACGTTTAGCAATTTCTACTGTGTTTTCAATCGCTTCAGGTAAGTCAGAAAAAAGCTCGAGCATTTCATCTTGAGTTTTTAGGTACTGCTGCTCAGTATGAACTTTGACACGCCTTGAATCAGAGAGCACACGCCCTTGGTTAATACACACACGCGCTTCATGAGCATCAAATTCCTCTTGATTTAAGAAACAAGGGTTATTAGTGGCCACAATAGGTGCTTGGTGACGTGTTGCTAATGCTAATAACTGATTGTTTAAAGCGTCCTCACCTTCACGTCCCACACGCTGAAGCTCGATGTAAAAACGGTCATTAAATACTTGCATCCATGAAGTGGCTAGTTGATCTGCAATGTCTAGATCATTAGATTCAAGTGAGGTAAAAAATAAACCGTCTAAGCCACCCGATAAGACGATTAAACCTTCGTTATTATCAAATATTTTTTGGCTTGTTAAATAAGGTACACCCTTATCCTGGCCGTTCAAATATGCCTCTGAAATCAACTCACATAAGGCTAAATAACCCCGCTTATTTTGCACCAATAAGGTGACGGTGTACGGCTTTTTTTGGCTAACAGAATCTTTAATTTGAACATCTGCCCCAATAATAGGTTTAACACCAGAATTGATAGCAGCGCGGTAAAATTTGACAGCTGCAAATAAGTTAGACTGATCGGTTACAGCAATAGCAGGCATTGCCAGTTCTGCTGCTCTTTTCACCAAAGGCTTTACACGAATAATGCCATCTACGAGCGAGTATTCCGTATGGGTACGTAAGTGAATAAATTTAACCAGATCACTCATGTTAACAACTGCCTCACTGGGGAAAATGATTGTCGGTAAATAGACGTTACACCAAGTGCTGCTAGTCTTTTTTTATGATCAGGCGTTGGATAGCCTGAATGTTTAGCTAAATCATACCCTGGGTATAAAACATCAAGAACAGCCATTTGTTCATCACGGTACACTTTCGCAATAATAGAGGCTGCAGAAATTTCAGCAATTATATTATCCCCTCCTTTAATGCACTCACCGGGGATTGCAATATCTGGGTAAAACGTGCCATCTACCTGCGCG
>Ga0209121_10006489_pt1 | contig 10256 bp, 7 predicted proteins | sample Cruoilmetagenom3_FD_187292 | JGI IMG/M metagenome (GOLD analysis project Ga0209121, IMG submission 187292) | Oil polluted marine microbial communities from Coal Oil Point, Santa Barbara, California, USA - Sample 3 (SPAdes) (version 2) | ecosystem: Environmental > Aquatic > Marine > Oil seeps ...
TTCGGATATTCCATTTACGGGCATATCAGCAATTCCAGCAGTGGAAAAAGCCGCTATACCCCAATACAAGGCTCTTCCGTACGACGTTATCGTTGTGCCCTCTGCTCCACTTTCACCAAAATATAGCCCAGCAGCAAAGAACATCCATAATATGACTAATAGGAAGGTCAATTTCAAAATTGGAGTATGTACAACAACATCTCGGATGAATCTTCTACTTCTCCTCGAAAGGAGTCTATTTTTCTTTTCCATTTATGAACGCTCCAACACGATAGTTATAGGATTTCTAAATCTAACGGTAATCCCCCACTTATGAAACAACTACAGAACGCCCATAAAATCATTTCCGAGAGTGTTAAGGGCTAAATAAAATGGAGCTCCTAATATCTTTACTATAGTTTTGTAGGTGCGCCAAAGTGAGCTGTTTCCACTATTTAAAGCGGAGCCGCCTTGCTTTCGACACAGCGAGCAATGACATTAACAGATACTATTGTTTATGTTTATGTCTGCGGCACTAAACTCAATGCACTCACACAGACAACTACCTTTTATCTTCACTTATCTTCGCTCTTTTAACTTTTAGCAACAGCTGTCACTGGGGCAACACTCTGAATTTACGTGCGCCTACTTGTTATTATTTGAATACGGACAAAAATTCCTGTTAATTTCGCAACCAAGCCAAAAACATCTTAAACTCCCAAGCAGAAATACGCACCACACTACAACTCAATAATTAATCCAACGTACTACGCTAACACCTTAAACCGCACCGCCTCTTTCTTCAATAATCCGGAAACTGATCTAACTCAGATATAAACGCGGTAGTTTTCTGTCATATCAATATAAAGCAATTTGCCTACCGCATTGATTAATAATGCCGTTGGCATTACTGCTTCGCTCTCATACCCTATCAAACCCAAACCGACGGGAGCTCCGTCAGGGTTTACAATTTCCAGCCTCCTAGTGGTTTTATTGTTTTCGTCGGTAAGAAGGCGATACGTTACATCAAATTTTTGGCCCGCTTCTGAGCATTTGCTTCTGGCTGAGGGCTTACTAAGGCGACTTCTACACCCTTGCGGCAATCTCTTTGTATTGCACCACCACTTCTTTGATTTGCGCCATACACAAGGTGCACCAAGTGCCACGAAAGAAAATCATCAAGGTGGGCTTGCCGATAAATGAGGCGGATTTTACGACGCCCAACTTGCTATCTTTTACCGGGCTGGCGTGCCTGATTTGGCAGATGCGTAAAACGGGAACACCAAAAGTCATAGAGCACGAAGCCAATCACTCCGACACCCACATTAAAGAAAAAAGCGACACTCGAAATAGCAGCGCCTGCGAGGGACGCATAAATTTGGAAGGGTTAATCAGAAGATGGGCTCGCCACTCGGAAGGTCATCCGAGTCGAGAACATATCCCCTGGGGGGCCAAAGCAACAAAGGCACCTAGTCAGGTAAGATCAAATACTTGAGTGAGCTGGGGCTTTATACTCAGAGACAGCCCGAGAAATCGCAACGATGCATAGAATGACATAGAAAGATTTTGCTTTATTCATTTAAGACCCCCTGTTTATATTTTTATGATTCTAAAGCAGGGAGCCCGGAAGCCATCTAGTAACTACCGGGCATCTCTAAAAGTTCTAATCTTTAGAGATACCCTAGCTATGTTTTATGGGCGATCATCCATCACTTCTGCTTCAACGTGAATAAAATCCTCTTTGCAGATTCCCATGGCGAGCAGAATATTACTTGCCACGTAGATAGATGAATAGGTCCCGATTAACACTCCCACCATAAGCGCGATCGAAAAACCTTTAATAAGCTCTCCGCCAAAGACAAAAAGAGCAACAAGTACCAGCAGTGTGGTGATGGAGGTAATTAATGTTCGCCCCAGTGTTTGGGATAACGAGACATTGATAATCTGAATGGCGTCGCCTTTGCGCATTTCGTGAAAGTTCTCACGGATCCGGTCAGATACAACGATGGTATCATTAAGGGAATAACCGATCACAGCAAGCACCGCAGCCAATACCGTCAAATCAAAGGGGATCTGAAAGACAGAAAAGAAACCCAGTGTAATAATCACATCATGAAACAAGGCTGCCACCGCACCCACAGAAAACTTGAAGTGGAAACGAAAGAGAATGTAGACCATCATCACACCGAGGGCGACAATCATGGCGATGCCGCTTTGATCACGCAACTCGTCACCCACCTGCGGGCCAACAAACTCAACACGGCGCAGGGTGACTTCACTGGATGAGGTCTTATTAAGCTCCTCAACAATATTGTTAGCGATGGACTCTTTCTCACCCTCTTGTGGCGCGAGTCGCACTAATACGTCCGTTGCCTTGCCATAGTTCTGTGCCACTGCGTCATCGTACCCTGCTGCCTTAAGAGTACTTCTAATCTCATTAAGGTTTGCAGGCTGTTGGTAGCCCACTTCTATTAAGGTGCCACCCGTAAAATCCAGGCCCAAGCTCAACTGCTGAGTAGCCAGCGAAACGATGGAAGCAACGAGCAATATGCTTGAAAATACTGCCGCGAGTTTTCTTTTACCCATGAAGTCAAGTACGGTCATTTTTAAATTTCCTCTCGGAATAGTTCAATTGGCAGACGGGGCTTATTTCGCTTCTTTATAACCGATGGACAGTTTTTCCACTGAGCGGCCACCGTATACAAGGTTCACCAAGGCGCGTGTTCCTACTATTGCGGTAAACATGGAGCACAAAATCCCTACGGATAGTGTTACGGCAAAACCTTTGACCGGGCCGGTTCCCACTGCAAATAGAATCAGTGCAACAATAAGTGTCGTTATATTTGCATCCAGAATTGTTACAAATGCGCGGTCATAACCGGAGCGGATGGCTTCCTGAGGCGAACGACCGTTGCCTAGCTCTTCTTTTATTCGTGAAAAAATCAAAACGTTGGCATCAACCGCCATACCTACCGTTAATACAATACCGGCGATACCAGGCAGTGTTAAGGTGGCTCCAGGTATTAGCGACATCACTGCCACAATCAGCAATACATTCACCAACAGCGCCACATTGGCAAAAACGCCAAACAGACGATAAAACGCCAACATAAACACCATCACCAGTGCAAAACCCAATAGCACTGACATAAGACCCGCTTCGATATTTTCTTTACCCAGGCTTGGGCCGATGGTTCGCTCTTCCACAAAATACATGGGCGCAGCCAAGGCACCAGCTCTCAGCAACAGGGCCAGTTCTTTTGATTCCAAAACGCTATCCAGGCCAGTGATACGGAAACTGTGCCCCAAAGCGGACTGAATCGTGGCGACGTTAATGGCGTACTTTTCTACGTAACGCTCTTTTTCACTAACAAATACGCCACCCTCTTTTCTAACCTTGGTGCGCTCTTTATGTTCAACAAAGATAACCGCCATACGCCGCCCGACATTATCACGGGTAACGCGGTTCATTCTCTTTCCACCCCCACCATCCAGCGTTATGTTCACCTGTGGACGACTATTTTCATCAAAACCGGAACGGGCATTTACCACACGCTCACCGGTAACGATAACTTTTTTAAGGGTTAGTACAGGCGCGCCTTTGTCACCCTTAAAAGGGAATAACTCCGAGCGGCTGGAAACGCGTCCATTCATGGCGGCCTCAAGGTCTCCCTCACTGTCCTCCAGCCTGAACTCCAAGCTGGCGGTGCGCCCTAAAACACGCTTGGCTTCGGCGGTATCCTGCACACCTGGAAGCTCCACCACAATGCGATCAACACCTTGTCGCTGCACGATGGGTTCCGCCACGCCCAGTTCGTTCACCCTGTTGCGCAGGGCGGTGAGGTTTTGAGTAATTGCATAATCCTGTATTTCTTTCAGCGCGGATTCTGAAAGCTGAAGTTTGATAAATTGCTCTGCGGCACCTTCGTCAACACTGATAACAAACTGTCGGAAGTTTTCCCTGATCCAGGCATTGGCCTTTAACTGCTCCGCAGGGTCGGTAAATTTTACGGAGATTTTTCCGCCTCCCTCTCGTTTAGCAGAACGATAACGAATTCCCTCTTTCCGTAGACCAGAGCGAATTTCGTCGATATAGCCGGTAGTACGTGGCTCGAGGGCTTTCTCCATATCCACTTCAAGTAAAAAGTGTACGCCGCCCCGTAAATCAAGCCCGAGATTCATTGGGCTTGCTCCAAAAGAAGCCAGCCAATCTGGCATGGTAGAGGCAAGATTTAGAGCAACCACATAGTCATCACCCAAGGCGGACTTTACCAAGTCTTTGGCGATCAGCTGGGTATCACCATCATGAAAACGAATCACGCCTGATGCGCCCGACAAAGCACTAGACTTAACCTCAACCCCAGCTTGCCCAAGAGCCTCCAGTGCTTTATCCAACACTGCACCATCAACTTTCCCAGATGCCGTTGCGCCGGAAATTTGCACAATGGGGTCTTCAGGGTAAATATTTGGCAAGGCAAATATCAAGCCTACCAAGCAGACAAAAACAACCAGTAAATTTTTCCACAATGGGTATTTGTTCAACATACGGGGCGCCCTGGCGTCATTCGATTCCAATTTAAAGTGCGTTTATTACACCTACAGAAATGAGAGGTGCGTTTAGGATAGACCAATTAGCTGTGTTCATTGCAGAAGAGCTTGTTTTTCTTCAGGTACCAACAGTAGGTATTTTAGGACAGGCAACAATGTGCGCAAAGAGAGAGTTTACTTATAGTAAGTGAACGTTTGCGCACATCTTCGCAAAAAAATAACCTTTAGCGACACCACATGAAAGCAAGGTGACGCTTATGCAAAGGTCTTTCACTATATGGCTTTCATTGTACCTTTAGGCAAGCTGGCAATAATTGAAGCACGCTGAAATTTCAGCTCCAGCTTGTCAGAGACTTCTACCACTACAAAGCCTTCGCTGACCTTGGTGATTTTACCCACGATTCCCCCGCTAGTGACCACTTCATCGCCTTTCTGTAACGAGGCAATTAAATTAAGTTTCGCCTTATCCCGTTTACGCTGGGGGCGCATCACAAAGGTATAAAAGATAAGGAGGAAACCCGCCAGAAGTGCCACTTGGATCATGGGATTTGGCCCTTCCATAGGAGGGGGGACGGCTTCTGCAAAAGCAGGGGATATAAAAAAGTTCATTCTTGAAACACCTCTTTTTTTCTACAAATATTTTACTAAAAATTTCCAATATTGGATTTCATACGCTGTTTTTAAAGTACTAACTCTCGGGCGAAGGTCTAACTAAATGCCCATCCCTATTCGAGCACCGGAGTCAACGACCCGCGCTTTTCATAGAACGCATCCACAAAGGCGCTCAATCTACCTTGTTCAATGGCTGTACGCAAACCCTTCATCAAGCTTTGATAATAATGAAGATTGTGAATGGTATTCAGCTGCGCTCCTAGCATTTCTTTACATTTGTCGAGATGATGAAGATAAGCGCGGCTAAAGTTTTTGCAGGTATAGCAGTCGCATTCGCTATCCAGCGCAGAGGTGTCAGTTTTATTTACAGCATTACGAATTCTTACCACACCATTTGACGTAAAAAGATGGCCATTACGCGCATTGCGTGTAGGCATCACACAGTCAAACATATCAATGCCTCGGCGCACCGCTTCGACAATATCTTCTGGTGTACCCACGCCCATCAAATAACGTGGGGCATCCTTAGGCATTTGAGGGGTAATACTGGAAATCACCTTTTTCATTTCATCTTTCGGCTCACCCACTGAAAGCCCGCCGATGGCGTAACCGTTAAAGCCAATTTCCAACAAACCATCCAGAGAAATTTTTCTAAGTGGCTCGTACATACCGCCTTGGATAATACCAAACAGGGCTGAGGGATTATCACCATGCGCCACTTTGCTGCGCGCGGCCCAGCGCAGGGACAACTCCATGGAATGGCGAGCCTCTGCCTCCGTCGCCGGATAGGGCGTACACTCATCAAAGATCATCACAATGTCACTGCCCAGCTCTCTCTGCACCGCCATTGAGCGCTCGGGATCAAGAAAAACCGGCGAACCATCTACCGGAGAACGAAAAGCAACACCCTCTTCGGTGACTTTTCTCATTTCTCCCAGACTGAACACCTGAAACCCACCCGAGTCGGTCAGGATTGGGCCAGACCAGCCGATAAAATCATGCAGATCACCATGGGCGCGTACAATTTCAGTGCCTGGCCGAAGCATAAGGTGGAAGGTATTACCGAGAATAATCTCTGCGCCAATCTCACGAATATCGCGGGGTAACATCCCTTTGACCGTACCGTAGGTGCCGACGGGCATAAATGCAGGCGTTTCAACATTGCCTCGCTCAAATTCAAGAGTGCCGCGCCGCGCATCACCGTCAGTGTTTTTTAACTGAAATTTCATTGCTTGTTATAACCGCCAGAGGTTCGTTATTCACTAACAGGGGAAGAAATAAACATGGCATCCCCATAACTATAAAATCGGTACTCTTCTTCAACGGCCTTGCGATAAGCATTCAAAACATGCTGCTTGCCCGCAAGAGCACAAACCAACATCAATAATGTCGATTTTGGTAAATGGAAATTTGTCAGCAGTGCATCCACCACACCAAAAGAGTAACCAGGGTAGATAAAAATATCTGTTTCACCGTGGTAGGGCTTTAATTCTCCCTGAGCGCAGGCACTTTCTAAACAACGGGCGCTGGTAGTGCCCACTGCAACCACTCTACCCCCGGAGGCTTTGACCTGATTAATCTTATCAACGACGGCTTGATCAACCTCAATATACTCACTGTGCATAGGATGATCTTCCACCTGATCAACTCGTACCGGTTGAAATGTGCCAGCGCCCACATGAAGGGTTACGAACACAAACTCAAGCCCCTTGTCCTTTAAACGCTGCAATATTGCTTCATCAAAGTGCAAGCCCGCAGTGGGAGCGGCCACCGCACCCGGTATAGCCGCATAAACGGTTTGATAGCGCTCGCGGTCCTCACTGGCGTCCTCGCGCTCCATATAAGGAGGCAGAGGCATATGACCGTGTTTTTCCAGCAGGCTAAGCAAGGACTGCTCGCCATTAAAAGTCAGCTCAAAGAGATCGCCTTTCCGCCCCTTTACCCTTGCCTCTATTCCCCCTTCAAGCAATATAGCAGATCCAGAGGCAGGAGATTTGCTTGCGCGAACATGGGCTAAAGCGCTGTGTTCACCCGTAATACGCTCAATGAGCACCTCAACCTTGCCACCGGTTTCCTTTCGCCCAAAAAGCCGGGCAGGAACCACCTTGGTATTGTTAAATACCAGCAGGTCTCCCTCGTGTAGCAAATCAAGGATATCGGTAAATTCAAGATGGGAGACTTGGCCGCTTGTTTTATCGAGGGCCAAAAGACGGCTATCGCTCCTGCCTGACAAGGGGAATTGAGCAATTAATGCATCAGGAAGTTCGAACTGAAACTCGCTTACTTTCATGTCCTGTCGAGCCTAAAAAAGCGGCTAGACTATAGCGAAGCTATTGATAAGTCCAGCTTGTTAAGTACAACAAAAAGCCCAAACGCTCAACACAGACACTAATTTATAACCAAACACAAATTCATTACAGCTTTGTCATATTTTCTAAACTAAGGCTTGACTCGCCCAGTAGAATCAGTAAGATTAGCGCCTCGCTTCGGGCAAGACACTGCACACGGATGAAATATCCAATGGCAGGACTAGGGTGGTTAGCTCAGCTGGGAGAGCGTCGCCCTTACAAGGCGGATGTCACAGGTTCGATCCCTGTACCACCCACCAAAATACCCGATAGCTATTCGGAGCGGTAGTTCAGTTGGTTAGAATACCGGCCTGTCACGCCGGGGGTCGCGGGTTCGAATCCCGTCCGCTCCGCCATTTTCTCTTATGGCAAACAATCCACAAAGTAGACAAGAACCTGAGGGATTACCTAATCTAGGCCCTCAGTGATACTCGGTCAAAACTGGATAGAAAAAACCTCTTTCAAAAGAAACACTCGCAAAGCCCCTCAAAACGAGCAGAAGCTAAACAGCTACCAAGTCACCAGCTCACACCACAACCCTTATCTCCACATGCCTCAATTTCTATATCTTTAATCATCAAGGCGATGCCCTTTTCATCCACTTTTTCTTTAATTTGGCTTCGATAGGATTTCACCACGCCCACCCCTTCGATCACCGCATCGTATACCAGCCAGCCCTGATCTGTCTTCCTCAAGCGGTAATCCACCAGAATTGGCATTTTTTCCTTCTGTAAAATTCTACTACGGACAATGGCCTTCCTGTGAGTCTTATCAAATACCGGGGCCTTAAACTCTATCTCCTGGCCGTCATAGGCGGCAAAGGCATTTGAGTAGGTTTTTATCAAGATATTGCGGAAGGCAAGGGTAAATGCCTGCTGCTGCTCATTACTGGCCTTTTTCCAGTTTGAGGACATCACTAGCCGGGACATTAGTCGCGCATCAAAGATTGGCAAAAGCTCTTGCTCTACAAGCTGCTTCACCAGGTCAGGAGACTCCTCTATGGCGGCCTTCTCTTGCGTTAAACGATCGGTTAAACGCTTTGCCGCACCCTCCGCGACTACTTTTGGGCCAATCGAACTAGAGCCAGCCAGCTGAACACTGGCTTCCTTCGCAGCCAGCACTCCCGGCATAACGACAGATAAACTCAGCAACAAAGCCGAAAAAATTGAATTTAATTTAAGCGCTGAAATAGAAGCCATATCCTTATACTCCATCATTCATTATGAACAGGGCGTGAATAGCAAAATCAGTCACCATAAGGCATGAGGCAGATAAGCCCACTGAGCGCGAATAGCTAAAAACAAAACAACTGTCTGGGGCTACACACAGCAGCCCCAGGTAGAGTCGCTTTACTCTGGCTTATAAGTAATTTTTGCCTGAGAAAGAACAACATTTCCTTTTTGGGTTTCAGCAGAAACAATTGCTTCGCCTTCACCAACAACCCAGAACTTAGTAATGATGCTATCACCACAGTAAACCTGATCAGCAAAGCGTGCTTCCATAGAAACAAAGCGATCTGGATCACCGCCACAAAGCGCCTTCACAGCCGCGCGTCCAACGAAACCGTAGGAGCAAAGTCCGTGTAGGAACGGCTCTTTGTAGCCGCCCATCTGTGCAAAAGCAGGGTCAATATGAATTGGGTTACGGTCGCCAGTAAGACGGTATAACGCAGCCTGCTCAGTATGAGTCACATCTTCAACAACATGATCGGGATCACGCGCTGGTGGCTCATTTTTTCCTGCAGTAGAAGGACCACGCTCGCCACCAAAACCACCGGCACCACGAATAAACATCGTAGAGTGGACAGTGAAGATAGGGCCATTTTTATCGGATACTTCGCCTTCAACACCCAGAACCGCAGCCTTGCCTTTATCCCAAACTTCGGAAATTTTTCCTACGGCTGTGCCTTTACAGTTAGAGGGAATTGGACGGTGCAAAGTAATAGATTGCTCTCCGTGAAGCAGCATAGCCAGGTTGAATTCAACATTGGCAATCAAACCACCCATAGTCGCCATACCAGGCACAACACCAAATGTAGGTAATACCTTTGGACCACGGCCTTCATAAAGAAAATCCAATTCTTCAGGCGGCTTAGCACCGGTTGCTACTGCATACAACTGAACAGCATTGGAATCCCATTCAACGGGCATAGGATCAAATGTAATACCGAGCAAATCATTTGTAATTTTCTTAGACATTATTCCTTACTCCTTATTAGTCATTACCCTTAAAACTTCACCTTTCGCGGATAAACAGAAGCCTCAAGAATTAGAGAAACTTAAAAAATATTGCGCTTCCAAAAAAAAACAGCCCACTAAAAAGCGGGCTGTTTTAAACTTTCATCAAAGAGCTGACAAAAATTAAGCAGTGATTTCTGCAATTTTAGCAGTCAGTTCGTTCTGCTTAGCAGAAGGCTGAACGCTTTGCATAGCCATCATTTTGCTCATGTCGCCTTCAACTTTAATTTGACCGCTCATGAAGCCCTGCATTGCTGCAGACTGGTCTTGCTCGATGAACAATTTATAAGCAAGATCTTTAGGTACGATCAAAGTAGTTGAAGCACCGTCGATAGTTCCACGCTCAAGGTTTCCACCATTAAGAGCCATGTTCACTTCACCGCTATCATCAGTAACAGTTAGGTTTAACTGAAGGTCAGCCAACTGTGCAGGCACTTCAAGATCACCAGCTGCAGCACGCAGCTCTTCAACTTTTGCAAACCAATCATCGCTTAAGAATTCTACAGACATGTTCATATCTCCGTTAATGTTT
>Ga0209121_10006490_pt1 | contig 10252 bp, 7 predicted proteins | sample Cruoilmetagenom3_FD_187292 | JGI IMG/M metagenome (GOLD analysis project Ga0209121, IMG submission 187292) | Oil polluted marine microbial communities from Coal Oil Point, Santa Barbara, California, USA - Sample 3 (SPAdes) (version 2) | ecosystem: Environmental > Aquatic > Marine > Oil seeps ...
AAGGAGCATACGAAAGTATAAAACGGAGATGCCTCCGGAAGATTGGATTATCAGTATGATCCACTGTGCCACAAGAGCCCCCTCCCCTATAAACAGTCAACCGGTTCGTTTTATACGGATCAGCTCCCCCGAAATGAAGGACAAACTTTATGAGGCAATGGTTTCCGGCCGGCAGAAAATGCTGAAATCCCTGGAAACACAGGGGAAGCCAAAGAGGCTGAGGAACTGGATAAACAGCTACTGGCGATTCGCGGAATTCATGTTCAAGGCGCCTGTTCTTTTAGCTGTGGGAACGGTCCTTTCAACTCAAAGTTTTTCAGAAAGATTGTTTGAGGCCGGATTAATTGAGAAAAATGCAAGGAGCAGCACCGATGTGGATATCACCATTGGTCTGGCCCTGAAGGGATTCCTTCTTAAAGGGGAAGAACTCGGTCTGGGTTCATGTATTCTTACCGCTCCACTTGTTTTCATATCGAATATTGAGGAGATTCTCGAGATAAAGGATATACGCATAAAATGCCTTGTTACTGCAGGTTTACCCGATGAAGAACCCCGATTACTTGAGAGAAAAAGTGTCGAAGAGGTGTATGTGAAGGGCTAAAGGCTAAAGGCTACGGGCTAAGGGCTGGAGGCTGAAGGTTTCTTAAAAGTCAAAAATGCCCCCTCTCTCTTGAAGGGAGAGGGTTGGGGTGAGGGTGAATACAACATCATTTCACGCACTTACGTCTCCCTCCCCTTTATCCCCTCCCGCCAGGGGAGGGGAAATCTGACTTTTTACGAGTTCATCAAATTTGAGGTGTCCGTTTAAAATGTCAAGAAGAGTGGTTATTACTTCCATAGGAGTTTTCTCGTCTCTCGGTTTTTCTATTGAACAGATTGTTGACAATTTGAAGAACGGAAGGGTCGCTTTTGAGAGACCTTCCTTTGATGACAGTGTGGTCACCTGCCCTGTCAGGGACTTCGACATAAGAGATTTCATCAATCCCTTTAAAGACCGTCGATACCTGAACCGGGGGGCACAGTTTTGCGTGGTATCGGCCGCAGAGGCCGTAAAAAATGCCGGAATCAGTAAGGAATTACTGGCAGATGCGGGTTTATTCGTCGGAGCCGGTCCCAACCTGGACATGGGAGGGGAATTTCCGGAAGTCCGCGGAGGTGATATAGACCGGGAATATCTCAAGGCGCTCTGGATTTTGAGGTTTCTCCCGAATACGGCTGCTTCCGCTATAGCGAAACTTGCAGGCATACACGGTGAAAACTCTACGATAACTACTGCGTGTGCAGCCTCCCTGCAGGCCATCGGAGAGGCATATCGAAAAATAAGGGATGGTCATCTCGACCTGGCTCTTGCAGGCGGTGGTGATTCACGTCTAAGCCGCGGAGGCATCCTCGCCTATAAAAAAGCCCAGGCATTGTATACCGGGAATAGCGATCCTGGGAAAGCGAGCCGCCCTTTTGATATCAACAGAAACGGATTCGTCCCCGGCGAGGGGGGCGCCTTTTTTCTATTAGAAGAGTTGAATCATGCACAAAAGCGGGGTGGAACAATCTACGGGGAAATTTGTGGTTTTGGAAACTCGATTGACGGATATAACATGACTGCCCCGACCCCGGATGGAAGGTGGGGAGAAAAAGCGGTACTTACCGCCTTGAATGAAGCGGGAATGTCTCCTCGTGATATTGATGTAGTATCCGCCCACGGAACAGGCACATCCCTTAATGATGATATGGAGGCAAACTTGATAGATCGCGTCTATGGGGATAATACACCCTTTGTCATTGCCCCGAAGTCATGGATCGGACACTTATCGGCGGCCTGCGGGGCCGTGGAACTGGCGATCACTCTGGCCTGTACGCGAAATAATTATCTGCCTGAGATAAGGAATCTGAAAGAGCCGTGTCACTCGAAAATTAACTTCGTCAGGAATGGGCGAAAACACTCAATCAACACGGTTATGGTAGAAAACTTCGGCTTTGGGGGACAGAATAGCGCACTTATTGTAAAAAGGATTAGGGATTAAAGGATTAAGGCTAATCGCGGGACAAGTTTCGTTTAATCCTCTAATCCTTTAATCCTTAATCCTGAAATCGGAGATTGCGGTGAACATTTGCAGTAAAATAGCGGTAAATACAAGCTTGGACGGCTTTGTTCTTATTGATGAAATCACCGAAGCCGGAACGGAAAGCATCAAAGGGATTAAAAATTTTTCTAATTCTCCCGCTTACCTGGGTATTGAATCTCTTGCCCAGTTAGGTGCTTATCATGTCCGTTTCCTCACCCGTTTTGAGAGGCACGCGTTTCTACTCAAGATAACACACTACCGGATGTCCGCGGAGCAGGTTTTAGACGGCAGATACCTTTTATATGGAACACTCATGAACCGGAGTGATTCCGCACTTGTCTATACCTTAGAGGCTAAAAAGGGAAATGAAATACAGATTCAGGGTGAGTTCCTGTATGGAACTGTTGATTATAACGACAATTTCAAGAAGGATATATTACAAAACCATTACCGGAAGGTGTTTTCATGTTTGCTAAACGATTTCAAAACAGAATAGCCATCCAGAAGCAGTCCGGCCTGTACCGGAATCCCCCTGAAATAAGGGAAAAGGAGGGGAAATATCTTCTTATCGGCAATAAAAAGGTCCTTAATTTTGCATCCAACGACTATCTTGGCCTCAGCACATCTGAGGAACTGAAGCACAAAGTGGCCAGGAATTTTCAGAAATACAGCACATCCTCCTCATCATCACGGCTTGTTTCGGGCAATTATTCGGTTATCACACGGGCGGAAAAAGAATACGCACAATATTTCGGCTATGCGGACGCACTTTTTTTCCCCAGCGGCTATCAGGCAAATGTTGGAATTCTTTCGACTTTTTTCGAGCAGGGAGATACTTTGATCTTCGACAAACATATCCACGCAAGCAGTGTCAAAGGAATGACCTTAAGCGGAGCCGACTTCCTGGGATATAATCATAACTCCATGTCCCACCTTTCTAAAAGATTGAAGGCAAACAATCAGAAACAGGTCGCCGTCCTTACGGAATCTCTTTTCAGCATGGATGGTGATTTTCTGGATGTTGACGGTTTGGGAAAACTCAAAGGGCTTCACGGTTTTTTGAGCGTGGTAGATGAGGCACACGCATTGGGGGCGGTAGGCGAAAACGGCCGCGGCATTGCCCGTGATGTGGCAGATATCGCAGTAGGAACTTTCGGCAAGGCACTGGGGCTTTTCGGCGCATTTGTACTTTTACCGGAAGGACTGAAAGAATATCTCTTCAATTTTTCTTCTCCCCTTATCTACACCACTACCCTTCCCGAGGCGCATGCAGCCTCGACTATGGATCTGTTGGAAATCATCTCCAAAAATGAAGATCAAAGAAAACATCTGCGCGAAGTAAGCCATCTCTTAAAAGAGGGTTTGATATGTGAAGGATTTAAGGTTAATGGGGATGCCCATATTCTTGCCCTGGTAATCGGAGATGAAGACAGGGCTGTGAAGGTGTCCCGGAATTTGCTCGAGAAGGATATATTTGTTTTACCGGCCAGGTACCCCACGGTGCCGATGGGCCGGGCAATATTGAGGATCGGCATGACCGCTTCGCACACTGAAGATGATGTAAAAAACTTTATTACCACCTTAAAGGAGACGGTTTCGTAAAAAGCTCCACTATGCCGACGCGTCGGCATTATAATGGAAAGTAACTTTTACAAAGCATGTTTAAGGCCGATGAGGGCATCGGCCCCTACATATGTAGGGGCTGTTCCCCGAACAGGCCGATGCTGTGTATCTGGATAAGGAGACATACAGAAATTTTGAATAAACAAATGGACGATTTTTATGTTGTCGGAACCGATACAGGTGTGGGAAAAACCGTATTATCCCTTTTACTGATGCAGTTTTTCTATTCGAAGGATTTTACGCCCTTTTACCTGAAACCTGCCCAGACGGGATGCCGGAATCCCTACGATACAGACAGCGATGCGAAATTTATTTATCAAAATGTAAAGCCTTTGAGCGGGGGAGACCCGGCTGATTCTGTGATCTACTGTTTTAAAAATCCCAAGGCCCCCTGCTTTGCGGCCCGGGACGAAGGAAAAGAAATAGATTTCAGGATAATACAGGAAGTCATAAATAAGAAGAAAACTCTTTACTCTCCCATTATTATAGAGGCGGCCGGCGGACTTTTTGTGCCTGTCAATAAAGAACTGTTGATAATAGATACAATCAAGATAACAAAAGCCAGACCGATTATCGCCTCCAGGGCCGGACTCGGAACTATAAACCATACACTCCTCACCGTAGAGGCCCTGAAAGGAAGGGGAATAAAACCGGCGGGAATTGTTCTGATAGATTCCGGAGATGCGAGCACACACCAGGACATGATCAGCGAAAACATAGAAGCCATTGAAAAGATCTCCGGGATAAAAGTTGCCGGAGTAATCGGAAAGATCATTGATTTTTCAAATCCAGATCGAGATTGCTTCTCACCCCTTGAAAGATTGTTTGAGACCTTTGCATAACGTCCCCTTTTGACCAATTTTTGCGTCAGTCTCAAATTTGATGGACTCGTAAAAAGTCCAAACCCGGGTCATTGCGAGAAGCGTAGCGACGAAGCAATCTAATAAATACAGGAAGTTATAAGGTGCGAGATTGCTTCGCTCCGCTCGCAATGACACCTTTTTCGATTTCCAAGTAACTCGTTTGGCCGAATTTGATATAACTTGTTGATTTTTCTGGGCACTATCCAGATACACAGCATCGGCCTGTTCGAGGAACAGGCCCTGCTATATGTAGGGGCCGATGCCCCCATCGGCCTTAAAGATGCCTTGTAAAAGTTACTTTCCATTATAATGCCGCAAAGTGGCATAGTGGCGCTTTTTAGGAAGCCATCAAAGATTATTTATCAGGTAAAAGCCCCCTCCCTGCCAAGTCACACTTTTAACGGAATTCGTAATTTAATTCAAAATCGTTATAGTGGAATAGATTTTGCAATAAAGGTGATAATACAACTAACTATCGTCAAATACATGACACCCGAATCTCTAAGTACAGATACCTGCCACAAGGCTTCCAGGGAAAAGGGATTCAGGTTTTTGGAAGGAAGAAAATGAAAACCGCAACCAAGGTAACCCTCGCAATATTTATAACAGCCCTGATAATTACAAGCATTTTAGGTCCCCTTGTTTATGTTACAAGCAAGAAGAACATGGAAAATGCAGTATTCGCACATTTAATCTCAACGGCCAGTTCAAGAGCAAGACACCTGGAAAACTTTCTGGATATGCAGAGAGAAAAGGTATTGCAGTTGGCTCAGAGTGTGACTGTTGAAGAATTTCTGCGCGCAAGTGAACGTGCCCCGGATTACAGGGATAAATTTAATACTGCCATAAAAAGGCTGGACAGGACAGAAGAGGTCAACGAATCTATTTATGAGATTTTTATTTTGAACCCGTATGGAAAGGTTGTTGCCTCCAGTGACAGGCGCAGGGTTGGTATGGACAGATCCCATGATGCCTATTTCCTGGGTGCAAAATCAGCGGGGGCATACATTAAAGATGCCTATATTTCCAAAACCACAGGCAAGCCATCGATTGCTATTTCTGCTCCCATTATTTGTAGAGGAGTAAGAGAAATTTCAGGTGTAATTGTTATCAGGATCAGCCTTGACGGGATAAACAGGATAACCACCGACAGAACCGGTCTGGGCGGAACAGGCGAGACCTATCTCGTAAACGAAAACGACTATATGATAACCCCCTCCCGTTTTATTAAAGATGCCCCTTTCAAACTGAAGGTTGATACCGAACCCGCAGGGAAAACTTTTGAAGGTGTCAAAAAGGCTGGCACGGAACAACATGAATATGGCGCTCTTATATATAAGAATTACAAGGGCATTAAGGTTCTGGGGGTACGCTATTATATGCCGAAAATGCGGTGGATCCTCGTGGCGGAGATTGATGAATCCGAGGCATTTGCGCCTTTGAACAAAATAAAATTCCTCTTTCTTTTTACCATTCTTGTTGTTCCATTACTGGCATGGCTTACAGGCAGATATATTGCGAGGGCCATGACCAGACCGATCCGCGTGCTGCATAAAGGTGCCGAAATAATAGGTCAGGGAAATCTGGACTATAAAGTCGGAACAGATGCAAAGGACGAAATCGGCCAGCTTTCACGGGCCTTTGATGAAATGACGGAAGGTTTAAAGAGGTCTACGACATCGATAGAAGAACTCAACAAAGAGATTGACATACGCACGCAAGCAGAAGAAGCGTTGCAACAAGAGAAGGATTATTCCCAGAGCCTGATTGAGACAGCGCAAGTTATTATGCTGGTACTTGATACAGAGGCTCGAATCGTCAGATTTAATCCCTATATGGAAGAGATTTCGGGGTATAGCCTGGAAGAGGTCAAGGGCAAGGACTGGTTTTCAACCTTCCTGCCTGAGCGTGATCAGGATCACATCCGTGAATTGTTCCGGAAGGCAGTGTCAGATATACAGACACAAGGAAATGTAAATACCATTGTTACCAAAGACGGGCGGGAACGCCTGATTGAGTGGCATGATAAGACACTCAAGGATGCCGACGGCAATGTTGCAGGAATGCTTTCGATCGGACAGGACATTACAGAACGCAGACGTGCGGAGGAAAAGCTGCGGGAGAGTGAAGAAATATTCAGGACCATGAGCACGGCGGCCAATGATGGCATTATTATGATAGATAATAGAGGTAAATTTACCTATTGGAACGATGCGGCAGAAAAAATATTCGGTTATACGGGTGAAGAAATCCTGGGAAAGGAATTGCGTTCCTCTCTTGTACCAAAGCGCTTTCTCGAAGCATCTGAAACGGGATTCAGCAGATTCAAGATGACCGGACAGGGTGCTGCCGTAGGGAAGACACTTGAACTGACTGCTGCAAGGAAGAATGGGGCGGAAATACCCATAGAGTTATCCATGTCCGCAGTTCAAATTGGTGGGGAGTGGAACGCCATAGGCATCGTACGCGACATCACCGAGCGTAAGAAGGCAGAGGATGAATTGCAAAAGGCCAAAATAGAGGCGGAAGAGGCAAGCCTGGCAAAGAGCCAGTTTCTTGCCAGCATGAGTCATGAGATCCGCACACCCATGAACGCGATAATCGGCATGTCCGAGCTTCTCGCGGGCACTTCCCTTTACGACGAGCAGAATGATTATGTGGAGATGATACAGGTTTCGGCTGACAGCCTCCTCGGTATAATAAATGATATACTGGATCTGTCAAAGATTGAAGCGGGACATATCGAACTCGAAGAAAATGAGTTCAACCTCAGGGAGGTCGTGGAAACAACGGGCGTTACACTGGCAACACGGGCGAACAAAAAGGGTCTTGAGCTTCTGTGTCATATAAGGCCTGATACGCCGGCACATATTGTGGGTGATCCGATGAGGCTGCGTCAAATCCTGGTCAATCTCGCAGGCAATGCCATAAAATTTACTAAAAATGGCGAGATTGTTATAAGCGTGGAAGCAGCCGAAAAGAAGAATGGCCAAGCGGTTTTACACTTCCGTGTTTCCGATACGGGGATCGGCATCCCGAAAGAAAAACAGGAGAAGATATTCAAAAGTTTCACCCAGGCAGACAGCTCTACAACCCGTCAATACGGGGGTACGGGTCTCGGTTTGACCATTTCAAGACAGCTCGTTGAAATGATGGGCGGCAAAATCTGGGTGGAAAGCGAAGAGGGAAAGGGAAGCGTCTTTCATTTCACCATTCACACATGTACAGTAGAAGAAACCGTGGACAAATATGATGTAGTGCCGGGGGAAATAATTCATCTCAGGGTTTTAATTGTGGATGACAACTCAACGAACCGCTTGATCTTGCGTGAGATAACTTCCGCATGGGGGTTTTTACCCGGGGAAGCGGAAAGCGGCTCAACTGCCCTCCGGGAATTAAAACAGGCAAAGAAAAATGGCAACCCTTATCAGTTTATTCTCCTGGACAAAAACATGCCGCATATGGACGGGTTTGAAACGGCCGAAAGAATAAAGAAACTGCCGGAATATACCGATTTACCCATTATCCTTTTGACATCAAGTGAAGCAAAAGGTGACAGAAGGAAGGCAAACGATATAGGGATTTCAGAAGTTTTGCTGAAACCTGTAAGACGTTCAAAGCTTTATGATGTTATCGTCAGCTCCATCGTCGGTGTCAGAAAGAAGAAAGGGCTTCCTGAAAAGCAAGTAGCCGAATCATCTCTCAAAGGCAAACCCATAGAGATACTGCTTGCCGAGGACAACCTGATAAACCAGAAACTGGCCGTAAGGCTTCTGGAAAAGCAGGGCTGGCGGGTGAGTGTTGCCAACAATGGTAAAGAGGCTGTTGATCTCTCTGGCAGGAACGGCTTCGATCTTATTTTGATGGATGTTCAGATGCCCGAGATGGACGGGATTGAGGCAACAAAGGAAATAAGAAAAAGAGAGGAAGGTACAGACAGATACATTCCCATTATAGCCCTTACAGCCCACGCCTTTGAAGAGGACAGGAAGAAATGTCTTGCCGCGGGCATGGACGGATACGCGGCAAAGCCAATAAAGGTTCAGGAGCTTTTTGCAACGATGGAAGAGACACTGAATTCCAGTGACACGAGGACACATAAGGAGGCATAAGATGAAGGAAGAAAATGCCAGGCCGGTATTTGACATGGATCATGCTCTGGACATAACCGGCGGGGATACGGAATTTTTAAAAGAACTGGTCGAATTATTTAATGCCGATTGTCCCCAGAAATTAAACGTTATATCCAGGGCCATAGAGGATAAAGACTTCAAGACTCTCGATGAAGCCGCCCACAGCCTTAAGGGAGCATCCGGCAACCTTGGGCTTGCCTGTCTCCATGAGCTTTCTTTAAAACTGGAAAAGATGGGAAAATCGGAGAATACCGATGGGGCAGATGAAACCTTCAAAGAGCTTGAAGAGGAGATTGAAAGATTCGGGAAGTTTATTTCAAGGCCGGGATGGGAAGAAAAATGAAGTTGCTCATAGTGGAAGATGAAAAGACTATCCGCATGACTCTGCAAAGGCTGTTGGAAACTCAGGGATATGATGTTCTGGCGGCGGAGAATGGCCGGGAGGGCTGGGAAATCTTTGAGAAAGAAAAGGATGACATCTATTTTGCCATCCTTGACTGGATGATGCCTGAAATGAATGGCCTCGAACTGTGCCGCCGGATAAAAGAAAGTTCTGTTTCTCATTATATCTATGTAATGTTCCTGACAGGGAAGAAAGATGTAGAGAGTATCATCGAGGGATTTGAAACAGGAGCCGATGACTATATTACGAAACCCTTTAACAGGAGGGAGATTCTTGCCCGTTTAAGTGTGGGCGAAAGAATTGTTGACCTTGAGAAAAAACTGAAAGAAAAAAACGAACTGCTTCACATACTTGCAATAAAAGATGGCCTCACGGGAATTTTAAACAGGAGGGCACTCTTTGAACGACTGGAAGAAGAGTTGTCCAGGTCGGACCGTATAAGGAATCCATTATGTCTGATTATGCTTGACATTGATCACTTTAAAAAAGTTAATGATGTACACGGACATGTAATGGGCGACAAGGTCCTTGTCGAAGTTGTTAACAGGATAAATTCTGTGTTAAGGCCTTATGATATTATTGGCAGGTACGGGGGCGAAGAATTTCTGGTTGGAGCATCTGTACCCGATCCGGAAACCGGCAGGAAGATTGCCGAGAGAATTCGCGCCTGCGTCGGTGAAAGGCCTTTTGAAATCGATGGTGAACATTTGAACGTAAGAATAAGCCTGAGTGTAACCAGTATCATGCCGTCAGGTAACGGTGATGCAGATAATATACTCGAAGCCGCGATAAAGTCGGCGGACAGTGCCCTTTACAGGGCAAAGGAAAAAGGCAGAAACAGGGTGGAATGTAGATAGAACGAGTAGAGCTTAATTTTCATAAAACTCTTAGAACAGGCAATTCATAAACCACGAATCCCATGCCGCCGAGTTTATCGTAAAGACTTTTCACCGCATTGAAAATATCATCTTCCGCATCATTTTCAACCGCCACGGCAATTGCACAATTATAACCAGGCCAGACGGCGTCATCAAGCCTGGGATCGGACTTCTTGCCCTTACCAAGAATCCTGTCCCATTTTGTGTAGCCGGTCACACAGCAGGTGGCAAGCATCTCCATCACATCTTCGTCAAAATCGGCATCATAGATCATTAAAAGCAGTTTCAT
>Ga0209121_10006491_pt1 | contig 10251 bp, 9 predicted proteins | sample Cruoilmetagenom3_FD_187292 | JGI IMG/M metagenome (GOLD analysis project Ga0209121, IMG submission 187292) | Oil polluted marine microbial communities from Coal Oil Point, Santa Barbara, California, USA - Sample 3 (SPAdes) (version 2) | ecosystem: Environmental > Aquatic > Marine > Oil seeps ...
AAGCTACAACTACATTGTAAGTGGAGCGTGGTGGGCAGCAACCTTTCCCGGCATAGCTATACTATTTTCGGTACTAGGGCTCAACCTGTTAGGTGACGGTTTAAGAGATATTTTAGACCCGAGGCTTAAAACATAAGGATTAAGAGGGAAAACAAGATTTTATATGAAAGAACTACTTAAAACAAAAAACCTGAAAACACACTTTTTTACCCATGAAGGAACGGTAAAAGCTGTAAACGGGATTAGTTTCAAGATTAACCTGGGAGAAACTCTGGGACTCGTGGGAGAGTCTGGATGCGGTAAAAGCGTCACCGCACTCTCCATTATGAGACTAATTCCCCATCCTCCCGGAAAGATTGTGAGTGGAGAGATCTATTTTGAAGGTAGGAACCTCTTAGAATTAGATGAGAAGAAAATGAGAAAAATAAGGGGTAAAAAGATATCTATGATTTTCCAGGAGCCTATGACTTCATTAGACCCAGTATTTACCATTGGTCATGAGATTATGGAATCAATTCAATTACATCAAGGGCTGAAAAAAGAAGAGGCAAGACAAAAGGCGATAGAAGCGTTGAAAATCGTAGGGATGCCCGATGCAGAAAAAAGGATCAACCACTATCCTCATGAGTTATCCGGAGGAATGAGACAAAGAGCCATGATTGCTATGGCCTTATCCTGTAATCCTACCTTACTCATTGCTGATGAACCAACAACTGCATTGGATGTTACCATTCAGGCTCAGATTCTAAGATTAATCAATGAACTAAAGGAGAAATTTGGTGCCTCGGTGATGTTGATAACTCATGACCTTGGGGTAATTGCCGAAATGTGTGACTATGTTGCGGTAATGTATGCAGGACATATCGTAGAGTATACGGATATAGATACACTTTTCCGCAATCCACTTCACCCTTACACAAAAGGATTGAATAAATCGATACCAAGACTCGATGTAGAAGTTGAACATCTGGATACAATTAGAGGTCTGGTGCCCAATCTCCTTGATCTCCCTTCGGGATGCCCATTCCATTCAAGATGTGATTTTTGCTTGAAGAAATGCATCGAAGAGATGCCTGAGTTGATAGAAGCAGAAAACCATCATCTGGTAAGATGCCATTTAGTTAAAGAAAATGAATGAAATAGAGAAATTGATAGAAGTTAAAAATCTAAAAAAATGGTTCTGGACAGGTGGCGTACTTTTCGGGAAGAAAGAAGCCGTTAGAGCTGTAGATGATGTGAGTTTCTATATAAAAAAGAGAGAGGTTCTTGGTCTTGTGGGAGAGTCCGGATGCGGGAAAACAACTTGTGGAAAAGTAATTTTAAGAATAGTAGACCCCACCGCCGGCAGTATTTACTTCGACGGCCATGATATAACCCATTTAGAAAGAAAAGAAATGATAAAATTCAGAAAAAAAATGATGATTATCTACCAGGACCCCTTTGGCTCCCTCGACCCAAGAATGACCGTAGGAGCAGCTATTGCTGAGCCAATGGAAGTACACAACATTGCTTCGAAAAAGGAAAAAGAAAAGAAAGTAATAGAAATTATGGGAAAGGTCGGTCTTACGCCAGATCAAATGAATAGATATCCTCATGAATTCAGCGGCGGCCAAAGGCAAAGAATAGGAATTGCAAGAGCTTTGGCAACAAATCCAGAGTTCATAGTTGCAGATGAACCCGTGTCAGCTCTGGACGTTTCCATTCAAGCTCAAATCATCAATCTCCTGCAGGATTTACAGAAGGAATTCGGGCTTACCCTTTTATTTATAGCTCATGACCTAAGTGTAATAAAACATATAAGCGATAGAGTTGCCGTGATGTATTTGGGCAAAATAGTTGAAATGGCGCCCAAGAAAGAATTGTTTGATAATTCAAAACATCCTTACACTGAAGCTCTGTTTTCTGCCATACCTATACCGAATCCGCGACTCAGAAAAAAAGGAACAATTTTGATGGGAGATGTTCCCAGCCCTATAAATCTTCCCCCGGGGTGTAGATTTCACACCAGGTGCAGATATGTTAAATCTATTTGTCGAGAGAATGAGCCGGAGCTAAAGGATATAGGTAACGGACACCTGACAGCCTGCCACCTATTTTAAGAAAAACCCCTTTACAATGTCAAAATAATATGTATAATAATATGGGGTGAGATTTTCTAAAACATTACATATTACTAATGGTGGAAAAGAGGCAAATTTTAGAAAAATTAAACTGTTACCTTATTCACTCACAAACATCAGAGTAAATTAGAATAGACTATTCTCAGTGAAGAAAGCTCTCCCTCTGAATGCCGCCTCTGAGCAATCAACAAGACAAAAATCTTAAGAAAATAATCTAAATAGCTTTCTCCATGTAGCGGGGCGTAGCCATTTCCATAACTCTAAAGCAAAAACCAAGAAGAAAAGTATAGAAAAAATAATCACGTCCCCATTTTCTTAAATGGCTAGATATATTATCAGAACAGAGAGAAACAAAACAGAATTACTCATCATAGTCAGTAAAACCGAACCCATTGGCGTGATCGGTCATGATTTTATCCTTAGAAACGAAAAACTTCCCCTTCATGCCTGGGTGAAAACTCCGCAAGGAATAGCAGGATATGTGGAGACATTTTACCCCGCAGAGAGTTCTATTAGAGTTTACGATAAAAGGCGCGAAGAAGTTGCCTATTTAGGAAAATCTGATACTTTGAGAATTGATGGGGTTTATGTTTCTCTGATGAAACTATCCAAAAAGGAAACCATATCAAGAGAAGAGAGGGAGAAAGGAAAGAAACTCACAGAACGGTTAGAAAGATTAGGGCTGAGCCATTCTTATTGGCTTGATGATTTAGAATTTAAAGGAAAGGTCTATTGTTTCAGCAGGAAAAATGATATATCGACGCTTATCTCAGTTAACACCGGGATAAAACCAGGAGTGGAGGAGCTCCTGAGGCTCCTGCCCCTGGCTATCTCAAGAAGGGTCTTTGAGCAGGAGTTTATAAGAAGGTTTATCGCCTTCTGAGGGCTGAATGTTTATAATAATTTAAGGAAAGATGATGCGCGTAACGAACCTGAATGACGAATTAGGCTCCGGGATTGGAGCATATTTAGATGGCAAATTCTTCGAAGTAAGAAACAAAGATCATCTTCAAGCGAGAATTTACGGAGAAAATAACGACTGTAGTTCGGTAGTATTAGTTAAGTATGAAGACCATGAGAAAGTCTACACTCTTTTTGAATTATTAACTAATAGAATCAATCATCTTTTTGAGATAAACGTCAGAAATGGGAGGGAAGACTTCATCCACTATCTAGATCGAGGCTTTGAAAAAAGATTTAGAAGTGGCAAGATAAAAATCAATCCAAGCCATAGGAACCCTGCGGAGCTGAGAAGGTACGCTCACCGACGAGCCACAAAATACGGTATCCTTACCGAAGTAATTGGCTGGGCTGGTATTATGGCCATGATTTACCAAAATCCTAAAACTGCTGCCGTGATAGCGGGCTTTTATTTTGTCTTTGGTGATGTCATCTTTGGTTTAGTGGTTCCCTGGTTAGCTGATCTGGGGGGTTTTACCTCACCTTTTTTTCAGATAGGTGCCTATCCTGCCAAGAGACGCCTCTTTAAAAGATACATCTCTTTGGATGAGAGCTTACTTACCTATTTTGGCAAGAGGGGTGAAAGATTAAGAAAGCTTGAAAAAGAGTTCAAGGAAGCAGCCGACGTGGAAAAAAAATCCTTTTTAAATCAAAGACTAAGAAAGGAAAATAAAAAACTCACTAAGGATTGGGAGCCAGCCGCTTTATCTTTCAAAAAATCTGAGGAGCTTAAAGGAATTATTATTGGCTTCAGAGGTAAATATGAGAACGCTTTTGCTTTTTGTAATTACCTCATTAACGGAACTGAACCAAAGGAAGAAGACCTCGATGTCTGGCGCATTGAGATAGAGCCACAGGAAAAGTCAAGTGAAGAAACAGACTTTGATCGGGTGTGGGAGGAGAAAGAACCCAAAAAAGAGGAAGACGAAGGATGAAAAGATACCTGGTGGAATTCATCAAAAAAGCCGAAGAAGAAAATGTAATTATTAACCCCTTGGAGCCAGGGAAAGTAATAAAATTAGATTTTCCTGCCCTGGAAGAGGAGATTTATCTTCCGGTGTACTATAACGTAAGTCTGATTAAAGGCAATGGCTACAAAAGAATTGGCAAGCTAGGAGCCTGGATGGCTGAAAATTATCCCCCTGAAGATTTCCATATAAGAACAATTGCCTTAAACAGGACTACCCTTTTATCTTTTAAGGATGAGGGAACAATTATTCTAAAATCGCCCTCAAATAATTACGAAATCACGGTGATCGATAAAAATCTTTTAAGCAAGAAGAGGAAAGAAAGACTGGAGAAAAATAGCTTTTTCAAGGGATACGATATTAGGAGAAATGTAATTATAGGAAACTTTTATCTTTTCCGGCGTCAAGCAAAAGTGAGGGGCCTCCTGGAGCTCGAAGATGAGTTTGATTACACTGATTTCCTTTCTCTGGTGGTCCTGGACAAATTAATGAAGGAGCTCAAGGAAAAAACGGTGAAATCTGCTGAGACTCTTGAAGTAGGCCAGGAAATAGCCGAAGGAAAATACAGCAATTTTATCCTTTCAAATTATCCGGTCAACAAGATGACGGAAGCTGTTGAGTACATAGATCAACAGGGTGAATGGAAGATATTCTGTGAATTGGTAGACAAGGGAAAGCCTCTTTTGTTAAACGGACCAACCGGATGTGGGAAAAGTACCATGATTAAGTGGTATGCCTATGTAAATAATATACCTTTTTATATGTCACCTACGGGAAACAGAGAGACCACCATGGACGATATAGTGGGTTCCTGGGTCCCTGCCGATCCCAAGCCTATAAAGGCCCCCGGGGCTCTCATCCTGGCTATGATACATAATGGCATATTCTATTTTGAGGAGATAGGACCGGTAGATCCCGGAGTGCTTTATGGTCTGCATGGGGTCCTGGATGATAAAAAGATAACTGTGCAGTCCCAGTATGGTTTTGAAGTTATTGAAGGCGGGGAAAATTTTAAGATGATCTCTTCCGGAAACTTGGACTCAAGATATACTCCCATTGAGCTTAGTGATGCATTTCTAGAAAGGTGGGCCCAGATAAAGATAATCTATCCTGACAAAGAAGGCACCGCCAACATTCTGAAATCAAGAGCACCAGGAATTGATGAAAAAATAGCTGTTTTAATAACTGAGCTACTCTTTGACTTCAGAGAGATACTTTCAACTTATAAAAAAGATATGGGTTTAAGAGGAGCAGTAGAGGTCTGTCAGGCTGTTCAACAGAGCAAGCAGCCACTTAGAAAGCTAATAGAGGTGTATATGCTCAATCCTAAGTCTACTTATGAGACTGACAAGACACTTTTCAGAAAGCTGATGGAGAAAGTTAACAGGAGAATAAAGAGGTAAAAATGGTTACCTGTGAGAAAATCGAGTCCGAGCTTCAAAAAGTGGTAAATTTTAGAATAGGGGATGGGGCTAGCGAAAAATATCCTCTTATTTTCGACAAAAAAACCCTTCTTTCCCTCATCAGTGGTCCGGCTATCTTTACCGATGGGGAAAAAATACATCTACCACAACAATTTGGTTTGGCTCGTAACGACTTTGACAATGAGATGATGCTTGCCAGTGCAGTAAGACATGAATCAGACCACATAAAGGAATTTATCAAATTACACGAGCAATTGGCCGATTCTGAAGGATATGATTCTAAAAGGATAAATCGGTTCCTGGAAGACTTCTTTCTCCAGGATCAATTTAAGGAGAATCCCACCCTCGCCCATGAGATCTTCAATGTAGTTGAAGACAATCGGATAGACCGCAAGGCTAGAAAAGAGCTTCCTGGACTTAGAAAGTTTTCCGAGGAAAAGGAAAAACCAATCTATCTTGCCCGCAGGCCCAGCCCCAAATATCTATTGAAAAAAGGGAAAGAACTGAATGCCTTCAGGGAACTTTTTCTCCAGAAAACTTTACTTGACAAAACTATTGATGAGGTGCCTTCTAAATATGAAAATCTTCTGCAAGAGTGTGTAGCCCTAGCGCGGGAGGCTGAAGATACTGATATTCATGCTTCTCTTGATTCAACTGCAAAAATCTATCAAAAATTTAAGGAAAATTTCGACATAAAGCAGCCTATACCAAGGCTTCCCTCTTATGCCGGGAGAAGCCATGACAAGTTATCTCCCGGTATTCCCCGCAGCTATAGGGGTCAGGTAAAACCCAGAGAGGGTAGAGAGAATCAAGAGGAACTCACCCCCCGGCCTGAGAAAAAACCGACTGATCAACAAAAAGGATCAAGTCAAAACGAATCCCGCGAGAGAAGACCGAAATCAGATAAAAAAGAAACTTCAAGCAAGGTAGAAAAAGAAAAGAAGCACCAGCAAGAACTCAAAGCTAAGGAAAAGACCACCAGGGGGAAGGACGAAGTTAGCAAAGAGGTCGGAAAGGAGAAAGGAAAGTCCGAGAAAAAATTAGAGGAAAAGAAAAACAAAGAGAAAAAAGAGAAAGATTTAAGAAAAGAGCAATGGAAATATCTACAGTCCGGTGGTCCCTTTGTCAGGATAGTACCAAGACCGAGCCCAGGGGTTATTCTGAGAAGACCCCCAAGCTGCCAGGTTGACATTGATAATGCCCATAAAATCATAGAGGAGTACAATGGAGAAATAAGGGCTATAGAAAGCTACTTTAAAAGGCTCGAGGAAAGATATCGAGGAAAGAAAAGGGCGAAACAGGGAGAGGAGATTAATATAGGCGATTATGTGCAGACAGAGTTAGAATACGAGGCCACCGGGGTCAGACCAAACAAGAAGATGTTTAGAAAAAGAGCCAGGATTAAGAAAAAAGCTGCCTGGGCCATTTTGGCAGACATCAGTTCCTCTACCGGGTTTGGGTTTGGATATAAGATAATTGATTATATTAAGAGTGCTCTCTTAATTCAGGGAGAAGCGCTCAATTACTCTGGTTATCCTTTCGGAATTTTTGCCTTTCACTCCGGGGGAAGGCTCTTAAAAGAAATGATAAATTACAAAGATACAGTCTATATCATAAAGGATTTTAAGGAAAACTATATGGAAGATTCTCGAGGAAGGATAATGTCTCTTTATCCATATGGAGGCACCTTAATGGTGAATGCCATAGAATACATTGCTGAGAAACTAAAGGAGGTGGAGGGTAGGCCCAAAGGTTTTTCTATCATAACCGATGGAGAACCGGACACCCCTGAGGCGGTAAGAGATGTGCTCGGCAAACTTTCAGACAATGAAATTCTTCCTTTTCTATTTGTTATTGGGCAAGAGCACGAAAGATGTGCCAAATCACTCATAGATGATTACGTAATTATAAAAAGAGACAAAATAGGTGAGCTTCCCAATGAAGTTCTTCGAATATTCACCACTTATGGAATCATGAAGTGAGGAAAAAATGGTGAGTGCCAAAAAAATAGCTCTGGGTGTAGTTCTATTCATCATAGCCATCTGGCTTTACTCAGGAGTTTATATCGTTCATCCCAATGAGGAAGGAGTTATTAGAAGGTGGGGAAGGTATTATACTTCCAAAGGTCCCGGAATACACTATCATATTCCCTGGCCAGTGGAACGAGTGGACAAGCCACCTATAGCCAAAATTCAGAAGATGGAGATTGGATTTAGAACAATAAGAGCGGGGCCTCCAGCACTGTATCAACCCCATGAAGAGGAAGCCCTCATGCTCACCGGAGACATCAATATAGTTGATCTCTGGTTCATTGTTCACTATAGAATCAAAGATGCCAAAGCCTATCTTTTCAATGTAAGAAATATCAAAAAAATCATAAAAGATGCGGCAGAGGCAGCTATGAGACAAATCATCGGAGACAGGGGTGTTGACGAGGCTCTGACCATTGGAAAAGAGGAAATTCAGGAGGCAGCCCAAAAAAGACTTCAGGAAATTTTAGACCTTTATGAGAGTGGGATTCATGTGGTGACGGTAAAACTCCAGGATGTCCATGCTCCAGGGGAGGTAAAGGAAGCCTTCGAGGGAGTAGCCAGCGCCAGAGAGGCCAGAGAAAGACTGATCAACGAGGCTCTGGGAAAATATAATACCGAGATTCCCAGGGCCAGGGGAGAAGCAGAAAGGACAATAAGAGAAGCAGAAGCATATGCGGTACAAAGAGTAAAACACTCTCAAGGTGAGGCAAAAAGATTTCTGGATAGACTAAGGGCTTACCGCAAAGCTAAAACCATAACCAAAGATAGATTATACCTGGAGACAATGAGAGAGATTCTTCCCGACATTGAGAAGGTGATTATGGCCGAGCCTCGGGAGGGTATTCTAAAGTTCCTAAACTTGAGAGGAAAAGGGCTGGAGGGATCACTCAGGGGCGGGGAATAAGGAAAAGAGGTAAAAATGACTACTAGACCAAGTGGAGCTGCTATAACTGAAATCATCATCGTAATTTTAGGGCTTTTAACCCTTAACTCGGCTCTCTTTACCGTTAATGAAACAAACCAGGTAGTGGTCACTCAACTGGGAAAACCCATTGAGGTGCTGAAAAAACCGGGTCTCTATATAAAGATCCCCTTCATTCAGACGGCCAATAAGTTTGAGGACCGACTGCTCGAATACGAGGCAGCACCGAGAAGATGTGTTACCAAGGACAAAAAATATATATTTCTTAATAATTATGCCCGCTGGAGAATAGTTGACCCCCTTCTATTTATGAAGACAGTGAGAAACGAGTCTGGAGCACACTCAAGATTGGACGATGTTGTTTATGCGGCGATAAGAGAAGAGGTAGGTAAATACAATTTGATAGACACTGTGAGAAGCTCCGATAGAAAAATATTGTCCGCAGAAATAACTCCTGAGGAAGAAGAGATAAAAAGAGAGATAGAGAAAATAGAGGTGGGAAGGGAGAAGATCATGAAAGTGGTTACCGAAAAGAGTGATCAGATGATGAGACAATACGGGATAAAGGTAATTGATGTGAGAATCAAAAGAGCAGATCTTCCCAAAGCCAACACCGAGGCGGTTTTTGGCAGAATGAAGGCTGAAAGAAACAGGATTTCAAATAGGTATCTCTCTGAAGGAGAGGGGGAAAAAGCCAAAATATTGGGAGAGATGGATAAAGAATTAGCTCAGATAAGGTCGGAGGCCTATCGAAAGGCTCAGGAGATAAAGGGAAAGGCCGATGCTGAAGCCACCAAAATTTATGCCCAGGCCTATGAGCAAGACCCTGACTTTTTTAACTTTTTAAAGACCCTGGAAACCTACCGGGAAACCCTTCCCAAAAAGACGCTTATCGTAGTCCCCCTGGATTCAAAGTTTTTCAAATACCTGGCTCCTGAAGCTCCCCCAGAAAAAGCTTCCTCCAAAAAACCTTAAAGAAACGTGAATGGTGAATCGTGAATGGCAAAGCTATGCGCCATGAACTATAAAGCTGATATACAGCGACGAAGGGGAAGAGTCCCGAGATACTCTTGACCGAGTTAAAAATTGTGATACCCTTTAAGACAAAATTCAGGAGCGACCAATGAAGGAAGGTTTTTATGCTGTGGGAAGAAGAAAAAAAGCAACAGCTAAGGTCAGGGTAAAGTCAGGCCAGGGAAATCTTACTGTGAATAAGAGGGATCTAGAAAACTATTTTTCCCGTAAGGCTTACAGTAAAATTGTAAAGGAACCTTTAGAAAAGGTAGGTTTTCTGGATAAGTTTGATGTAGAAGCTGACGTTAAAGGAGGCGGTCTAACCGGGCAGGCTGAAGCCATAAGACTGGGCCTCTCCCGGGCCATCTTGAAGATTAACCCAGAACTTAGAAATCCTTTAAAGAAGGCCGGTCTTTTAACCCGTAATCCCAGGGTGAAGGAGAGGAATAAACCAGGACTAAGAGGAGCCAGAGCAAGACCCCAGATCTCTAAAAGATAAAGATCTTTGTCGGATGGGAATAATCAACTTAGCTAAAAGGCTGGATGAGGTTAGTGATTCTGCTACTCTAGCTATAAGTGCAAAGAGTAAGGAGATGAAAAGGAAGGGTAGAAGCATCATTGACCTCTCTGTGGGAGAGCCAGATTTTGACACCCCCTGGTCCATAAAGGAGGCTGCCTTCAAGGCAATAAAGGATGGATTCACTAAATATACTCCTACGGCGGGGATACCGGAGCTAATCCAGGCGATATGTGATAAATTCAAAAATGATAATCAACTCGATTATGGTCCCTCCCAGATCATAGTCAGTG
>Ga0209121_10006493_pt1 | contig 10249 bp, 10 predicted proteins | sample Cruoilmetagenom3_FD_187292 | JGI IMG/M metagenome (GOLD analysis project Ga0209121, IMG submission 187292) | Oil polluted marine microbial communities from Coal Oil Point, Santa Barbara, California, USA - Sample 3 (SPAdes) (version 2) | ecosystem: Environmental > Aquatic > Marine > Oil seeps ...
TAGAACCCACACACGATATAGTAATTGCCTACGAGCCAATATGGGCTATTGGTACAGGTAAAGCAGCCAGCGGCGAACAATCAGCAGCTACCATCAAATTTATCCGCAATACGATGACTAAACTATGGAGCAAACGCATATCCCAAGATTTACGCATACTTTATGGCGGCAGCGTCACAAGCCACAACATCGCTGAGTTTATTTCTCAACCAGAAATCGATGGTGCTCTAATCGGTGGAAGCAGCCTCAGGCCCGAGGATTTCCTGGGCATCACTAATCAAGCTGCAACAATCAAACTTTCCCATCCATTCATTCATTCAAGAGAAAAGGATAGCTAAAGAGAGCAGCAAAGGATTCCTCATGGAATGTCTCATTGCCATTGTTGGCCCCACAGCAGCAGGCAAAAGTGAACTTGCCCTCCACCTGGCTCGCTATTTCCCAGCTGAAATAATAGGAGCCGACAGCCGGCAAATTTATCGTTATATGGACATCGGCACCAACAAACCCACTTTAGCTGAAAGAGCGATGACACCTCATCATCTTATTGACATAATTGACCCCGATGAAGATTTTAACCTGGCTGTGTATCAACATTTAGCCTCTGGAGCAATCAAGACTATTCAACAAAAAGGCAAGCTACCACTGTTGGTAGGCGGTAGTGGCCTTTATATATGGTCTTTGGTAGAAGGATGGGGAATACCCCAGGTGCCACCCAATTCCAAATTAAGACGCGCTTTAGAAAGCAGAACAAAACAAGAAGGCAGTAACATACTGTACAGAGAACTTCAACAAATCGATCCTCTGGCTGCAGCTAAAATCCTTCCTGGCAATATACGCCGCATTATAAGAGCTCTAGAGATTTACCACGTGACAGGGCAGCTCCCTTCGCAATTACAAATTAAGAAAACACCAGATTTTCCCATTCTTACTATCGGCTTAACTTTAGAAAGAACTATGTTATATGACAGGATCGATCGTCGCTTGCATAAAATGATACAAGATGGATTGATCAAAGAAGTAGACAATCTATTAAAAAGAGGGTATAGCCACACACTGCCCTCCATGACTGGCATAGGTTACAAACAAACAATTCAATTTATCCAGGGTAAACTTAGCTTACCCCTAGCCATTGAGCAAATAAAACATGAAACTCATCGCCTGGTTCGCCATCAATATACCTGGTTTAAGCCGGGCGACAGGAGAATCCACTGGTTTAACTCCACTGAGGATAGCAATAGAGAAAAAATGATAGAATTAGTGAGAGGTTTTTTAACATGAAATTCTCCAAATTAGAGGCCACAGGGAATGATTTTATTCTGGTAGATGCCAGAACTCCACTTTACTATCCTGTCATTGAGCCTTCAGACTCCTATCATCCCAAAAAACTGAAGCAAGTCAAAAATATTGCTCCCAATAGGATAGACGAAGAATCTCTTTGGGCAAAACTAGCTCAAAGCATGTGCAAACGCCGATTTAGTATAGGAGCTGACGGCTTAATATTGGTACAAAATTCTGATATCGCGGATTTAAAAATGCGCATCATTAACTCTGATGGGTCTGAGGCTGAAACTTGCGGCAATGGACTAAGGTGTTTTACCAAATATGTCATCGAAAGTGGCATAATCAACAAAACAAATTTCACCATAGAAACTTTGTCAGGTATAAGAAAAAGTAAAGCTTATGTGTCTGGAGCCAAAGTGAACCGAGTCAAAGTAAGCATGGGCTTCCCTCAATTTGGGGCAGAGCAAATTCCTATCGTCCACACGACAAATACTATTGCCAGCGAAAGGGCACAGCAATTTCCACTGGCAACCAACCAGATAGTAATTAATAGCTATACACTATCCGTATCCTCACTATCAATAGGCAATCCTCACACAATAGCCTTTACATCAGACCCCGTAGCCAATTTTCCTCTAATTGATATAGGACCCAAAATAGAAAGGCATTCTTTATTCCCACAAAGAACGAATTTTGAGATAGCCAGAATTCTGGATAGAGCAAAAATAGAAGCCAGGGTATGGGAACGAGGCGTAGGAGAGACTTTTGCCTGCGGCAGCGGTGCCTGCGCTATAGCTATAGTTGCTCAGTTGCTTGGCCTCGTAGACAGGCAAGTTGACATAACATTTTCGGGTGGAGTCCTGACCATACACTGGGATAGGGTAGGGGAAGTATTCCTCAGCGGCCCAGTGGAGAATGTTTTCAACGGAGAATATCAACTCTGAAGGAGGAAACTAATGCAAGTAGCCGACCGTTTGAGTAAATTACCACCATATCTTTTTGTCAACATAAACAAAAAAATCGCCGAAAGACAAGCAGCAGGAGAAAACATCGTCAAATTCACTATCGGTGATCCCGATTCACCCACACCACCCCATATTATCGAAGGCATATGCCATGCAACACGCAACTCAGCAAATCATCGTTATCCTGAAACCAAGGGCTTGCCTGAGCTTCGCCAGGCTATTGCTGCATGGTATAAGAAACGTTTTGGGGTTATCCTGGATCCGAATAAAGAAGTGCTGCCACTCATTGGCTCCAAAGAAGGCATTGGACATATGTCATTATGCCTTATCGACCCTGGCGATATAGCGCTAGTACCTGACCCAGCTTACCCCGTATACTCAATGAGCACTATAATAGCTGGCGGCAAGCCCTATTCCATACCACTGAAAGAGGAAAACAACTTCCTGCCAGATTTAGAAGCCATCCCTGAAAAAATAGCCAGTAAAGCAAAGCTCCTGTGGCTAAATTACCCTAACAATCCCACAGGTGCCATAGCCAATCTCGATTTCTTTAAAAACATAGTCCACTTTGCACAGCAATATAACCTGGCTATCTGCCACGATGCTCCATATACCGAGGTTGCTTTTGACGGCTATGAACCCCCAAGTTTTATGCAGGCGCCTGGAGCCAAAGAAGTTGGTGTAGAATTTCATTCTCTATCCAAAACTTATCACATGACTGGATGGAGAATAGGCTTGGTGGTAGGCAATGCCCAAATGATAAATGCCCTGTTCCGCATTAAATCTAACCTGGATTCAGGTATCCCCCAGGCAATTCAGCAAGCCGCTGTTAAGGCTTTACATGGCCCCCAGAATTGCATCGCCAGTTACAATTACATCTTACAACAACGCCTCGACAAATTAGTAAAAGTTCTTAATGAAATAGGCTTAACGGCCAGAACACCGAAGGCAACCTTTTACATCTGGGCCAGGGTTCCCCAAGGCTACACTTCAATAGATTTCACAGAAAAATTGCTTGACGAAATCGGAATAGCTGTCACTCCTGGCATTGGTTACGGAAAAGAAAGCGATGGCTATATTAGATTTTCCTTGACCTTGACCGATGACCGCTTAGAAGAAGGAATAAATCGCCTGTCGGCTTGGCAGAGGAGGGATAAATAAAGCGGAAACTTTTCACTACGCAAACCGAATTAGAACGAGCATTCCTGGTAGGAGTGGAAAGCAAAACCCCACATCATGACTGGGCAGGCGATGATTCTCTACAAGAGTTATCTTACCTGGCCAAGTCAGCCGGCGCCAATATAGTGGGCATGTCCATCCAGAAGTTAGAAGTGCCTTCATCTACCCACTATATAGGCAAGGGAAAAATTGCAGAGCTGATAAATCTAAAAGAGCAACTTCAATATAACACGGTGATTTTCGATGATGAACTATCACCACGGCAGCAAAGGAACATTGAAGAACTACTACAAGTTAAAATCATTGATCGCACGGCTCTCATCCTGGACATATTTGCCATGCAAGCTCGAACTCGCGAAGGACGACTTCAAGTTGAATTAGCCCAACACCAGTATCTCCTGCCAAGACTTATAGGGCAGTGGCGTCATCTAGAAAGATTGGGAGCAGGCATTGGGACCAGAGGCCCTGGAGAATCACAGATAGAAACCGATCGGCGCCTTATCCATAAGCGAATCAACCGACTCGAAGATGAATTAGAAAATGTAAGGCAACATCGAGCTCTGTACAGAAAACGGCGCAAGGAGAGAGAAATCCCAATAGTAGCTCTAGTAGGTTATACTAACACAGGTAAAAGCACCCTATTCAATGCCTTATGCAAAGCTGGAGTAACTGTGGAAGACAAGCTATTCTCCACCCTTGACCCTGTAACTCGCCGTGTAATTTTGCCCAACAGCCAGCAATTCCTTATTACCGACACCGTTGGTTTTATCTACAAACTACCTCCATCAATCATTACATCATTCAGAGCTACATTAGAGGAGCTTCGCGAAGCTAACCTGCTTCTCCATGTAGTCGATATAACGCATAAAAATGCAGCCAAGCAATGTAGCACCGTGGAGAAAATAATCACAGAGCTAAATCTACAACACACTCCCAGAATCACGGTATTGAACAAACTAGATTTAGCCCTAGAGTGTGAAACAGAGATGGAAACTCTAGACACAATCCCTTACATGGAGAAACAAATCGTGTTGCCGAATACAAGCACAGCTCTCGTCTCCGCTGTCAAAGGTTGGGGGGTAAATAAACTTCGGGACAAGATAGCTTCACGCCTGGATAATACTCTAATACATGGCAAGTGCAAAAGTTAAATACTACTCACAACGAGGCACTTCACTATCACTTCTTATATTGTAGCTTTTCCCCTGAGCCTTTCATAATAGCTGTGGGATAAATAAACTGCAGCCAATGGGTTGTGCCCCGTAACCCTATCTTTTACAGCCAGTACCGTCATTGGCATCTTACAATACTTTATAAATAATGTATCATGCCCTACACACAACCCCATAAGAACGACGAAATCAACTTTCTCAGAATTTAAGATTTCAGCTTGAGCTATAGGATTGCACATGGATTCATGCCATTCCGGCCCCGATATCTTCTCTTCTTTCTTGATCCCTATACTCTCTTTAGGTACAGCTCCTACCTTACAACAAACCGATACCACCTCAAAACCATTATTTTCGAAAATTTCGGTGACCATTCGGGCTTCGCCCGATAACCCTACACAGAAAGCCACACCAAGTTTATTGAAACCATTTTTTTGGGCGAATTGTATTGTCTCCTCAATTCGAGGTATCTTTGTTCTAATGCCATCAGGGGTATGTTCATAGCACTGAAACTCCTGTACTGAAGCCAACCGAGCGAATTCTCTTATACTTTCCTTATCATACTCATGCAATGCCCTCTGAATAACATCATGTTTTAATTTCGAGGGGCAAAAGCGTGGTGCCTTTTCGAAACTGGGTTTCTGGTCAACCGCGATTTCAGGGTCACATAGTAATTGCGGGCATTTGGCACACTGTGGCTTTTCTTTACACATAAACACCTCCTGCGTTAAAAATAATATCGTAGAGCACAGGCTCTCAGATCACTAAAGAATCAATATATTCAGTATCTTATATGTCCATGACCAAAGCATTTCATGCAGATGAGCTATTATGCCAAAATCCTCAGTTACGAATACTTTGCTCCCCGAATGAGCAGTAGCGGAAGGAACATGCCAGTAGTAGATTGATAAATTTTGTATTCCTCGCCAAAGACCTGTGTAAGAAGTTTCTCCTCTGATTTTGCCTGAAAATAAAATAGGAGCGCAGAAAAAACAAATACAAACAAAAAAAGAAACTCCTTGAAAAACAGGAGGAGCCCAAGTGAGACCAGTAATTTTGCTGCGTATTGGGGATGTCGGATATAGTGATATGGGCCTACTTTGACAACCGCATGCCCACGTTTCAAGTGAGCCCAGCGCGGCTCATTAAATTCACCGAAAGAGGCAATTGCCCACCATGAAACAAGCGAGCCTGCAATCGACGATACAATCCCAATCAACTGCAGGGGAAGATCAAGAACGCAAGAAAAATATAGAACCCTGTAAGAATAACCCCAAAGAAGGAAAATGGATGCGTATACCACCGAGGTGACAATGAATATCCGATCAAAAGTTACAGTGACCAAAGCCAATGGCCGATATGGCGTGGGCATCTTATCATCGGGTTTTCTCACTCTGCTAAGTTTCATATATCTTATCCATACACCAAGGAATGCTAGCATCCCCACTGCTGTTAGTATTTTCATCCATCCAATATCTAACATTTGTTTACGGTGCCTCTCTACAATTTGAGTTCCAGTTTGACACAGATGCAAGACACTAAAAAATTCTTATCTTTATTCTTGTATAGTATCCAGACATCCAATCTTATGGTGATAAGATTATAGCATTGATTTCAGGAAAACTCACTTATTCTAATCCCAGGCTTAAAGCCATTGCCTGTTGCTTGCCACACATCTTTTCTTCTTCCAATGTTCAAGTCGAAGTGGCGAACGACGTGAATTTGACATGGAATCAAAGGGGATTACACCATGGTGCATCAGATTTTTCGCTACAGCGAGAGCGATGATAAGAAGAAACGCCCCTTAAATCACACGGAAAATGCTCCCCGAGTTTTTGCACTATTACTACAACCGATGCTACAATGCCGATAGTATGGTACTTAGCAATCGTACACTAAAGGAAGGAATTGCTAATGGGAGGGTAATCATTAAACCTCTGAATTGTGCCTGCACTGAGTCATTCGTTGTTGCCACTCACCCGGATAATAAGCTTCCTGCTAAAATATGGGGATTTTAATAAGGAACATAGAATAAGCAATGCCAGTAGAAGAATATATGAGACGTGCTCTGTCTCTAGCGAGATTGGCTGTAGGATATACCGACCCTAACCCAGCAGTGGGATCTGTGATTGTTAAGGATGGTTTTGTTGTAGGAAGAGGGTGCACGCAACCTGCTGGTTCAAGTCATGCCGAGGTAGTAGCACTTCGTCAAGCTGGTGAAAAGGCAAAAGGCGCTACCATGTATGTTACCATGGAACCTTGCTGCCATTACGGCCGTACTCCACCCTGCACCCAAGCCATAATAAACGCTGGTATCTCAGAAATCTATGTATCGCTACTTGACCCCAACCCCTTAGTTTCAGGCCGTGGGATGAGGGAGTTAAACGAAGCCGGCATCAAAACCTACTTCGGCGTATGTCAAGAAGAAGCTTACGAAATAAACGAGGCTTATATTAAATTTATCACCACAGGTTCGCCTTTCATTACTATTAAGGTTGCCATGAGCCTTGATGGGAAGATTGCCACTAAAACCGGCCACTCCAAATGGATAAGCAATGAGGAAGCAAGAAACTATGTGCATAGCCTACGACACAGCGCTAGCGCTATAATGGTAGGTGTCAACACTATTATCAAGGATAACCCCAAACTTACCGCTAGAGGTTGCCAGGGGAAAGGTGGCACACCAAAGGCACAACCACTACGCCTAATTGTTGATAGCAGTGGAAGAACACCATTGGATTCTCAGGTTTTTAAACAACCAGGAAAAACTTTGCTCGCAGTAGTTGACCCACTTGATCCGGAAAGGAAGAAGAAGCTCATCCAAATCGGAGTCGAGGTGCTAGAACTACCGGGAGTAGATGGTCTGGTAGATTTGGAAAAATTACTCAAGACTATAGGTAAACGCAACATAGTCACTGTCCTGGTAGAAGGTGGAAGTAAAATTCTAGGGTCCCTCTTTGATCACAGATTGGTAGATAAAGTACTAGTTTTCATTTCGCCCATTATCATTGGTGGCAGCCAGGCTAAAACCGCAGTGGGCGGGGATGGAGTTAACAGCTTAATGGAAGCTCTATCTTTAGGACGTGTTAAAATCAAAAAATTCGGCAACAATGTATTGATCAGTGGATATCTGAAGAAGAGAGCACAGCACAAATTACAGGCAGCGTGACACGATAGCATGTTTACCGGCATAGTAGAGGAGATTGGCACAATCAAAGAAGCAACTTCACATCACTTAGTTCTTGAAGCCAAGAAGGTGCTCCGTGAAATGATAATAAGCGATAGCATAGCTGTTAGCGGAACTTGCCTGACAGTCACCTCTTTAGATAATAACACCTTCAGTGTTGATATCATGCCAGAGACATTGCGCCATACCAATCTTGGCAAACTCCGTTACGGCAACCAGGTAAACCTGGAAAGGGCGCTCCCAATAGGAGGACGCATTGGAGGTCACCTAGTATTGGGTCATGTTGATGATACAGGAGAAATAGCAGAGATAACCTCTGAAGAAGCGTCGTATACCATAAAAATTGCAGCGCCGCCAAAACTGATGCCTTATATAGCTAATAAGGGATTCATTGCTATTGATGGTGTTAGCCTCACCATCACAAGTCTTGACGATTCTTCCTTTACTGTATCTCTAATACCGTACACTCTGAAAAACACCACTCTAGCTAATAGAAGACGTGGTGATAAAGTCAATTTGGAAGTGGATGTTATAGCTAGGTACATAGAGCGGCTAAATAAAAGGGACAGCCAGAATTTAAGTTTTGAATTCCTTAAAGAATATGGATTCACAAGGGAGGAGCACTAAACAATGTTAGCCACTATACCAGAGGCAATTGAAGATATAAAGGCAGGTAAATTTATCATTATTATTGATGATGAAAACCGCGAAAACGAAGGTGATGTAGCAATAGCAGCAGAAAAGATTACCCCGGAGACTATAAATTTTATGACAAAGCATGCTCGAGGCTTAATCTGCCTTCCCATAATCAAACAAAGGCTTGATGAATTAGGGATACCATTAATGGTCCAGGATAACACATCGAGGCAATCTACCGCATTCACAATATCAGTTGAGGCAAAACACAACGTAACCACAGGTATTTCTGCTTTCGACCGTACCCAAACCATAAAAACCGTGCTCGACCCAAATAGTAACTCGGATGATTTAGTCCGCCCAGGGCATGTGTTTCCCATACGGGCTAGAAATGGAGGTGTGCTGGTACGGGCAGGGCACACCGAAGCTATTGTTGACATGGCAAGATTGGCTGGGCTTTACCCCGCAGGAGTCATATGCGAAGTTATGAAGGAAGACGGCACCATGGCACGACTGCCTGAACTTGAAATCATGGCCTCTAAATACGGCTTGAAGATCGTGACCATCGCAGATTTGATTACTCATCGCCTTTCCAACGAAAAGTTGGTGCAACAAATAGCTAAAGCTAAATTGCCCACTGTATTCGGTGAATTTACAATTATGGCTTATAAGAGCGATGTCGATACCACCGAACATGTTGCCCTGGTCAAAGGCGATATATCAGGCGACGAACCAGTTATTGTACGTGTCCACAGCGCATGCCTCACTGGAGATATTTTTGGTAGTTTAAGGTGTGATTGTGGCGCTCAAATCAGATTAGCAATGCAAACCATAGCTAAAGAAGGCAGAGGAGTTTTTCTTTATATGCAACAGGAGGGAAGAGGAATTGGACTTCACAATAAACTTCGCGCCTACGCTCTCCAAGATCAGGGAATGGACACTGTAGAAGCTAATGTGGCCTTAGGCTTCCCCCCTGATTTGAGAGACTATGGAGTCGGAGCTCAAATTTTAGCCGACCTAGGTTTACATAATATTCGACTACTTACTAACAACAGTAAAAAAGTAGTTGGGCTGCAAAGCTATGGACTCAAAATAGTGGAGACTCTACCACTAATCACTCAACCGAACCCTCATAATATTCGCTATCTTAAAACCAAGCAAAAAAAACTAGGACACAACCTAGATATAGAGGAGGTAATCAATGGCTAGACATTATGAAGGAATGCTAATAGGGAAAGGCCTTAAATTTGCGGTGATTGTCTCACGATTCAATGAGCTGATAACCAACAAACTGCTTGAAGGGGCAAAGGATGCTCTACTACGCCATGGAGTTGATGAAAACGACATTGATACCGCATGGGCTCCAGGCTGCTTTGAAATTCCGCTAATAGCCAAGAAATTAGCCCAAAAGGGAGAATATAACGCTTTAATATGCCTTGGGGCTGTAATTCGTGGGGAAACCCCACATTTTGAATATATATCTTCCGAAGTGAATAGGGGAATCGGCAAAATAAGCCTGGATATAGGATTACCTGTAATACAAGGCATAATTACTGCTGATACACTAGAGCAAGCTATCCAGAGGGCAGGAGCCAAAGAGGGCAACAGAGGCTTTGCTGCCGCAGTGAGCGCTATAGAAATGGCAAATCTTGTTAAGACTATTCAGTGATCTTATAAACTATATCACCACGCCTTGCTCTCTCAGGAACCTTTACGCCGATAAGATCACTTGCTTTAGCCTCCGTGATGTCAGCGCGGTCGATTTGCATAGATTCCACAACAATTTCCATATCTGTAGTAGCACCTTTAATGTGGATTCTATCACCCTGCCT
>Ga0209121_10006494_pt1 | contig 10247 bp, 10 predicted proteins | sample Cruoilmetagenom3_FD_187292 | JGI IMG/M metagenome (GOLD analysis project Ga0209121, IMG submission 187292) | Oil polluted marine microbial communities from Coal Oil Point, Santa Barbara, California, USA - Sample 3 (SPAdes) (version 2) | ecosystem: Environmental > Aquatic > Marine > Oil seeps ...
ATCCGCTATACTCTGGTTGATCCACGGGAGACAAATCCAGCTAAAGGCAAGCTTTCCATCGCTTCACCTGTGGGCAAAGCTCTTTTGGACAAAGAGAAAGGACAAGCAATTGAAGTCACTGCACCAGCCGGCATTTTTAACTACCGCATTAAAGATATTTTAAGCTTAAATGGCAAGAATGAACTCAGCTAGGCAGGTTAAGGTTTATTGATATGCCAGGGAACTGTTCTTAAGCCTTCCCAGCCTATAATCGCTGCTCTTCATGGATATGTGTTTTAGGGAGCACAGCAAAGCCTTGGAGATGCTGCTCACCGATTATTGGATTAATGCTGAAGAAGCTTATAGGGCAGGGTTGGGCAATTGAGTGGTGCCCAAGGGATGAACTTCTGCCCATCGTCGAGGAAATTGCTTGGAAGATCACATCCTACAACCGGATAGTAGTCAAAAGTGCCAAACAAGCAATGGTAAGAGGCTTAGACTTGCCCCTGAATGAAGGGCTGAAGCGGAAAAAAAGTTGGCAAGCTCTTTGCTATTTCGCAGGAGCTTCGATTAGCCAAGCAAAGATTAGCGCTACAGTTGAGGTGATAAGGCACATCCATCTCATGTAGTAGTAAGAACCTGCGATGTCGTAAATATATGCTCCGACAAAAGGACCTAAACCTACGCCTATTCCGGCAAGAATGACCATGAAGCCAAATATAGTTGCTGTCGCTTTCGACCCAAAAAAATCTGCGGGAAAAGATGGCATTATACCTGCTGCCCCTCCAAAGCCCAGGCCGAAAATTATGGCAAACAGGAAAAATGTCCAGAGTTCCTCACAAAATAGAAACAAAATTAGCGCCGCCAACACAATAGCTAAGCTAATAACAAGACTATGCTTCCTACCCACCCTATCCGAAAGAAAACCCCCACCTACCCTGCCAGCTATGCTCGCCCCTCCCATCACACCCAAAATTATCCCTGCAGTTACCAAAGATACTTCCATATCCGTGAGAAGGGGAACAATATTTACCATTATTGCCCAATTAGCTAGCGCTATGAAAAGCCAGGTAAAACTTAGCATCCAGAAAGCTCTCGTTTTCAAAGCTTCCATGGTGGTGAAATCCTTGTTAGATTCGTTTTGTATCTCCACTTCTATACTTCGTTTCGGGGCCCGCCTTATGAATCTCACAACAGGGATAAAAAGCACCCAACAAATGCTCCCTACAACAATATAAGCCATCCTCCAGCCATAGGAAAAAATAAGCCAGGCAGCCAAAGGGGAAAAGACTAGGATTCCCGCACCTAACCCTGCTGCTGTTATCCCTACGGCAAGACCCCTCCTCTCTGTGAACCATTGGGAAACTGTCGCCATCAGGGGAGCATAGATTGAGGCAGCCCCAAGAGAAAAAATAACAGCATAAAAAAGGTAAACCTGCCAAATTGCAGTAGTGCAACTCATTAAAACCATAGTCAGACCAATACAAAAGCCACCTATAGCAGCAACCACCCTAGGGCCAAACCTATCGGCTAACTTCCCCATTACTGGGGCAAGAAGATCATGAATTATGGCATAAGCAAAAAAAGCACCAGTCGTAGCTGCTCTGCTCCAGTGGAATTCAGAAGCCACCGGCTTAAGGAAAACGCCGAAGGAATATACCAGCCCGAAAGTTAATAGCTCTGCTAGAAAAACCACCCCAACTACTGCCCACCCGTAATAAGAACGCTTGGATTCTTCCGAAACTAACTCATTCATCTATACTCACAACCATCCATTTTGAGTAAATCAAGAATTCTATTGCCATCATAGCACTTTCAACACAATCAAAAGTGACGCCAGTCCTGCCATTACCAGCCCGAAGAAGGAATACGGTGAGGCAAATTGGCAATCCAAATTCAAGCTAGAAGCACCAACTGATGGTCATAAAAGTAACCGCAAGCAGAGATTGAGCCGGCAAGCCAGGCTGCTTTTTATTAACTTTTTAGATAATCGGGATACGAGAATTTGAACCAGCAGCTACTTGAACCCTATTCAGGTGGTCTATGTGTTCGCCTGTAACCCATGCTATATCTATTAACGCTAATACTTTAAAGAGCCTACTTAGGCCTCTCCACTATTGCCTCTTCAAGCAATTGCCCCAAGCTCTTCTTCTGGATAACAGCAATGCCATAGGATGGTAGAATTTGCCTAATAGCAAAACTAAGCCCTTTCTTCTCTCTCCCCCAATAAATACTCAGTATGGTGCACTGCTGTATTCCCTATATTTTGATGTCTCTTAGTAGTCAGAATTTTATGCCAATCACTGTAACAGTAAATACCCTGGAAAACTGAACCGCTCAAAAGTCCATAGAATATTGCTGGAGCTAAAAAGCAGACGTTTGTTATCAGACCAAGAATTATTATCACTGCAGAGATAAGCCAATGGTGAAAGTGAACCTCACACTTTCCAAAGGGAATGATAATTGATTTTACTCTGCCCTGTTTTTCACTTGCTTTGCCAGCCATATATTTGGTTATCAGAAAACCTAGAAGCCAGCCTACAAAGAAGAAATAGCCAAGAATACTACCAATAGCTAGTAGTGATAGGATGCAAATTGGCTTTCTCTTCATCTAAGAAATACTCTATGCTCCCACTTTGCCACGTTCAACTACCCTCTCTATAACAAAACCTCTCAATATTCTCCTCGCCTATCACAGCAATAGAATAGATATAAAAAAATCGGGGTGAGAGGATTTGAACCTCCGACCACCTGAACCCCATTCAGGTGCGCTACCAGGCTGCGCTACACCCCGTCGCTTAATCCTCCTTCCTATGTTATCATAATAGGGTTGCTGGAGCAATAATTACTAAATAAGAAATTTCACTCTGAGTGAAGCGAGATGTCCGTATAAGAGATTCTTCGCCCATAGGACTCAGAATGGCAGATAGGATTTGTAGTTCTTGGCTAAGAAGCAAAAGAGAATTAAACCTAAGGAAATCCCCACCAAGCGCCAACTCTCCAGATGGCAGCGTGAGACGCGAATACGGCGAATTATAATAATCGCTGCTGCTGTTTTCTTAGCTGGCGTTATAAGCTATGTAGGCTATGGATATTATGAGAATGAAAGAAAGCCTCTTCATGAAATTGCCATTGAAGTAAACGATACTTCATTCAATATGGGTTACTACGTGCAGATGCTTGATGCTCAAACCAGAGATATGGAGCCAACCTATATACCTTACATGACAGATCAAGTTGGGAGGTATATTGAGGATGCCGAGTTGATGAAACAAGGGGCTAATGATTTAGAAATTGTAGTTACTACCCAGGAGATAGACGAAGAAATAAAGGAGAATGAATCGCCCAATGATAAGGTGTATCGAGACATGGTTAGAGCTAAGCTATTGGGGAAAAGGCTTCAGGAGTATTTTGATTCCCAGTTACCCGATACAATGGAGCAAGCACATATTCAAGTGATGTTGGTGGAGAGCCAGGAAGTAGCTGATGAGGTAATAGCTAAAATCGAAAGCGGCGGCAACTTCACTGCCCTAGTTGAGGAGTCCTCCTGTGATCCCCGGATTGAGGGTGATTTGGGGTGGTTGCCCAAAGAGCTGATGCCTAATTCCCTTATTGGAAAAACCGCTTTCAGTCTCGAGCCAGGTGGGCTAAGCATAGTTTATGATGACTCAGCAAGCAAAAGCCTCGGCTATTGGCTTATAAAGGTTACCGAAAAGGATAAGGAGAAAGGAGAGATATATGCTTGGGCCATGCTACTAGGCAGTAAGCAAGAAACTCAAGAGGTTAAAGCCAAGCTAGAGGCAGGTGGCAATTTCACCGCCTTAGCTGAGGAATATTCCCAAGATGGTGGCGAACTTGGTTGGCTTAAACGAGGGGATATGGGCAGTGAGGCTTTCGATAAAGTTGTCTTTGGGCTCCCCCTCAATGCGGTGAGCGAGCCAGTTAAGGATGAATCAATCCAGACCATGGGTGGCCATTGGATAGTTGAGGTTTTAGATAAGGGCGAGCATGAGCTTAGTGAGGAGCTTAGAAAAGGTCTAGCAAGCAATGACTTTGCTCAATGGTTTGAAGAGCAAAGGGAAAATAGTACTATTAACAATTATCTTGATGAAGAGAAGAAAGCTTGGGCTGTGGAGAGAGTTCTCAAAGGAAGATAGCACCATGATGAAGAGGGATATTGGCATCGGCTTATTAGGACTGGGGATTGTGGGCAGCGCTACGGCCGGGGTTCTGCTTAATAAAGCTGATAGCTTAGCTGAACAAGTAGGAGCTTCGCTTATTTTGAAGAAAGTGCTGGTGCGTGATGTAAATAAACAACGCTCGGTAAAGCTTGAGCCGCACTTACTAACCAACAGCTCCCAGGAAGTTCTCACTGACCCCGAAGTAGACATAGTAATTGAGGTTATCGGAGGTGAGCACCCCGCCACAGAATATATAGAGCAAGCCATCACCAATGGAAAGCACGTGGTTACTGCCAACAAGGAGGTAATAGCCAAGCATGGATATGAGCTACTTTCTTTAGCCCGGAAACATGGTCTCGACCTTCGCTATGAGGCAAGCGTAGGCAGCGGCATACCACTTATCTCTCCCTTCCAGCAGGATTTAGCAGCTAACGACATCTCAGCTATTTACGCTATCCTTAATGGCACTACTAATTACATTTTGACTCAGATGTCACATGAGGGATTGGATTTCCCCTCAGCTTTAAGCCAAGCTCAAGAATTAGGATATGCTGAAGCTAATCCAGCTAATGACATTGAGGGAACAGACGCTGCTTATAAACTGGCAATTTTGTCTGGCTTAGCTTTCCATGCCAGGTTTGACCCTCAAGATATATTTTGCCAGGGGATCTCCCACCTTCAGACCCAAGATTTCCGCTATGCCAAGGAATTTGGCTATGCTATAAAACTTTTGGCTATCGCCAAACGAGATGGTGATGCTATCGAGATGCGTGTCCATCCTGTTTTTATCCCCCAAGACTCCCAACTGGCTAAGGTGGACGGCGTTTACAATGCTGTTCAAGTAGAAAGTGACCTGGCTGGCAAGCTAATTTTTTATGGAGAAGGGGCAGGAGCTTCACGGGCTTCTAGCGCTATCGTAGCTGATGTGTTAACCGTAGCTAGAAATATTTGCCACGGAGTAAATAACGTTCCTAATGTACAGCTAAACCAGAAACTAACAGTTAAGCCTATGTCGGACATAAAGACGAGGTATTATTTTAGGTTAAACGTGGTTGACCGCCCTGGTGTTCTAGCTCAAATCTCAGAAGTCCTAGGTGATAATTCCATCAGTATTTCCTCTGTAATCCAAAAGGAGAGCAATCTAATGTCTCAAACTGCCGTGCTCGTCATTATGACTCATCCAGCAGAGGAAAAGCGGGTGCAAAAAGCTTTAGAGCAGTTAGAAAAGCTAACTATGGTTAACGAAGTTAGCAACTTTATTAGAGTTGAGGGATAAAAAGGGGTCCCCGAAAATTCAGCGAATTTTCGGGGTGAAGTGATGAAGCAAGGTGTTTTAAATAGATATCGTGATTTCCTGCCCGTCACCTCAGCTACGCCTTTAAGTACGCTCGGTGAAGGAGATACGCCTTTAGTAAGATCACGAACTTTAGAAAAGGAGCTTGGCTGTGGTGAACTCTATTTCAAACTCGAGGGTTGCAATCCTACAGGCTCGTTTAAAGACCGAGGCATGGTGGTAGCAGTGGCTAAAGCTGCGGAAAGTGGCAGGTCCAGCATTATCTGCGCCTCCACAGGTAATACCAGCGCTTCAGCCGCCGCTTACGGAGCTAGGTTTAGCCTCAAAACTATTGTCATTATTCCCAAAGGGAAGATAGCTATGGGAAAGCTGGCTCAAGCCATCATCTATAACGCCCAGATTATGGGCATAAGGGGTAATTTTGACCAAGCGCTTCAAATAGTCCGCACTTTAACCCAAAAATATCCCATCACTTTAGTCAACTCAGTAAATCCAAATCGAATTGAGGGTCAGAAGACAGCAGCTTTTGAAATCGTGGATGCTCTTGGTGATGCTCCTGATTACCTCTTTATACCCGTAGGCAATGCTGGCAATATTACTGCCTATTGGAAAGGATTTGCTCAGTATCATCGAATTGGCAAAGCAAGCCACACCCCAAAGATGATGGGCTTTCAGGCTGCAGGTGCTGCGCCTATAGTGCAAGGCAAAATTGTCAAGCGACCAAAAACTATTGCCACAGCTATTCGCATTGGCAACCCTGCTAGTTGGCAGAAAGCAATAGCTGCCCGAGATGAATCAGGTGGTATCATTGATTCCGTCACAGACGATGAAATCATAAATGCCTACAGATTGGCAGCAACCAAGGAGGGCATCTTCGGCGAACCAGCTTCAGCGGCTTCCTTGGCTGGACTTATCAAGCTATCAAGAAAGCAAGACTTTCCCCGCAAAAGAGTGGTTTGCATCGTTACCGGAACAGGGCTGAAGGATCCTGGGGTGCCGGCTAAATATGCTCAAGCTCCTGTAGAGCTTCCCGCCGACTTAGCTGCAGTGGAGAAAGCTCTGGGTTGGGGTTAATTTTAGTCAACATTTTGATAAGGAGGCTTACACATGTCACAAATTGTTACTGAGGATCTAGGAAAGTTCAGCCAACATTATCCTAAGGTAGCAGTTATAGTCACCGCCAGTGCTCACGGCAAAGATAATGCCATGACTGCTGCCTGGCACAGCTCAATTTCCCTTGAGCCGCCACTTTATGGTGTCTCTATCTCCCCCAAGAGATTTACCTATCAGCTTATCACTGAAAGTAAGGAGTTTGGCATTAATTTTATTCCTTTGGAGAAAGCCTCCCTTGCTGCTTCTATTGGCGGTATTTCCGGGCAGGAAATAGATAAATTTGAAAGGCTTAATATCGAGAAAGAGAAACCTTTGAGGACTGGAGTGCCTATATTGAAAGACGCCTATGCCGCTTATGAATGTAAGCTAGTAGATACCAAGCCTTATGGTGACCATATTTGGGTAATTGGCGAGATTGTAGCTGTGCATTTCTTTAAAGAAGCGTTTACCTCAGAGGAAAGTCTCGACTTGGGCAAGATGAAGCCGCTTCTGTACCTCGGCTCGGATTTTTACGCTACCACAGATAAAAATAGCATAAGCTTTATAAAGAGAGGAATTTAGATGGTTAATCAGGATAAAATCAAACAGGCAATGACTTCCATTATCAAGGCTATTGGTGAGGACCCCCTGAGAGAGAGCATGAAGGATACTCCCCAACGGGTGGCTGAAATGTATACCGAACTCTTTTCCGGCCTGGATGCTGACCCTAAAGCTGAACTATTGGTGGGTTTTGAAGAAGGATATGAGGAGATGGTGGTCCTGAAAGACATCCCCTTCTATTCCATGTGTGAACACCATCTCCTACCTTTCTATGGTGTGGCCCACGTAGGCTATATCCCTAGTGGTGACGGCAGAGTAGTTGGAATAAGCAAGCTAGCTAGAGTGGTGGAAATTTTTGCCAGGCGGCCTCAACTTCAGGAAAGGATGACCCGGCAAATTGCTGATACCATCTTTGAAGCACTTCAACCTGATGGCGTGGCCGTGGTTATCCAAGCAGAGCATTTATGTATGATTATGCGAGGAATCAAAAAGTCCGGGACAAACGTGATAACCTCAGCTGTAAGGGGAACTTTCCGCAGCAAAGTAGCTACTCGCTCTGAGTTTATGTCTTTGATTCAAGGGAAGTGATAAAATATGAAGAGGTAGCAATAAGAATATGGCAAAGGCTAAGATTAAATTTACCTACACGGATTATTTGCAACTTCCAGAAGATAAACGTTACGAGCTTATAGAGGGGGAGTTTTCCATGGTTCCTTCACCGAATTATTTACATCAAGTAATTTCCAAGAGGCTTTTTAGAGCCTTAGACGATTATGTAAGAAACCTTGAGTTGGGAGAGGTTCTCTATGCTCCCTTGGATATTATCCTTTCTGAAGAGAATGTGCTTCAGCCCGACATCCTATTTATATCCAAGGAGCGAGCAGCCATCATCATTGATAAAAACATCCACGGAGCTCCCGACTTGGTCATCGAAATCCTCTCTCCCTCTACAATGGAAAAAGATAGAGGACTCAAGCAAAAGCTCTATGCTAAGTTCGGTGTTCGGGAATATTGGCTAGTAGATCCAGATAAGAAGATAATTGAGGTGATGACCTTAGGAGAGAGAGGATTTGAGAGCACGGAAGTATATCAAGAGGGAGATCTTCTTAAGTCTCCTCTCTTAAAGAGGATCTCCATCACAGTTAGTGAGATATTTTAAATTGTTTATTCGTGACGCAAAGACTCAATTGGGTCAAGCCTTGCCGCCCGGACTGCAGGATAAAGACCAGAAGCAAGCCCGATAAAAATTGATACACCCGCTGCCAGAGCAATGACATCACCTGGAAGCAAAGCAGCGAAGGGAAAACCCATATTTGCCGCCATGGTAGACATGATTTTAACTATAATCCATCCTAAGCCCACCCCGATAGCACCACCACATAGGCTCAGCATGGCAGCTTCAGTGAGGAATTGAGTTAGAATATCTCGGCGCTTTGCCCCTAATGCCTTGCGCAAACCAATTTCCCTGATGCGTTCGGTTACTGAAACCAGCATGATATTCATAATCCCAATGCCACCCACAACCAAGGATATGCCAGCTATAGCCCCAAGAATGAGTTGGACTATCCCTAGAATTTGGTTAGCCATCTGAGATACAGCACCCATGCTGATAACGCTGAAGTCATCCTCCTCCCCCTCCCTGATACGATGGCGCTGTCGCAAGATAGTAGTAATCTCATACTCAGCGGAGTTTATCTCATCTTCGCTCCTGGCCTGGACGCTGATAGCCTGGACGCTGCGTCCCAAGCTAGTTACCTGCTGGGCTGCTAAAGTGGATTGGACGCTAGATAGCGGAGCATATGCCATTGAGTCCTCAACTCCAAATCCACCCCCCTTGCTTTTCAACACACCGATAATTTTGAATTGGCGCCCCTCAATCCTTACACTTTGGCCTATAGGATTCATCTTCCCGAACAAGGTTTCAGCCAGTTGGCTCCCCAATACAACCACTCTCGACCTTGCCTTATAATCGCGCTCGGTGACGAAGCTGCCTTGAGCCATGCTAAGATTGTTAACCCATTGGTATTCCGGAGTTACCCCAGCAACCATAGCCCCAATATTTTCTCTTCCCGCCACAATTTGAGCAGTGATTTGCACCACCGGCGCCACTGCAACTACAGAGGGAGAGTTACGAGCAATCGCCTCGGCATCTTCCAAGGTTAGCGTTACCCCTGTGCCCATCGTTCCCCCCATCCCACCAGCGCCAGGAGCACCGGGCGTGACGTATATTAGATTAGAGCCCAAGGAGGCAAAGGCTTCCTCTGTCTCAGCCTCTTGTGCTCTTCCCAAAGATATTACAGAAATGACCGCTGCCACACCAATTAGAATGCCCAGCATGGTCAAAATTGACCTTAGCTTGTTACTGAACAAAGCACGTAATGCAGTAATAAGGCAATCCCAGAGTTTCATTCCTATGCCTCGATTTGACCATCACGAATTCTAATGGTTCGTTGGGTGTAAGCGGCGATTTCCGCTTCGTGCGTAACTAAAACGATAGTTATTCCTTGCTGGTTCAATTGTTTAAAGAGGAGCATAATTTCCTTGCTGGTCTGGGTGTCGAGATTGCCCGTTGGTTCATCAGCCAAAATAAGAGAGGGGTTATTTATCAATGCCCGAGCGATAGCCACCCTCTGTTGCTCCCCTCCAGCTAATTCACTAGGTCTATGTTTAGCCCGATGAGCTAGCCCTACTGATTCCAAGACCTGTAAAGCTCTTTGTCGCCGATTGCCACTTCCACTGTAAATAAGTGGCAGTTCTACATTAGCTAAAGCTGTATTTCTGGGTAACAGGTTGAAGCTTTGGAAGACAAAACCTATCTTCTTATTTCTTATCTCAGCTAATCTATTATCATTGAGCTTACTTACCTCGATTCCCTCTAGCCGGTATTGCCCCGAAGAAGGCTTATCAAGGCAGCCGATGATGTTCATCAACGTGGACTTGCCCGAGCCTGATGGTCCTGTAATAGATACCATTCCCCCTGACTCAATACGACAGCTTATTCCGCTAAGGGCGGCAACCTCTGTGCGCCCCATTCTATACACTTTAGTTATGTTATCCAGCTCAATCATTTATCAGCTACCAAATGGCATGAAAGGGAGTTGTGACACAGGAGCCAATATCACTCTTTCCCCTTCTTCTAG
>Ga0209121_10006496_pt1 | contig 10245 bp, 6 predicted proteins | sample Cruoilmetagenom3_FD_187292 | JGI IMG/M metagenome (GOLD analysis project Ga0209121, IMG submission 187292) | Oil polluted marine microbial communities from Coal Oil Point, Santa Barbara, California, USA - Sample 3 (SPAdes) (version 2) | ecosystem: Environmental > Aquatic > Marine > Oil seeps ...
AGTGCTTTTTTATATTCTTTCAGTTCAAGGCGCATGAGACGGTCAATCTCCATATCTCTTTTCAGAAAAAATATCTGAAGTTCGGCATCAACTATCTCCGACTGCGTGGCGTAGTATTGTTGTGTTTCCCAGCTTCTTGCCGTGAGAGGATGCTCGTTAAAGGTGAGCGGTGTGTTCTCCAAATCAGAGTACTTTTTCCAGTCCCTATCAAAAACCTCATCTTTTATAGTGCAGTCCTTATCCATAACCTCTTCCAGTGAGCTAACCGGAGACGCCAAGAAAACAAAGATGCTCAGAAATAAAAATGAAATAAAAAATAATCTCTTCCCTGTCTGGTGATTTACTCTTCCCATATAATTTAACTCCTTTATCCTTAAATTTATATTATTGCCTCTTTATAACATAAAGCCAAAAACTCATTACAAGGGGTGATAAGGGACAGTCCTTTGTCACCTATTAAATAAAATAAAAAAGCTGCCAACTTTTTGTTAAAAGTTGGCAGCTTGGCGGTCATAACAATAAAGAAAACATGGAAGCATATTAAAATGCCTTAGACCCAAGACTTTGCGCTCTACCCTTTAGAGTAGTTTGCTTTTTTCAACCTTTTTAAATTTTTATAATGTTTTTAGTACTTCCACTTTATATACGACATAACTTTTAAAAATCCTTCTTTTTCTAGAAAATACTTTTATTTTTTTATATTCTTTTGAAATAATTAGTTTAAATAAATTCACTTTACACCACAAAAACCTCTCCATCTGAAACCTGTTCTATCTTCCGGCTAAACAAACCACCATATTTATCCCCCCGCTCCTATCAGAAATCTCTTCCCTGGTGATCTTATAACTTTTATACCTATACATTAATTCTTGCCCACCCTGCTGTGTTATTCTCCTGCAAAGCCAATAAGGGAAGAAAACTCTGATGTTTGCATATTTTTTGATGGGTAAGGAATCATGGCATAATCTTTTAGGCAGCCAAGAATATTAGCGGTATAAAAATCAATGGCGAATATTTTCCCTGTTTTTAAAGAAGCACGGTAAAAAGAAACAAGCCGGTCAATGTTCTGGGTTGAAAAAGAAAGAAGGGCCAAATATGTTATATTTCAAGACCTGAACCCCCCTATACTTTTTGACCCCCCTATACTTTTAGATTTAGATATTTTTAATAATTTCTTGAGCGAACTCCGAACAACTTACTTCTTTCGCTCCTTTAATTTGACAAGCTAAATCAAAAGTAACAATTTTATAACTAATCGTTTTTCTAAGAGCGTTAGCTATCACTTTACTTACTTCTTCCCATCCTATATAATCAAACATCAAACAACCAGATAATATTAAAGCTCCTGGATTTGCTTTATCTAAATCAGCAAAGTTCGGAGCGGTACCATGTGTTGCCTCAAACAATGCTACTTTATCACCAATATTAGCCCCTGGCCCTAATCCCAAACCACCTACTTGAGCTAAAATAGCGTCAGAAAGATAGTCTCCATTAAGATTAGGAGTAGCTATTATACTATATTCTTTAGGCCTAAGTAATATCTCTTGAAACATTGCATCAGTAATTCTGTCTTTGATGATTATTTTATTTTTTTGTATATTATTTTTACATTTCGTATTTATTTCTTCTTCAGTTATAATTTTATCACCAAATTCTTTTTGAGCAACTTCATATCCCCACTTCTTAAAAGCTCCTTCAGTATATTTCATTATATTACCCTTATGCACTAAAGTAACGCTAGGTTTATGATGGCTAATAGCATATTTTATAGCCTGTCTCATTAATCTTTTACTCTTTAATTCACTCATAGGTTTTATACCTATTCCTGAATCTTCTCTAATATTTATTTTAAATTCTTTATTCAGGAAACCTATTATTTTTTTAGCTTCTTTAGAATATGCTTTCCATTCAATGCCTAAATAAATATCATCCGTATTTTCCCTAAATATTACTACATTTACATCCTCAGGATGTTTAACAGGAGCGGGGACACCGGGAAAATACCTAATTGGTCGTATACATGCATATAGGTCTAATTCTTGTCTTATGGTAACATTTAAACTTCTAAAACCACCTCCAATAGGAGTGGTAAGTGGCCCCTTTATGGCTATACCATATCGAGATATTTCTTTAAGTGTATCTTCAATTAACCATTTACCATACCTTTGATAACATTTCTTGCCAGCATATATTTCTTTCCATTCTACTTCCCTTTTTCCTTTGTAAACTTTTTCAATCGCGGCATCAAATACTATTTTAGCAGCTCGCCAAATATCAGGGCCAATACCATCACCCTCGATAAAAGGAATAATTATATTTTCCGACATCTTTATTTAACCTTCCTTTTTGCTTCATTTATTTATTTTTATAATAAGGTAATATCCCCCCGGCTTTAACAATATCTTTTTCTCTATTATTTAAGTCATGTTTTACTTTAAACATAAAATTCTTCTTAACATTTTTTATCTCTATAATGTCTGACTCTAAATCACCTACTCTTAACTCTAACATATCACCTTGTTCTAATTTGTTAAAATCTTTCTCATCTTTAAAAGTAAAAGGCAAAATACCACAATTAATAAGATTGCTCCGATGTATTCGAGCAAATGATTTTACTACAACCATTTTAATTCCCAGATACATTATAGTAAGAGCTGCATGCTCCCTACTTGAACCTTGACCATAATTTACCCCTCCAATTATAATACCCTTCTCTACTTTTTTCATTCTGGAAACAAATTTTGGATCGATTGACTCAAAAGTATGTTCAGAAATTTTAGGAAGATTGGAACGTAAGGGCAAAACATTGGCTCCAGCTGGAATTATATCATCAGAGGTTATATTATCTCCTACTTTTAATTCGATCTTAGCCTCTATTTTATTTTCAAGATGATTCTTTAGAGGTAAAGAATAAATATTAGGACCTTTAATAATTTTAACTTTTTCTGGTTCTACAGAAGGAGATAAAATCATAGAATCATTAGTATCAATTTTTTCTTCTATTTCTATTTTTAGAGGTTCTAATCCTAAATCTCTCGGATCTGTTATAACCCCCGTTATTGCTGCTGCTGCTGCACTTTCGGGACTAACTAAATATACCTTAGCACTTTTTGTGCCGCTTCTTCCAAGAAAATTGCGATTATAAGTTCTTAAACTAACACCATTTGTAGAGGGTGAAAATCCCATTCCAATACATGGTCCACAACCTATTTCTAAAATTCTTACTCCTGCGGATAAAAGCCAGGATATTGCTCCTCTCCTTTCTAATTCTTTCAAGACTTGTCTAGAACCCGGATTTATTGCTACACTCACATTAGGATGTATTTTTTTATCTTTTAATATTAAAGCTACTTTCATTAAATCTTTAAAAGAAGAATTAGTACAACTTCCTATAGCTACTTGATCTACTTTTGTACCAGCGATATCTTTAATTTTAACTACATTATCAGGTGAATTTGGTTGGGCAATAAGAGGGTCTAAAGAATCTAAATCTATTTCCATAGTTTGATCATAAACAGCATCTTTATCAGCTTCTATCTTTATCCAGTCTCTTTCTCTTTTTTGTAAACGCATAAATTTATATGTTATATTATCGCTAGGAAAAATAGTTGTAGTAGAGCCTAATTCAGCACCCATATTTGCAATAGTTGCTCTCTCGGGAACATCAAGCGTTTCGAGACCCGGCCCAGAAAATTCAAATACTTTATTAACTCCACCTTTAACAGTCAATTGTTTTAGTAAAAATAAAATAATGTCTTTAGCGGAAACAAAAGATTTTAATTTACCTTCTATAATTACCTTAACTATTTGAGGCATCTTAATATAAAATGGTTTACCAGCCATAGCTAAAGCAACATCAAGACCGCCTACTCCAATAGAAACCATCCCTATCCCCCCACAAGTGGGAGTATGACTATCAGAACCCAAGAGTGTTTTACCTGGAATAGCAAACCTTTCTAAATGGACTTGGTGGCATATTCCATTGCCAGGACGAGAAAAATAAATTCCATATTTAGAAGCAGAAGACTGAAGAAATTTATGGTCGTCTGCATTCATAAATCCGTTTTGTAAAAGATTGTGATCTACATAACTAACAGAAGTTTCTGTCTTAACTTTGGGAACACCTAATGTTTCGAACTCAAGGTAAACCATAGTTCCAGTCGCATCTTGAGTAAGAGTTTGATCTATTTTTATCCCTATAGTTTCACCTGGAATTAATTTACCATCGAGTAAATGTTTTTTAATAATTTTCTGAAAGACTCCTAAGCTCATAATAATTCTATACCTCCTTAGATTTTTCTTAAAAAAATTAATGCTGCATAAGTAGGCGAACCATAGCTCCTCCACTGTAGGTATTGCTAGCTATATCAGGCACAACAACTCCTTTTTCTTATCTCAAGAAATTCATAAATCACTATAAATAGTGTGATAATAGATAACCAAGGACTTAATATTATTGATAAAATGCTAAAACCAGCACCTATAAAAATAACAAATCTTTCAAACATAAAAAGTTTTCCATAAAGATAATTTCCTAATGCTACAACAGTTAAAAATACACCTACAAGTGCTACCAAAAAATAAAAACCAAGTTTTAATACTACAAAAAAATCCCAGGATTCGATAGGTATTATCAAAAGTTCAGGTCTATACACAAAGGCAAATGGGACAATAAGTGCAACAATTGCTGCGCGAAATGCCTGCACACCGGTTTTCCAAAAATCTCCCCCTGAAAGTGCGGCAGCTGCATAAGATGTTACTGCAACAGGTGGTGTAAGTGGCCCCAATATACCGAAAAAGAAAAGGAAGAAATGTGCTGCGAGCACAGGGACACCGAGTTTTGTGAGTGCAGGGGCAAGAGTAATCACTGTTATAACATAAACCGCTGGTGTAGGCATACCCATACCCAATATTATCGCAATTATCATAGAAAGGATGAGAAGTATAAATAGATGCCCGCCTGATAGTGCTATAAATATACTGCTTAACCTGATACTAAGACCCGTATAAAGTAAAACCCCTTCAATAAGTCCTGCCATAACACAGGCCATTACCACACCAAGTGATTTTGATACACTATCTTCCATAGAAGATACAACTATATTCGACATTTTTTTTACTTTTTTTGAAAAAAATCCATAAAATATGCTAAGAAATATGATTATAACAGCTATAATAGGTGGAAGATTTTGTAATTCAAATCCCAAAAGCAAAAACCCTATTATAAAACCAACAACTAATGTTATAAATATTATTTTGTGCAAAAGAGGATTATCTTTATATGTTAACCATTCTATCACCATAGCAAACCCCAGCGCAGCCATTGCACCATACTGTGGAGAAAAACCTCGTGCAAGAACCCATATAAGGATAATAATAGGGAAAATATAATAGCTTTTTTTAAATATATCTCCTTTTGGTGGAAGTTTATCTGCAGGAAGACCCTTAAGTCCTGCTTTGTTTGCCTCTATATCCACAAAAATGTAGACTCCAAAGAAATAGAGTAGAGCTGGTAATATAGCAGCGATGGATATATTTATATATTTCATACCAAGATATACAGCCATAATAAAACTTGCCGAACCTAAAACAGGTGGCATTATCTGGCCTCCTGTAGAAGCTGCTGCCTCAATAGCTCCTGCCGTTTCTGCAGAGTAACCTGTCTTTTTCATAAGAGGTATAGTAAATGCCCCCGTGGTAAGTACATTTCCAGTAGAAGAACCAGTCATCATGCCCAAAGCAGCGCTGGAAATTACAGCAACTTTTGCAGGACCGCCTTTCTTAGAACCTGCGAGACTTATAGCTGTATTTATAAAATATTCTCCTAATCCTATTTGTTTAAGTATACTTGCAAAAAACATAAAGAAATAGATATAAAATGTAGCAACCCAAACAGCTGTACCCCATAGACCTAAATTATAAAGGTACATCATTGACACAATATTCTTTATATCAAAATTAGAATTATATACACCATAAAATAAAAAACCTATAGTTAAAAGAACTAAGGGTAGACCAAGTATTCTCCTTGCAGCCTCAATAGTAAGAAGTATAGCAATTGAACCAAAAACTACATCTATTGGGTATACAATGCCCTGTCTTAATGTGAGCGAATTATATACAAAAAAAATGTATAAAAATGGAATGAGAATTACTATAAATAAAATCCAATCATAAAATGGAACTTTTTTCCGTAAATCTTTCCTCTCTTCTTTTCCTCTAATGGGGTATTTCAAAAATACAAGTGCAGATATAAGGCCTATAAATATTGACATATGTTGCACACTTGCAAATGTAAGTGATTCTATAAGGTTTATAACATATTTTACTTTAAAATTTAATGAAAGTGAGATATCACGGAGTATTTCAAGAAAAACTGCACTGAATCCTGTACTAAATATAAGCATATATGTTGCAATTATAATTGATGTAGTTAAAAATACCTTTAATACAAAATTACTTTCTTCCTCTTTCATCTATCCATTCTCCTCCCTTTTTAAGATTTAAATAACCAAGTGGATGGATGTTGCCATTAAGCATTCAATAAAGAAATTATTGGTATTGATAGACCGTTAATTCGTTTCTAATATATATATTAAGGGATTGTCTGGTTTTAAAAAATATTTAAGGTTTTAATTTATCTGGAATCTCAAATCCTGCTTCTTTAAAGTATTTATATGCACCAGGATGTAATGGTACAGGGATACCTCCAAGTACTTTCTTTGGATCTACAACTTTTAAGAAAGGAGCAATCTCTACCACTTCATCAAAGTGTGTCCATACAACTTTTGTCATCTCATATACAATATCCTCTGGGAGATCTTTATTCACGATCATGACAACAGGTAATAAAACTACATGTGCATCTTTATCTGTTCCCTTGTATGTACCTGCTTTAATTACTCCAGGTGCAAAATAGCCCATATCAACAAGTTTATCAATTAAATCTTGTGGCATATCAAGCGCTCTTATAGGAGTAGTTGTGGAAAATGAAAAGAAGTTTGGATTAGGTGCAGAAGTATGGTGAATTATGGCATCAACTTGTCCAAGTTTTAAAAGATCCAGAGATTGAGGATCTCCAACTTTCACCTTTATAACCACGTCCCAAAGACCAGCAGTTTTAAGAATATCTTCCGCTGCAACTGCATCTCCACTCCCTGGTTCTCCTATTGCAATTTTTTTACCTTTTAAATCAGCAAAGTCTTTAATCTTAGAATCGGTTTTGACTAAAAAATCTACATATAACTGGTGAAGTGTACCCCATGCCATAAGGGCTTCGTACTTTTCAGTAAACATCTTTTCACCCTTTGCTGCATAAAATGTTGCGGAAGATGTAGAAAGTGAAAATGGAGCATCTCCTATACCTACTTTTCTTGCATTAGATGCAGACCCGCCACCTACTGATGCAGTAGCTTCTATATTATCTGTGTTTTTATCAAGGGTCATACATATAGCGGATAGAGATGTATAATATGTACCAGTTGCAGAACCCGTTGGAATTTTCCATTTATAAATTTGCTCAGCGGATGCAGCAACACTAAGCAAAAGTAAGGATAAAACAAGCAACACTACTAAAAACAATGAAAAACTTTTCAATTTCATAATTTTCTCCTTTCATTCTATTTTTTAATACTTTACCAGACAATCTCCTAATATTACTTTATTTATCTTCATAATTCTTCTTGTTATTTTTTCTGTTTATATGTTTATTTCTATATTTTTACCTCCCTCTTTATAATAAGTGCTTCTCAGAACTTTATTAAAAACAAATCTAATAATTTAATGCTATTATCTAATATCATTTTTAGATATTTTCTTTTTCTTTTAGCTTTTTTTCTATAATTGAGCTAACTTTTTGTATATGTTGATATATCAATTTTTGTGCTAATTCAGCATTTTTACTTATTAGTGCGTTTAAAATCTCTTCATGTTCTTTATGGGATTCTTTCAATCTATTTGGTGTAGAAATAGAAATAATTCTAAAATGATGAATTTTATTCTTTATTGGTTCCATAACATCTAAAAGTTCTTTATTTTTACTTGCAAAAACAATTTTATTATGAAATTCGGTATTAAGATGAGATACTTTTTTTATATCCCCTTTCAATACTGCCTTATCCATTTTAATTATGAGATCTTTTAATTCTTTAATTTCTTCTGGAAGAATTCGTTTAACCGCAAGCCTTACTGCTAACATTTCAAGAGCAATTCTTATTTCCATTACATCTCTAATCTCTATAGAAGACCATCTACTAATTAAAAATCCTCTATGAGGAATAATTTTTATTAGACCCGTAGATGCTAGTCTATAAAGTGCTTCTCGAACCGGTGTTCTGCTTACATTTAATTCCTCGGCTACCTCTTTTTCTGTTATTCTCTTACCTGATTTAAATTTTCCACTAAATATAGCCTGCTGTAACTTTTCAAAAATAAGATCGCGCAGATTTTTGCGCTCATCTTTGATATTTCCTATTTGAAGTCTACCCATCACTATTAACAACTCCTTTTATTCTTGTAATTGTATTGCTAAATAGAAAAATATTAATCTCAAAATACAATATCTTAGATAACCTCAAAACTTATCTTTTCAATTTACTTAATGGCACATAAGCAATTCCATCCATAATAATACGAGCAGTTCTACCTACAACAGCCTTTTCTACTAACCAATTATTTTTTTGCTTTCTTAAATTAATTCTAACTTCCATAACCCCAGAAGGATGTCCGATACGAATTCTCTTTTCTTTCTCAATAAATTCTTCTTTCTTTATAGAATTTCCTATTACTTCTGCAAGAATTGTCCCAGGAATACATGTGGCAACCGCAGTAGCAATTCCGCTAGTAACGGGGAAAGCCTTGTGTAACTTTCCATCAGTTATAACACGGGCTAAAAGTTCTATCTCAGATTTTTTTACTAATTTACCATTTATAGGGCTATAAAAGTCTTTCGGTTTTGATATAAAAACAAATTTAGGTAGATTAGGATATTTTTTAAAGGCTTCTTCTTTATTTTTAACCATATTTAAGGCAGTAAGGATTTCTGCCTTTATTTTTTTTACTTTATTTAAAAGTAAAAAATTACTATCTATTTCTTTAGGACCTTCATCTCCTTTAAGACCTATATCTGAAGCCTTCATAAAACAAGCTAAAACACCAGCATCTCCTACAGTAACATTTATTCCATTTCCTAATAAAAAAGAAGTTTTTCCAAAAGGAAAAAGTTTACCGGTTATAGGACCTTCAGGCCTTAAAAACTCAAGTTCTATTTTAGAACCTGTGCCTTCTACACCATCAATATGGAGATTTCCTTCTACTAAAGCCTTTCCATTCTTTACTCTAACTTTTACCTTTGATTTCTTCTTAACATTAGTATCAAATATTGCCACTTCCGTCAAAGGTTCCTTAACTTCTACCATTCCTTTATTTATTGCAAAAACTGCAGCCCCTGCTAATAGATTGCCACACGTTAAACTATAATCTACTACAGGTTTATCTATTTCAACCTGGGCAAAGGTATAATTAACATCTACACCTTTAATAGAAGAAGATGAAATTATCGCTAGTTTACTGGTAAGAGGGTCGGCCCCGCCTAATCCATCTATCTGACGTTTATCTGGGCTGCCAAATATCCCAAGAATAAGTTTATCTCTTAACGCTGTATCGGAAGGTAAAAATTCTTTTTTTATAAATATTCCTTTGCTTGTTCCACCTCTAATGATAGTTACAGGAACTTTAATACTTTCTCCTATGACTTCCATTTAACTTCCCTTTTGTATTATTTATAAAATATTTAAGAATCAATTCGTAGTGATAAAAAATCAATTATTGAAATGAAGATTTATTATTTTTATATATTTAAATATGTATACATGTATACTCGTATACATCTTTTTTTTATATTATCATAGATTTTAAAATGAGTCAATCCCATTTTTACGTTTGTTATTTAAAAATCAAAATTGGACTGTTTTTTAATGATTTGAAGTTTAAAAGTAGATTAACCTGGAATGGTAAAAAAGATGTAATCTAGAACTAATCCTAAAGAGAAAAGAAGTTCTAAATTATGTCTACGCAATTAGAAAATAGGCACACCTTCCCTTGTATATTAATAATCACTTATTAACTATATAAGAAAATGGGATGTATCTATTTATTTTTATTTTATTTTTCTATTCTTTAGTCTTTGTGTGGATTTCCAGATAAATTCGATAATCTTTGCCATACAAAGACAACTCGATATCTAAA
>Ga0209121_10006499_pt1 | contig 10241 bp, 6 predicted proteins | sample Cruoilmetagenom3_FD_187292 | JGI IMG/M metagenome (GOLD analysis project Ga0209121, IMG submission 187292) | Oil polluted marine microbial communities from Coal Oil Point, Santa Barbara, California, USA - Sample 3 (SPAdes) (version 2) | ecosystem: Environmental > Aquatic > Marine > Oil seeps ...
GCACTCACGGAGAGGTGGCCGAGTGGTCGAAGGCGCACGCCTGGAAAGTGTGTAGGCGGGGAACCGTCTCCAGGGTTCGAATCCCTGTCTCTCCGCCACTTACCCTCGCGAAAGCGTTCTCCCCATCCGGCTACGGCCGGATTTTTCCGTTGTTTTCGAGGGTTATGCGGGAGGGGCTGAGCACTGGCCCCGGAGCCAGGAGCCCCGGAAGCGGTCTCTCAGGGCCGATATTCTCTGGACCTCATGACTGCGTTGATTTGGTGAAGTGCCGCAAGTGCATGTTTTCAGTAATAAAACATGCCAAACCTGTTTGATCAGTTGAAAAATCCAAACGCCCTCGGGAGGCGATCGGTGTTGAACTTCCAAGCACTTAGATCAAGCCTCACGCCACCTGCCGCAAGGCGCGACACAATCCTTTTATTACGGTTGCGCCCAGTTCTCGGCCCTCAGGGGAAGCTCGTTCAGTTCCTTTCGAGCTTCTGGCCAAGAGGGATAGTGGTGGCTCATCAGTTCGAAGAAGCGCTCGCTATGGCGAGGCTCGAGCAGGTGCATAAGTTCGTGGACGATTACATACTCAAGCAAGTCCTTTGGTTTCTTCGCAAGTTCCGTGTTCAGCCTGATGGTTCCTGTCTCCGGGCTGCAGCCTCCCCACTTCGTCTTCATCCTTTGAAGGAAGTACCGTGAGGCTTTGACTCCAAGCTTCGTTTCCCATTTCTTAATCATTGCGGGCACAACCCCATGCATTAGTGACTTGTGCCAGTCATGTATCACTTCAGCCTTCTTTTCCGTTGAACTACCCGGTCGTACCGTTAAACGGATCGTTCGGTGATCGAGCCTGACCGAAGGTTTCTCGTCCTTCTCGACTACGGTCATCAAATATCGGCGGCCCCACAGGAAATGGCTCTCTCTACTAATGAAGCGGCGTGGAGATTCTCGAGCTTGGTTCCGTAACTTCTCCTGTTGATCACGGATCCAGCCCAACTTCGTGATCGCATAAGCGCGCGCGACATCAAGCCGGGTCGATGAAGGTGCGACCAGCGTCACTCTGCCGTCTGGCGGATGCACCGATAGATGGACGTTTTTTACGCCCTTTCGGGTCACATCGATCAACAACCCTCCAATTTCAATGGTCTCGACCATCAGTACCCCGGCTGACTCTTGATGATTTCAAACAAAGCCAGTGTCGTGTCCCTGTCCCGGTGCAAAAGTGGGAACAAGGCATTCTTGACTTGCCGTTCCCGGGTATCGTCGCCCTTCCAACCCGCTGGTGCCTGCTCCCTGATGGCTTCGTCAATCTGAAGCGCGAGCGCAGCTTTCTGCTCTTCGTCATCAGGGCATACGAATGTTGTAGTCGGAAGAGTCGGCAAGTTGTTGAAGATCACTGCGGCCTCTCGGTTCCCATGCAGTGACGCCGGGATTCCTGCGTCAGGGCCCTTTTGCGCAAGCTGGCGAACAAGATCCTCAGCCCGGCGCAGGAATTCTTCATAGGCCGCAGCATCGTCACGGCTCTGCTTGATCAGATCTTCAAGCAGCTTCGACATCTGATCATAGAATCTGGGGTCGGTCAGCTGGTCGCGGATGATCGTCTTGCGGATATTGTTGATGATCCCTTCGGAGATAGCGTTCTTTGAGAGCTTGCCCTTCTCGTTCAGCTTCTTGGCAATCGCGTCGTGAATGCCCGTCTCGATGATAAGCTGCGTCAGCGATAGATCGGCGAGGTTTCCGAGGGGCGCGGCTGAATCGGCCTGGACGTAGGTATTCAGCAGATGGCGCATGTCAGCTTCGTAGGGCTTGATGTCCAGTTCTTCGCCCGAATGCTTCTTAATTGCGCCCCTTACATCGCTGTAAAACGCCACCTCCCGCTGGATCGCCGCTACATCCGCATCAGAGTAGCCCGCCTCCTCGAGATGTTGAGCGACGGCAGCGAAAGCCCTGACGAATGTCGCCACGGCCTTGTAAAAGGCAACCCGTAGCGCCTCGGTCTCGGTCAGGGCATTGGAGTCAGCGGCGTTTCCACAGAAGTACCGAAGGAATTGCTCGATTTCACGCGGGGCAAGCACTGGTTCGCACAAATACCGTAGCGCCTCACGGGTTTCGTCTAGGTGCTTCTTGCCCTCTTCGAGCCAATTTTTGATCTGGACGTTGTTATCGCCTCCGCCGCCCTCGTCGATGTCCAGCTCGTCCGAGCTGTACACGGCGATGGCTTGCTGTACGTCGCCGAACAGTTCCTTGAAATCGACGATATAGCCGTAGTCCTTGTCGTCGCCGTCCAGCCGGTTCGTGCGGCAGATGGCCTGGAACAGGTTATGGTCATGCAGTTCGTTGTCGAGGTAGATGACGGAACAGCTGGGCGCGTCAAAACCGGTCAACAGCTTGCTGACCACGATCAGCAGTTTCATATTCGCTGGCTCTTCGATGAACCGGCGCTTGGTTTCGTCCTCGTATTGCTTGGTCGTCTGCCCTGCCTTCAGCACGTGCTTGGTGTAGGTGTCGAACTTGAAACGCTCGTCGCTGTTGGCTGGTTCGCGCGAGATGGCGTTGTGGTTGGGCTCGTAAGACGTGATGATCCCAACGTTGTCGCCAAAGCTTTTGTTGCGGAACAACCGGAAGTAGTGGCAGGCGTCGTAAATCGAGGCCGCTACAAGGATCGCGGTTCCCCGGTCATCGTTCAGGCGTGGCTTCAAGCTGAAGTCCTGGATGATCTCGGCGATAATTCGTGCCTTGCGCTCCTCGGCACTCATCAGGTCTTCCATTGTTGCCCACCGCTTGCGCAGAACCGCCTTCTGGAAGTTGTTGAGCCCCTTGGTTTTCTGTTCGAACCAGGCGTCGATGGTGGCTTGATTGGTCAACCGCTGCGGCACATCTCGGGCCTCGTATTTCAGGTCCAGTACCACCTTGTCTGCGACGGCCTCGTGGAACTTGTAGGTGTGGATGTATGTGCCGAACACATCGCGCGTCATCTGACGGTCCCGGCGCAGCAGAGGCGTGCCGGTGAAACCGATGAAGATTGCACCTTCCAGCCAGCGTTTCATCTGGGTGTTCATGTCGCCGCCTTGGGTGCGGTGGCATTCATCGACGAAAACGTAGAACCGGCCGCTGACCTGCGGCGGCTCGCCTTTGAGATCAGACGCATCGAACTTGTGGATCAACGCGCACATCAGCCTTGGGTTTGGCGCCCCCAACTTTTCCACGAAATCGGCGCGCGAGGTGATGCGGGGGGATGGTGCGTCGGCAGCTATCACGCCTGCGTTGCGCATCACGCCGCTGATCTGTTTATCCAACTCGTCCCGGTCGGTGATGATGAGCACGCGCGCCTCAGGATCGTGCTCCATCAGCCATTTGGCGATCAGCACCATCAGGATGCTCTTGCCAGAGCCTTGGGTGTGCCAGATCACACCACCCTCGTGTTTGGTGATCCGCTCTTGCGCGGCCTTCACACCTGCAAACTGGTGCTGGCGTGGCACCTTTTTTTGGCCTCCGTCAAAGATCACGAAGTTCCGGATCAGGTCGAGCAGGCGCGTTTTTTCCAGCATCTGCGCCACGGGACGGTCGAGCAGATCACCGGCTTGCGGATCCGCAGGGGGCACTTCGTCCTTCCATTCGACAAAGAACTTTTCAGGCGTGCCCACGGTGCCATAGCGCAGCCCCTGCGCATCACTGCCAGCCAGCAAGAGCTGCACGGTTGGAAAGAAACCCTCGTTGAAAATCTCTTCCTGATTGGTGATCAGCTGGCGGATGCCGTCGCCCACTTCGACCGAACTGCGCTTCAGCTCGATCACCGCGATGGCAATGCCGTTGAGATACAGCACCAGATCGGGGCGGCGTTCATGCCCGCCCTTCAGCGTCACCTCTTCGGCGAGCGCGAAGTCGTTGGCAGCGGGATTGGCCCAATCGACCAGATGCACGGTGCTGTGCGGTGCGCTGACCGTGGTCTGGACCGACACGCCATAGCGCAGCAGTTGGTAACTGCGCAGCCCGGCCTGATAGAGCGTCGTGCCCGTCACCTCGGCGGCGGTTTGCAGGCGCAGGAGGGCGGCATTGATCTGGGCGTCGGAATAGCCACGGGCGGACAGGTTGGCGCGCAGCATGTCGGGTTCGATCCCGCGATTTCCCTCGCGCTTTGACCGGTCGCCCAGATTGCGAAAGCCAAGGCCGCCGGCGGTTTCCGGTTTGGTGAGGAAAGCTGCGAGGCGGTCTTGCGTGGCGCGTTCGGAGCGGGGACGATCAGACATGGGCACCCTCCGGGCCATGATCAACAGGGAGAGGTAGACGCGTGCGGCCGGTCAGCAATTCCTGCATCATCGCCTGTTTGAGCAGACGGGTCTTGTCGGCCTGTGCGGTCAGGGCAGCAATCTCGGCATCCATATCTGACAGGACAGTGGCGATGGCAGTTTGTTCTTTGTAGCACGGCGCGGCCACTTCGAGCGCCCGAACGTCACCGCTGTTGATGGCAGGGTAATTAGACCCTGCGATAAGCGTTTCGATCTGTTTCGAGATGCCGCCCGCAAAGAACTGTGCAAAAATAAATGGTGCCCAAGACTTGCCCGGAATACAACGCACAACGCAAAAACCAGTTGAGCAGACCCAAGGCATCAATCCTGCAGCTTCGCCAAACAACAAGTGGGCCTGTAGGTTCGGGCGAACTGTTGCAATCAACACATCGCCGGAGCGCAACACGCGACGGGCTCGGGATGGCGCAGTTGCAAATTGTTGTTCGGTCCAGCCGAGCAAACGGCCACGATCAACGTTCTCAAGCGCGATGTAGTTGAAGCTTTGATCGGGCACGGTCCCTGAACCAAGGTTTTCAGGATCAGTATCAACCAACTCCCCCAGCCGCTTCACCTGCCACTCCCCAGAAAACCCCGGCAGGCGGGTTTGGCCGGTGAGGAGGGTTTGCATCGTGGCCTGTTTGAGGTCTTTCTTCTTGGCGATCAGCCGCAAGAGCCCCGCCAGCGCCGCATCCACATCCGAAAGCGCCGCCGCAACCGCCCGTTGTTCGTTGATTTCGCTAGGGATTGCTAAATCAAACCCTTCCATTTCCCACTTCTGGGTATGAACCAGCGCAGAAGCGCCGTGAGCCTGATCTTCAATAGATACAGTCAGATTTTTCAGCGCGTACAGATAGAAGTCAGGATCAACAGCAGTTTCGTCGACCTCAATCTTCCATGTGTGATAGTTTAGAACCGCAGTTTCGCCGTACCAAACATGTGGACCAAATGAGGTTCCACGACTGCCCGACCAAGCAAACAACAGCTGCCCAGACTCAACGAGAATTTTGGGATTAAATGGGCCTTCATAGAAGTTAAATTCGTCTGATCCGTTCAAGTTCTGAATTCGAATGATCGGGTAGCCACGAGTACCCCACTCGTAGGGCTTAAAGCCCCTGCCATTCACAAGCTTACAGAGGTCCCGAATTTTCTGGACCTCCCAATCCTCCGGGATCACGCCCACCTCGGTCTGTTTACATCCCGGCTTCACCACGCCATTCCCATCGCCCGCAGATGTTCGGCCACACGGGTTTGCAGGGTGGCCACCTTATCCTCAAGCGCAGGCAAGGGCGTGTCATAGCGCTCGGCCAGTGTGCGCACCCGTCCTGTCAGGGATTGCGATATCGCTGCGATTTCGGCCTGCACATCACTTTCCAGCTGCGTCAGCCATTTGGCATTGATGGTCAGGTCTTTGACTTCGTCTTCTGACAACGCCGGATATTTCTTGTGGATCAGCGCATGAAGCGCTTTCTCGGCCGCGCCGCGCTTTTTCTTGACCTTGGCCAGATCTTTCAGCACGGCAAGGTAGGCGTTCAGTGCGGTAACCTCATCGTTATAGGACGCATCATCGGCAAATTTCTTAAGGCTTGCGCGGATGCTCTTTTCGGTGATTTTCTGTTTGCCGTCGTCGCCTTCCAAGGCGTCAGACAGCAATCCATCCTCGCCCGTTCCATCTTCGAACATTTCATCCAGGTTGGCCTGAGTTTGAGCGATGTCGGCGTCATAGGCATCGATCTGAGCTTGTTCCTGCGCAAAATAACGCACGATCAGCAAGGCGGCAGGCACGAGGTCAGACGCAAAACGCCGGGCGCCAATCTTGTAGTCCCCCGGTTCCGGCCACTTCATCTTGCCGTCCTTGCCTTTGACCCGAAGAATCTCCCGGGGCTGAACGCCAGTCACCCAGCCCGCATCGGAAATCAGGTAACAATCGTCCTGCATTGTCTCGCCCCAGTAATCCATCAGGTGCTGATAGATGTCATAGGAATTCAGCAAGGGCGCAGCGCGAAAGGCGTGGAGCAGATCCTCGGAGATGTCTTCGATCAGCTCCCTGGGGTGGCTGTTAGACCCAAAAGTCAGCAGTTTCGGGGTGGTGCGGGTGCGCCAGCCGTCGAAGATCTGCGTGGCGGTCTCCGTGAATGCCTGGAATTCGGGATCGGTCAGGATCGTGGCCTTCACCTCAGGCTGCGGCAGCCGCATCTGGTGGTAATGCGGACGATCGCCGGGCGCAAACAGGGTATCCCTAAGGCCCGGCATCACCTCCCAAAACGGGGCAAGTGCGTCGATGTCGCGTTCCGGCAGGCCGCCGCGCAGATGGGCGTCGATGTCTTGCAGATCCTCGGGATCAGAGGCGTCGATGTAGCGTGGCAGGTTCAGGTTGAAGGCGTTCTTGGGATCGGCGATTTCATCGAAGGGCACGGCGCGCGAATAACGCGGGATCTCTGTGCCCTTGGTAAAGGCGTCGACGATCTTGTGCACATCCTGCTCGCGCAGGCGGTTCTTGGGGCCTTCCTTGATGAACCCCTTGGAGGCGTCGATCATAAAGATACCCTTGCGGGCGGCGGCGTTTTCCTTGTCTAGGACCAGAATGCATGCGGGAATACCGGTGCCAAAGAACAGGTTGGCAGGCAGACCAATGATGCCCTTGAGGATGCCAGAGCGGACCAGTTGCTCTCGGATGATTGCTTCGGCGTTGCCGCGGAAAAGAACACCGTGGGGCAGAATACAGGCGGCGCTGCCGGTGCTGTTCATCGACCGGATGATGTGCAGCAGATAGGCGTAGTCGCCCTGCTTGGCGGGAGGCGTGCCTAAACTGAAACGCTTGTGTTTGTCCTTGATGCCTTCGTCGTCGAACTCGAAGCCGGTGCTCCAGGCTTTGTCCGAGAACGGAGGATTCGCGACGACGTAGTCGTAGGTGCGCAAGCGCTCATTTTCGAGGAATTTCGGCTGGGTAAGCGTGTTGCCAGAGACGATTTTGGCAGTAGGGAAATCGTGTAGGATCATGTTCATCCGCGCCAGACCGGCGGTGGTTACATCCTTCTCCTGACCCTCCAGAGTGATCTGTTTGCCTGCTTCCGCCGCGACCTTGAGCAATAGCGAGCCCGACCCGCAGGTCGGATCGTAGGCGGTCGTCGACCCAATGGTGTTTTTTGGGGAAATACCGATGACCTTCGCTATGACACGGCTGACCTCGGACGGAGTGTAGAACTGGCCCTTGCTTTTGCCGCTTTCGGTCGCAAAGTGCCGCATCAGGTATTCATAGGCATCGCCAAGAATATCATCGTTTTCGGCCCGGTTGCCCGAGAAGTCGAGGTTTGGGTTCTGGAAGATGGCGATCAATCGTTCCAAACGATCAACCTTGTCGCTGCCTTCGCCGAGCTTGTTAGGGTCGTCGAAATCTGGGAAATCTGTGCGGGCGAGCATCGTGTTGGCATCGACCAACGGCTGGATAACCTGAGTGTTGATCCTGTCGCCAATCTCAGAATTGCCTTTTAAGGCGACCATATCCGTGAAACTTGCCCCGTTCGGGATTCGGATGGGCGGTTCAAAATCTTCGCTGTCACCGTATTTGTCTGAGACATATTTAATGAACAGCATGAAAAGGACATAGTCCTTGTACTGGCTGGCATCCATCCCACCGCGTAGTTCATCGCAGGATGCCCAGAGAGACGAATAGAGATCGGATTTCTTGACTGCCATTTTGTTCTTTGCTGGCCCTGTATTTGATTCTCGAGGAATCAGAACGGCTTTGCGATCTAGAATTCCTTTTTGAGGCACTCTAGTTGCGGAAGTGCGATGCATCCAGAGTTAATCGCCTCTGGCGGGAGGCGTTCGCGCTTGGCTGACTATCGGATGACGGATCAAATCGTTCTGGCTGATTGATCAGAGCGACACAGGCGAGCTTGCCAGCTACAGCCTTTGGCTGGACCATTCGACCGGGAATGGTTGGAGCAGCGCTGTAATGGTGGAGTCATGTCGCTGGCGCCCATCCAAAATCGCCTCGACGATGTCCGGTGCCAGCAGTGTTAGCCGCAGCACACGGGTCATGTAGGACGGAGCGATTCTTTCGCTATCCGCGAGCTCGGCGATGGTCGTGAACTCGCCGGATTCCAACATCCTTTTCCATCGAAACGCTCGTGCCAGCGCCTTGACCAAGTTGTTGTCCGTCTTGCGCTGGCTGGATGCTCCCTCCGGCAGATGCATTTCCTTGCGCCCGCCGCGTTTCACGATTCGGAACGGGACGTGAACCGTCACAGTTTCTGGGATTGCCTTCGCGCGAGTCATGCCCGCGCTCCGGGATCAGCCATCATTTCGTGCGCCAGCCCGGTCAGACCGTCCATCCGCAGGCGAACATTCAGGCCATCGGTGCCGATGTCGATCCGCTCGACGAGCAGCGCCGCAATGCGTGCCTGCTCGGCAGGGAAGAGTTCGTCCCAGAGCGGATCAAGGCGGGTCAGTGCCTCGCGGGCGTCGGCTTCGGTGATCTCGTTACCCTGCGTGCGCGCGGCTTTCCATGTGCCCGCCACAATTTCGGGTTGGCGGAAGACGGCGCGGAGTTTGTCCATGACGGCGGTTTCGATTTCGCCCGCCGGAACACGGCCCACGGGGCATGATCCGGCACCATGCTTCAGCACGGTCTGGCTGACATAGTAGCGGTAGAGTTTACCGCCCTTTCGCGTGTGGGTCGGCGAGAAGGCCGCCCCGTCGGGGCCGTAGAGCAGCCCTTTCAGCAGCGCAGGCGTGTCGGCGCGGGTGCGCGCGGCACGCTTGCGCGGGCTTTCGGTCAGAATGGCGTGGACCTTATCCCAAACCGCGCGGTCGATGATGGCATCATGCTCACCGGGGTAACTCTGCCCCTTGTGGACGGCCTCGCCGATGTAGGTGCGATTATTCAGCAGGCGATAGAGGAATTTCTTGTCGATCCGGTTGCCATGTCTGGTCCGCACACCCCGCGCCGCCAGTTGCCGTGCCAGTTCGGTGCCGGAGCCGATCTCGATGAAGCGGGCGAAGATCCAACGGACATGGTCGGCATCGGCCTCCTTGATGAGCAGCTTTCGGTCCTTCACCTCATAACCCAGCGGGGGCACGCCGCCCATCCACATGCCCTTCATCCGGCTGGCGCGGACCTTGTCGCGGATACGTTCCGCCGTCACCTCGCGTTCGAATTGAGCGAAGCTAAGCAGGATGTTCAGCGTCAACCTCCCCATCGATGTGGTGGTATTGAAGGACTGCGTAACCGAAACGAAGGTAACGCCGTTCCGGTCGAAAACTTCGACCAGTTTGGAGAAATCCATCAGCGAGCGCGACAGGCGGTCGATCTTGTAGACGACAACCACGTCGACCAGCCCATCCTCGACGTCGGCGAGCAACCGTTGCAGGCTGGGGCGTTCGAGCGTGCCGCCGGATTTGCCGCCATCGTCATATTGATCCCGGACCAGCACCCAGCCCTCGGAGCGCTGGCTGGCGATATAGGCCTCGCAGGATTCACGCTGGGCGTGGAGGCTGTTGAACTCCTGCTCGAGGCCTTCCTCGGATGATTTCCGTGTATATACGGCGCACCTCAACTTCCGGACGACAGGTTTTTTCATGCTGATCTCCGATGATTTTTCAAACCGAAAAACACCCAACCGTTCCAGCGGGTGCCGGTGATAGCACGCGCGACCGATGATAGCGACTTGTAAGGCCGTCCTTGCCACTCGTAGCCGACAGCGGCGACGGTCACGACGTGCTCCACCCCTTGCCACTCGCGGATGAGACGTGTGCCGGTGATGGGCTTCAGATCGGCGCGGATGCGGCTCTTCTTGCGGTCGCCGCCGTCCAGTTCCTCGCCCAGTTTTTCCAGCCGCCTGACGGTCTCAGGCTTCAACCCGCCATAGGCGAGCTCCTGGATGCGATACGCCAGTCGGCTTTCAAGATATCGCCGGTTGAAGGGCGGCGGCCCAGAATCAAACAGATCGCGCCATTGAGTTTTCAAAT
>Ga0209121_10006500_pt1 | contig 10239 bp, 8 predicted proteins | sample Cruoilmetagenom3_FD_187292 | JGI IMG/M metagenome (GOLD analysis project Ga0209121, IMG submission 187292) | Oil polluted marine microbial communities from Coal Oil Point, Santa Barbara, California, USA - Sample 3 (SPAdes) (version 2) | ecosystem: Environmental > Aquatic > Marine > Oil seeps ...
CAAATGGCGAAACATTTTACCCAAGATCGGCAGCGGCGTGTGTTCGCGACAACCTGGTCCGGCTTGCAGGATAACAGGGCAATTCTCAGCCTCTGCGGCGGCAACATAGGCACGCATATCTTCCCAGCCAAGGGTAACCAAGCCAGCCACGGCGTATCCGCCGGACAAGGCAGGCTGCACGACGTCCTTGAGGGTAACCAGCGTCATTTGAACTTTGCCACCATGTCTTTGATGCCTGGAATGGTTTCGACCTGATAGGCATGCGTTGGTTGGAAAAACTGCACCAAGCTGCGTTGGGATAGCCCGCCCAGTATGGTGAAGTAATACATCTCGTAACCCGGCATGACGGCGCAGGGGTGGTAGCCATTGTCGATGCAGATCGTTGAGCGGTCCATCAGTTGATAAGCGTCACCGCATTTGCCGTCTTCACGTTCCAAAATTTGCACGCCGGACCCGTGGTTCGGGCGGAAACGGAAGTTGTAGGTTTCGTCGTGGCGGGTTTCGATGATGTTGCCATCTGTATCTTTGCGGTCGGTGTCATGCTTATGCGCCGGAAAGCCGGACCATCCGCCTTGGCCGACGGTGAACAGTTCGGACACCAACAACCGCCCGACTTTGTCGTGGTACTTTGTGCCCAAGATATGTTTGATTTTGCGGTGCGTTTTCGTGTCATCGGAGCCGTATTGTACCGTGTCCAGCTCGGCCACGCGCACATCGAACGGGTCGAGAACTTTGTCATAACGCGCGCCTGCGACGAAGACTTCTGTGTCATTCACGGCCACCATGCTGACCTTGGCCCCAACCGGCACATAAGCGCCCTCTGGTTCGCCATCCCAAACGTCGACACCGCGGTTACCAAGGGCTGCGACCTTCACGCCCTCGATGTCCAAATCGACCGTGCCAGTGGCAGGGGCCACACAGGTTTCATAGCCCGGTGTCTGGTACTCAAACGTCTCGCCCGCTTTCAATTTGACGATGTTGAAATAATTGAGCGGCACAGTCGGGTCATCAATGTCGACGATTGGCTTGTTCTGGTTGTCGTGAGGGGCGATGTGCATGGGTCGGTCCTTGGGTTAGGTGGCGCCGGGATGGTCTAGCAGAAACAATTCGAGCTGGTCTGTATTGGGCATGGCAGGGGCGCAACCGGGTTGTGCAACGACGATGGACGCACAAGCAGAGCCACGCAAAATGGCCTTGCGCATGGGGCGGCCCTCGGCGAGGCTGGCCATGAAACCGGCCATAAAGCTGTCGCCTGCACCCGTGGGTTTGACGGCGTCTACCGGGTAAATTCCTGTGTGGATTTCTTCGCCATTGGCAAAGGTTACGGCCCCTTTGTGGCCCATTTTATAGACAATGATTTCGGCGCTTGTTGTGGCGAGTTCACGCGCTTTGGCGAGGCCTTTGTCGATATCTCCAGCCATAAAACCGAATTCTTCGTCATTACCGATGATCACGTCGGACAAATCACCTGCGCGCGAGAGAACATCGGCCGCGACCTCGGGGCTTGGCCAGGAGTAAGGGCGGTAGTCCACGTCGAAAATGATTGGAATGCCAGCGGCTTTGGCCAATTCGAACGCGCGGAAGGCGGCGGTACGTGACGGTTCGGCGGCGAAGACTGTGCCCGCCGTAATCAGGGCAGTGAACTGGCTATAATCAACACCTTCAACGTCTTGCAAAGACATCTGAAAATCGGCGGCGTTGTTGCGGTAGATTACCGATTGGTGGTCTTCGACGCGGGTTTCATAGATGGCGAGCGATGTGCGCTCTTCGCCTTGAATGGTGCGTACATGAGAGCGACCAACGCCGTAATTGTCCAATTGGTTCAGGCAGTAGCGGCCAACAGCATCGTCTGAAACGCAGGTCACAAGGTCCGCCGACAAACCTAGCTTCACCAAACCCGCTGCGATGTTGGCAGAAGATCCGCCCATCGCGACGAACATATCTGTGGCATGTTCGGTCTGGGCGCGGTCGATGGGGGACAAGTCCATTCCGACCCGCCCGACCACGATGAATTTACCGCCTTTGATCCCTTGAAGAGCTGTCACTTTCGACCTTCCGTGTTGCCTGCTTTGGCCGCGTCCAAAACCTCTGGGTAAGGATAGTTCAAGCCTAACAATTGTCGCATGTCTGGGCTGGCCGCCTCTATGAAAGACTGTGGCAATGCAGCTGGCATGTCTTCCATCGGCTTAACCCATTTGGGTAGATATTGGATCAGCACGGCGTTCCGATCATGATCGGAATTGTTGGGCATCGCGCAATGCCAGGTGACGCCGTAAAACAAAGCGACATCGCCAGGGTCGCCGGTCATCTGCGCGCAAGTGTCAAAGAATTTGTCTTCAGCGGTGGGGTAGCGCAGTTCCTTCTGGCTGCCGGGCATGTAACCCGTCGCGCCGCTTTCCACGGTAAAAGGATCAAGAATGACAGAGACTTGCGCGTTCATTGGGAACGATCCGTTGAACCCGATAGGATGGGTCTCCGGCTTGTGATAGTCCCAATAAGGGTAGTCCACGTGCGGTTCCTGGCCAGGGCCGCCGGGCAAGATACGGTTCGCGGCAATGGAACCCATGATGAATTCAGTGCCGAGGAACTTACGCAAGATTTTCATCAGAACGGGGTGTGCTGCCATGTCGGAAAACACGTCACCCTTAGCGAGTAGGTTCCAGACGCGGCGTTGCAGGTTGATCTTTCCGTCTTCCTCAGCGGCGCCTTGGAAGTGAGTGGCTTTTTCGCTCTCGTTTTCGGAATGCTCCATGATGATTGCGCGGGCTTCGGCAATCTGGTCAGCGCTGAACAGACCCGTGATCTTCACGGCACCACCGCCATTAAGAAGTTCATCGACAATCGCGTCAGGTGTCGCGGTTTTCGGGGTGTAACTTTTCATCATACGCCCTTGCGTTGTTTGTCTCGTGTGGATTCCCAATCTGTGTGGGCATCACGTACTTTTTCATTTTCAGAGACTTCCGGCGTGCCGACTTCCCACCATGCATGGCCCTCAGTCGTCCAGCCCTCATACGCGTCGACCTTCATGACGATGACGCTGGTTTTGTCGGCAGCTTTGGCGCGCTTGAATGCTTCGCCTAATTCAGCGGGGTTGGAGACAGTTTCAGCGTTGGCACCCATCGCGGCGGCGTGGGCCTCAAAATCAACGCCCACTTGGTGCGTGGCCGTTGGCGTATCTGAGATCAGATTGTTGAAACTTTCATTGCCCGTGTTGTTTTGAAGTTTGTTGATGACCGCGAACCCGCCGTTATCAAGGACAAGGATGATAAGTTTTTTCTGCGTCAGGACGGATGAATAGATATCGCTATTCATCATCATATAAGACCCGTCACCGGTGAAGACGATGGTGTCCTTCTCAGGTTCGCGTTGGGCTTGGGCAATGCGTGCGCCCCAACCGCCCGCGATTTCATAACCCATGCAGGAGAACCCGAATTCCACGTCAACGGTGCCGATATCCTTGGTGCGCCAGTTGGCAGTGACCTCGGCCGGAAGCCCCCCCGCTGCCGCTACAACATGGTCGCGCGGATCGCAGAGGTCGTTCACCACACCAATAGCTTGGGCGTAGCTGTTGGGGCGGTTGCCGTGTGCGACGTTGTCGGCGACATAGGCGTCCCATTTGGCGCGTTCGGCTTGGGCGAATTCCACCCATGCTTTGTCGAATGTCACTCCGTGTAGGGTTTGGTGCAGATCGGTTAGCGCGACTTTGGCATCACCGATAACGGGGGTCGATTGGTGCTTCATTGCATCGTGGCGTCCGACGTTCACACCAACAAAACGGGCGTCTTTTGCAAACGCCGTCCAAGATCCAGTCGTGAAATCCTGAAGGCGGGTGCCAACGGCAATGATAACGTCCGCCTTTTCAGCAACCGCATTGGCGCTGTCGGACCCAGTCACGCCCACTGGCCCGATGTTGAGAGGATGATCTGCCATCATATTTGCACGCCCAGCAATGGTTTCGATCACAGGAATGGCGTGCGATTCAGCCAACGCGGTGAGTTCTTTTACAGCGCGAGAATACTGAACGCCGCCTCCTGCGATGATGACAGGGCGCTTGGCATTCATAATAACTTCGCGCGCCGCTGCGATCTCGTCTTCGCAGGGGCGTTGGCGGCGAATTTTATGAACCTTCTTGGCGAAGAACGCCTCGGGGTAGTCATAGGCCCAACCTTGGACGTCTTGCGGAAGCCCGATGAAGGCAGGACCGCAATCGGCTGGATCCAACATAGTTGTCAAAGCGTTCGGCAGGGATTGAATGATTTGTGCTGGATGCGTGATGCGGTCCCAATAACGGCTGACGGCTTTGAAGGCGTCGTTCACACCGAAGGTCGGATCGTTGAAGTGTTCGATTTGCTGCAAGACCGGATCGGGCAGGCGGGTCAGGAAAGTATCGCCGCAGAGCATTAGCATCGGTAAGCGGTTGGCATGGGCAAGACCCGCACTGGTCAAAAGGTTAGCAGTGCCGGGGCCAGCAGATGCGGTGCAAAACATGAACCGCTGGCGCAACCATTGTTTAGCATAGGCGGCAGCGGCGAATCCCATGCCTTGCTCGTTTTGGCCGCGATACAGTGGCAAAGTGTCCTGTACCCCATAAAGTGCTTCGCCAAGGCATGTGACATTACCGTGGCCGAAAATACCGAAGCCACCACCGCAAACACGCAGCTCTTTTCCATCAATTTCAATGAATTGATTGTCCAAATAGCGAATGGTGGCCTGTGCAGTGGTCAGGCGAATGGTTGCATCCGTCATTGGGGCGGTGTCCTCTCAAATCGTGGGCGCAAGAAGATTGCATCTTGCGGGTTTCAGACTCAGACGATAACCATTTTGCAACCGGTTGCAAACTGGTTTTGAGAAAAGGAATGATCGTGACGGAAATTGGCATCGGAATCTTGGGTGGCGGCTATATGGGAAAGGCCCATTCGGTTGCGATGGCGGCTGTGGGCGCTGTGTTTAATACCGCGCTGCGCCCGCGCCTTGAAATGATCTGCGCGTCCTCGCCAGAATCAGCGGAAAGGTATCGCGCTGCATATGGGTTCGGGCGGGCAACGGATGACTGGCGCACATTGGTAGAAGACCCGAAGGTTGAGGCAATCGTTATCGCGACGCCGCAAGCCACACATCGTGACATCGCGGAGGCCGCATTTGCGCTTGGGAAACCTGTGCTGTGCGAAAAGCCGATGGGTGCTGACCTCGGGGATGCTGAGGCGATGGTGCAGGCGGCCGAAACAAGCGGTGTCGCCAATATGGTCGGTTACAACTACATCCGCACACCTGCATCCCAATATGCCCGTAAGCTGATCGAGGATGGGGTGATCGGCGATGTGACCGCGTTTCGCGGCGAGCATACAGAAGATTTCATGGCGGACCCGAGCGCCCCCGCAACATGGCGCACGCAGGGTATGGCAAACGGAACAATGGGTGACCTTGCACCGCATATGATTAACGGCGCACTGGCGCTGATCGGCCCGATTGAAAGCCTAATTGCTGAGGTCGAGACCGTTCACAAGATCCGCCCGGGCGGGGACGTTACGAACGATGATCACGCGCAGATGATGTGCCGTTTTGAAAACGGTGTGATGGGGCAAATGTTTTTTAGCCGCGTCGCGACGGGGCGTAAAATGGGCTATGCATATGAAGTTACCGGCACCAAGGGCGCGATCAAATTTGATCAAGAAGATCAGAACGTTATCTGGCTATATAAGATGGATGATGCAGACGCCGAACGGGGGTTCCGCAAGATTCTGACCGGTCCGGCGCATCCTGATTACGAACCGTTCTGCCTAGGCCCCGGCCATGGCACCGGATACCAAGATCAAATCATTATTGAAGCGCGCGATTTTCTGCATGCGATTCACAGTGGCCAACCCGTTTGGCCGACATTTCGTGACGGGCTTGATGTGGCCCGTATCGTCCACACCGCACTTTTGTCAGCTGAAAAACGTAGCTGGCTGAACGTTCCTTCGAAAGGCTAACACTATGACTATTCGTATCGGCAATGCGCCCTGTTCTTGGGGTATCGAATTTGCATCTGATCCGGCGTATCCGACGTGGCAATCCGTGCTGAGCCAGTGTGCTGAGGCGGGTTATAAGGGGATCGAACTGGGGCCGGTTGGCTTCATGCCTGAAGATCCTGTCGTGCTGGGCGAAGCGCTGTCTGAGCATGATCTGGAGCTGATCGGCGGCGTCGTTTTCCGGCCCTATCACGAACCAGATGCATGGGGCGATGTATTGGATGGCACGTTGCGCACCTGCAAGGCATTGGCGGCGCATGGTGCGAAGCATCTTGTCCTGATCGACTCGATTTCCCCGCGCCGCGCACCGACTGCGGGCCGTGCGTCAGAAGCGGAGCAGATGGATAAGGCCGAGTGGACAGCCTATCGCGACCGTATTGCGGAAACTGCAAAGATCGGCGTTGATCACGGCCTCACTGTTGGTATTCACGCCCATGCTGGCGGGTTCATGGACTTTGAGCCGGAGCTGGATCGCCTGCTGTCTGAGGTCGACGAATCCATTCTGAAAATCTGTTTTGACACGGGCCATCATTCCTATGCAGGCTTTGATCCGGTGGCGTTCATGAAGCGCAATATTGATCGTATTTCTTACATGCACTTTAAGGACATTGATCCTGCGGTGAAGGCTGATGTTGTCGCCAAGCGTACGGACTTCTACGAAGCCTGCGGTCAAGGTATTTTTTGTAACCTTGGGCAGGGCGATGTTGATTTTGCCGCCGTGCGTCAGGTGTTATTAGACAACAACTTTGAGGGGTGGTGCACCGTGGAACAAGATTGCGACCCATCTATGCCAGGCACGCCGATGGAAGACGCACAGGCGAACCGCGAATACCTGCAATCAATTGGTTTCTAAGGAATAAGAACATGACACGACTTAATTGGGGTATGATTGGTGGCGGTGAAGGCAGCCAGATCGGACCAGCACACCGTTTGGGTGCGCAGGCGGACGGAAACTTTGTTCTCGCTGCTGGCGCATTGGACCATGACGCCGACAAAGGGCGCGACTATGCGCAGCGTTTGGGCGTTGCCGCTAATCGAGCATATGGTGACTGGCGTGAGATGTTGGTGGGAGAGAGCACGCGGGATGACCGCGTTGAACTGGTGACTGTGGCCACGCCGAATTCCACACACTTTGAGATTACCAAGGCGTTTCTTGAAGGTGGTTTCAACGTGCTATGCGAAAAGCCGATGACGATGACCGTTGAGGAAGGCGAAGAGATCGTAAAGATCGCTGCCAAGACGGGCAAGATTTGCGCGGTGAACTACTGCTACTCTGCATACCCAATGGTGCGCGAAATGCGCGAGATGGTTCGTACAGGGCAGGTTGGTAAAATCCGCCTTGTCGTGAGCAATTTCAGCCACGGGCACCACGGTGACGCAACGGATGCAGATAACCCGCGCGTGCGTTGGCGTTATGACCCTGCGATGGCGGGCGTGTCCGGCCAGTTTGCGGACTGCGGTATCCATGCGCTGCACATGGCGTCCTTCATTGTAGGAGACAACGTGCGCAGTCTGTCCGCTGACTTTGCGTCGACGATTTCCAGTCGTGAGTTAGAAGACGATGCGATGGTGAACTTCCGTATGGAAGGTGGCACTGTTGGGCGACTTTGGACGAGTTCGGTTGCGATCGGGCGCCAACACGGATTTGAAATTCAGGTGTTTGGGGAAACCGGCGGTATGCGTTGGGCGTCTGAACAACCGAACCAAGTTTATTACACGCCTGTCGGTGGTCGCACGCAGATCATGGAAAAGGGTGAAAACGGATTGTCGTCTGAGGCCGAACGCATGACCCGTGTTGGCATTGCTCATCCTGAAGGTTTCCCCTTGGCGGTGGCGAACATTTACGTTGATCTCGCGGCGGGCATTCGCGGTGAAGTACGGGACGGATTACCAACGGCTGAGGATGGCGTGCGCTCAATGGCGGCGGTTCATCAGGCTGTTGCTTCGGCAAAAACGGACGGGGAGTGGGTGGACGCGCGTCCGCCGATGTTCCGTTAACGGCATCGCTCTCGGGGTTTCACAAATTTAGCGGCGAGCTCTCGTTTATTGGGTGTTCGCCGTTATTGCAGCGGGCGTAGGGTTCCGCGTTCGACCATTTTGCAGGGAAACAACCGAACTTCGGGCGCGCGTTCAGGTTCGTCAAGCATATCCACGATCAGCTCAACTGAGGCTTGGATGATTTGCGCTATCGGTTGTCCAATTGTGCTGAGGTTAAAGTTTTGCCAGCGTGCCATTTCCATGTCGTTGAAGCCAATAATGCCGATGTCGTCCGGAACATTCAGTCCCGCGTCGGCAAGGGCGGATAATGCGCCGATAGACAGCACATCATCCCCGCAAAAGTATGCTTCAGCCAGATTTCCGCGCGCGATGAGGCGTTGCATTTCTGCACGACCTGCATCGAAGGAATAGTCGGATGCGAAGGTGTGGCTGTAGGTGATTTCTGGATGTTTCGCGAGTTCCTGTGAGAAGCCACGGAAGCGGTCTTGTGTAGACGTCGCTGTTTCCGGTCCGCCAAGAAGACCGACGGATGTATAACCGCGCCGCACAAGTTCCCGCCCTGCCATGCGGCCACATTCAGAGTTATCGACGCCCACGACATGGACCTCCGGTTCCGTCGAGAAGCGCCCGAAACTGTTAACCACCGGCACACCGGCGTCACGGAAGGCTTTGGAAAACTCAGGCGAGAGCGTCGAGGAGGCGACGATGACACCATCAACAGAATATTGCTGTAAGCGGCGGACCGCGGTGACTGCGTCGGGCTCTCCGCTGAGGTTCATCAATAGCGGACGCAAGCCACGGTCTTGCAGTTTGCGCGTGAAAAGGTCGAAGACCTCCAAGAAAATCGGGTTGTGAAAGTTGTTGGACACAAGGCCGATAAGTTTGGTGCGCCCAGTGGTCAGAGACGACGCCAAGGCGTTTGGCGCGTAGCCCAATTCGGATGCGGCTGTTTCGACCTTGATGCGCATTTTTTCCGAGACAGAGGCGCCATCCGTGAACGTACGTGAGACGGCAGAAGTGGATACTCCCGCGCGGTTGGCAACATCTTTAAGGGTGACGGGCATCGGTGAGTTGGTTCCATATGTGAGATTGTCTGGGGCCGGAATGCCCAACATTCATTGGCGATGGAGAATGCAGAAAAGAAGTCGGTTTTGCAACCGGATGCAGACTAACGGTATCTTGGTTTTGGCATTCGTTTGGTTTCAAGTAGGGCAGGCATGTTTTGTCGGATTGGACTTGGGAACATTGTTCTTCCGGGCTTTACTGCGCCACAGGTGGTGGTTACCGCCCCGATCCGGAAACGGCAGTGCATATATTTTGCCATGCCGTACCGGTTACATGGTATCAGATGGGTGTGATCTTGGTTGCGCTTTGGGGGCAGCGGGGGCTGGACTTGACGTCGTCACGCAAGCACCTTTGGTGAAAACGATTGAACCCGATGCCCAGTTGCGCGTAGCGATGGCCGAAGGGCATGAACGATACAAGCACGCCTACAACGTCTTGAAAGACATCTAAGCGAACAAGCGAGGACAATAGAAATGGCACCAAAATTTGGCACCAGTGGCTTACGCGGGCTCGTCGTCGATCTAACGCCCGAGCTCGTGGCGCAGTATACGCACGCTTTCCTCGCGGCGTGCGAAACGGGCAGCGCTGTGCGTGTCGGATGGGATTTGCGCCCGTCTTCGCCGGCAATCTCCAAAGCGGTGATTGAGGCCATTACCGCGGCAGGTGGCAGGGCGATTGTGGATGGGGCATTACCAACGCCCGCACTAGCGCTGGCGTCACTAAATGAAGGCCAAAGCGCAATCATGGTGACGGGGAGCCATATACCGGCGGACCGCAATGGGCTAAAATTTTACACGCCGTGTGGTGAGATATCCAAGGGTGACGAAGCCGCGATTCTTGCACAGCTTGGGGTGAAGCTGGAAGGACAAGGTGTTCAAATTGACGCGACGGGTGATGCAATCGCCGCGTATGTCGCACGTTATGTGAACGGCTTCGGCGCAGATGCCTTGAGCGGTTTGCGAATTGGGGTTTATCAGCACAGCTCTGTCGCGCGGGAAATAATGGTGGACGTGGTGAAAGCGCTGGGCGGTGATGCGGTTCCATTGGCGTGGTCTGATACTTTCATTCCTGTTGATACCGAAGCCGTTGACCCAGCGACACGTGCGCAGCTTGCCCAGTGGTGTGATGAACACGAACTCGACGCGCTGATTTCGACGGACGGCGATGC
>Ga0209121_10006501_pt1 | contig 10237 bp, 10 predicted proteins | sample Cruoilmetagenom3_FD_187292 | JGI IMG/M metagenome (GOLD analysis project Ga0209121, IMG submission 187292) | Oil polluted marine microbial communities from Coal Oil Point, Santa Barbara, California, USA - Sample 3 (SPAdes) (version 2) | ecosystem: Environmental > Aquatic > Marine > Oil seeps ...
AGAACCTCCTATCTCAATTAATTGTCCCCTTGAAACTATCACCTCTTGACCATTAGCTAAACTATTTAATGCCAATAAGACAGCAGCAGCATTATTATTTACAACCATTGCATCCTCAGCATTTGTAATTGTTGTAAGAAGTGCACTCACATGTATCTGTCTATCACCTCTTTTACCTTTAATGAGATCGTACTCGAGATTTGAGTATCCCTCAGATAATTTTTTTAGTGAATCAAGTACTTGCCCAGAAAGTGGGGCTCTTCCTAAATTGGTGTGGATAATAACACCTGTAGCATTTATCACCTTCCTTAGGCTTGGAGTCATAATTTTTTCTACAAGTTTAGAAATTATTGGTATAAGATCATCTTCTTCCATAGTTATAGATCCGAGCTCTTCTTCTGTGGCTTCATTTATAGATCGTCTTAACTCATGAAGAACAGTTCTTATTGCTTCTACTACAATATTTCTGGGAAACTTTTCCAAAAGCTTTTTAGTATCAGAAACTGATAATATGTTATCAACTTTGGGTATCTTGCTTAAATACTCTTGTCTATCCATAAATTTCACCTCTACTCTTTCTATAAAATACCTATTTTATTTTTTTCTGAAATCATATATACCATCTATTATTGGGAATTTAGTACCACATTGATTACAGATTAGTTCATCTTCTTCTTCATCTATAATATCACTTTTACAATAGATACATTTCCATGGAATTTTTTCTGCATCAGAAGAGATCTCTACAGTTTTTTCATCCCTCTTTTGAGATAACACAAAAATTGATGGTCCATTTTTTACTAAGCCAAGAGGTAATTGAACTATATTGTCAATTTTTGAGAGAATCTCTGGACTTATTATTTTTTTTATAAAATTTAATCTAAAATTGGATACACTTAAAATTTTAAGAATTTTAAACCCTACAGATTCCAATTTATCTATAATAAATTTAGGATGAAAATTGTAAATATTTTTTCCAATCATTGAGGGCTCAATAAGAAATGGATTTTCTGCTCCCTTTCTAATTAAGAATTTTCCCATTCTTTTGAGATTTCTCTTATTTGCATATTCTAAAATAAAAAAGCTCTGAGGTGTTAAAATCCTGCTTACTTCATCGAAAAAGTTCTGAGGTTGAGTAAGATGATGTATTAATCTTATAGAAATAGCAAAATCAAATGTGAAATTTTTAAAAGGCATATCGTATGCATCCGATGCCACAAAAAAAATCTTAGACTTTGATCTCTTGGATAATTCTTTTTTTGCTACTGAGAGATTTTTGAGAGAATAATCCAATAAAACAGTCTGAGGAAATAAATTAATGTAAGTACTTGAGAGTCTACCATACCCTCCGCCAATATCAATAAATCTTTTCCCTTTCTTAGAAATAAGTTTTTTTAAAGCATAAATTTCAGAAAGGTGCTCATAGCCTCTTTTTTTACCGCTCCAAAATTCTCTGTAATCATAATTCTCATAATCAACTATTTCTCTTTGCAACTTTCCACCTTTTAACAATCAATTTTAAATTTTTTAAGTACTAATTAATATTATTTTTAAAAATTTAATTAAAATATATCCTTTTTAATGAGATTCTTCCCCTTCGCTATGCTCAGGGTCAGAATGACAAAATTATATTTGTATACATGAATAATGTGTAAATCAGACATTACCTGTGGAAGTGAATGTAGATTACATCACCATCTTTTACTAAATAATCTCTACCCTCAATTCTATAGATTCCTATATCTTTTGCCCTGGTTACTGACCCAGCATCTGATAAATCTTTCCAATTTATAACTTCAGCTTTTATAAAACCTTTTTCCATGTCTGAGTGTATTTTTCCTGCAGCTTTTACTACAGGTGTATTTCTTTTTATAGTCCAGGCATGAACCTCATTTTCATTCCCGGTAAAAAATGTAATAATATCTAAAAGCTTGTAACTTGCTCTTATAAATTCATTTAGTCCCTCATATGGAATTTTCATATCCTTTGCAAATTCTTGAGCATCTTCATCTGACAGTTCCGATAATTCTTGTAAAATTTTTGCAGATATTATCATAACTTCAGCTTTATCTAACTTAGCAATATCTTCAACTTCTTTGACAAGTTTTTTGCTCTCATTAGTCCTGTAATAGTCTTCCTCAACATTTGCAACATAAATAACTGGTTTTTGTGTTAGAAGGTTTAATCCTTTTACTATTCTTAACTCATATTCCTTTAACTTAATAGCCCTTACTGAATCACCTTTTTGTAAAGAATCTCTTATCCTTGTTAAAACTTCTAATCTCTTAAGCTCTTCCTTTTTTCCAGATTTACTTGCTATTTTAGTTCCATCCAAGCTTTTCTCAATAGTAGAAAGGTCCGCTAAAATCAATTCTAAAATAACTATTTCAATATCCCTTTTTGGAGAAAGAACAGTATTAATGTGAGCTACATTTATATCTTCAAAGCAACGTACAACATGAACAATTGCATCAGTATCTCGTATCTGTGCCAAAAACTTGTTGCCCAGACCTTCCCCATGACTGGCTCCTTTGACCAATCCAGCAACATCTAAAAAATTTATTGAAGTTGGCACTACTCTCTTTGGATTAAATACATTTTTAAGTGCTTTTAATCTTTTATCAGGTATTTCTACATAACCTAAATTCGGTTTAACCGTAGTAAATGGATACCTATCAATCTTTGCATTTTGTTTAGTTAAAGCATTAAAAAAAGTGGACTTACCTACATTAGGAAGTCCAACTATCCCTATCTTCATCCAAATTTCCTTTTCTCCAATTTTTTCTAAATTTTTTTATCTATTTGATTTGCCTTTTAAATTTTCGTTTTCTTCAATTTCTTCTTTTAAATAACCTCTAAATCTTCTTTTAAAATTTCTTCTAATCAACTTCACTCTTCTTCCGCAACCTTGACACTCGAGCCCAATATCCATTCCAACTTTATAAACCTTCCATTTATTTTCGCCACATGGATGATTCTTTTTTAGTTTTACTAAATCACCTACTTTAATAGATACAATTTTCATCAATTATATAAACTCCTATAGGTTATGTACTAAATAAAAATAGCTCTAAATCAAATTTAAATTCTATTTAGATTTATTACTTATTCTTTTTCTTCGAGATATTCCTTTATATCCTCAGCATACTGATCTGCTATTTCTGAAATTTGAGTCATTTTCTCATTTAACCAATCTGATGATTTTTGAATATATTGCTTCCCCATTTCTGATAGTATCTTTCTTGTCCTATCTCCTGTTCTTGGAGCAATTAAAACTCCAACACAAATTCCAACAGCAAATGAAATAATTAACTCAAACTTTTTATCTTTTTTGTTTTTCATATTATCTCACTATTAATTAAATATATATTAAAGTATTATTAAATTGTTTTTTAAAATAATTTTATCATATCACCTTATTTATTTTTTGCTATTACCCTAAACTCAATGCTAAGAGGATTGAAAGGTAAGTACATTTAATGGTCCTCTAAATTTGATCTCTAATTAACTTAAAAAGAAAATAGAAGAGAAGAATCTATGATCAATGTTTAGTGGAGCACTTTTGAATAGATAAAATTTATAATTGAGACTCTGTAATACAATTTTTAAGAAACCTTCTTAAATAAATTATACTCAGAACTACTTATAGGATTTAATATTTTATATCAAAAGCTTTATGGTATAGTTTCGAAGACATTTCAGTCAAGAAACTATACCCAAAGCTTCAAATACCTTTAATGATAATTAATTTTCTTATTTTTTCCTATCATAATCATGGATAATTATCATCATACTAAATTACTATTTTAGATTTCTTTTTTGCTTTTTCTTCTTTTCAATACGTACCTAACAATAAGAAATCCTATAACCACCAAAAGTACTATTGGTGAGATTATCATCATAAAAAGGACCAAACCATCAATTACTTTAATAATTGCTCTAACACCTTCTCTAAGAGTATCCATAAATTCCCACCTAATTGGATATGGTTGAGGTTTTACATGTGGTTCACTAACAGAAATAGTTATGGTTGAGAAACTTATCTGTTCATCCAACCATCTTAATCTTCCCTTTATAATCTCAATCTGTTCTTGAACACTTGAAAGTTCTCTATGAACAGCAATACTATCCTCTATCGTTCCTGATTTATCCATCATTTGTAAAAGAACCTTTTCTTGAGCCTGGAAATGTTTGAGTCTACTATTTAAATCCACATATTCCTGGGTTACTTCATCAGCATATGTATTAAAATTCTTCACATTGCCAAGTTTTTTTATCTGATCAATAACTGAATTAAAATTCTCTGAAGGTACCTTTATTATAATTGTCCCTATTGCAGGTTCATCTCCATATGCTCTACTACTTGTATTAGATACAAAACCACCTGCTGCTCTTGCAATATTACCTATCTGTTCAAATTTTTCACTAAATTTACCCTTCTTAACTTCTAACTCTATATTTCCATGATAAATAATCATTCTTTCCAATGTTGTAACTTGAGGATTAAAAACAATTTCACCTCCAGCCGCTACTTCAGTTTCAATATATTCAGCTCTATCAGATTTTTCAGCTTCTTCTTTTAAAAGCACCTTTTCCTCTAACGCATAAGGTGTTTCTTTTGCAGTTTCATTGGTTTTTAAACTTTTGAATGTTGAAGTAACCATGGCACAACCTACAATATTCATAGTCATAATCAGAACAAGAATCATTGAAAATAAAGTTAATGCAGGAATTTTAAGAATTCTTGTTTTTTTTATGAAACTTTGTTTTGAGTTTTTTCTCATTTTTTCCTCCTTCTTATAAATATAATTTTACTTTTTAAAATAAGCTCTTTATTAGATAAATGAATGTTCTTTATTCTTTTTCTCTTTAAAACTAATTCTATTTAAAAATAGTATTTCTAAAAGTTCTTATTATTTTAAATTATCTCGTGTATAGTACATCTTATGTTTAATATTAACAGTTCTAACTTTTAGACTAATAAAAATTGAAAATTGTTCATAATTATAATTTAGACTGATAAAAATTGAAAATTGTTCATAGAAAGGATTTATTTTTTAAATGAGATTGCTTCGGGACTTTGTTCCTCGCAAAGACACAGTGTCAAAATTTATTTTTTTATTTTTTTTTCAAATATTCATCGATGGCTTTTGCAGCTTCTTTCCCAGCACCCATTGCTAAAATAACTGTGGCAGCTCCTGTAACTATATCACCACCAGCGTAAACTCTGTCTAAGCTTGTCTTGGGAACATCTTCTTGCACTACTATCGTTCCCCATTTTGTAGTCTTTAGAGCAGGTGTTGTTTGTGAAATTAATGGATTTGGTCTTGTTCCAATTGCTACTATGAATAAATCTATATCGAACTTGAACTCAGATCCCGGTATAGGAATAGGTCTTCTTCTACCGGATTCATCAGGTTCTCCCAATTCCATTTTTATACATTTAAGAGCTTTTACCCAACCATCTTCTCCAATTGCTTCAACTGGATTCGAAAGTATCATGAATTTTATACCCTCTTCTTTAGCTCTTTCAATCTCTTCTATCCTTGCAGGCATCTCCTTTTCACTTCTTCTGTAAACAAGGTAAACCTCATCTGCTCCCAATCTTAGTGCAGTTCTTGCTGAATCCATTGCTACATTTCCACCTCCAACTACTGCAACCTTCTTTCCCCTCTTTATTGGAGTATCCCACTCCGGGAAAAGATATGCCTTCATCAAATTTGACCTTGTAAGAAACTCATTGGCTGAATAAACTCCATTATAATTCTCACCTGGAATCCCTAAGAACATTGGAAGACCAGCACCAGTTCCTAAAAATATTGCATCATATTTTCCTTTCAATTCATCAATTGTATATAGTTTCCCAATCAATGAATTAACTCTTAAATTGACTCCAAGACTCCTGATATAATCAACCTCTCTTTGTACTATTTTCTTTGGGAGTCTAAACTCAGGAATACCATAAACCAGAACCCCACCTGCCTTATGAAGTGACTCAAATAGAGTAATCTGGTGTCCCATTTTAACAAGATCAAATGCACATGTAAGCCCTGCGGGACCAGAACCCACAACTGCAACTTTTTTTCCTGTTGGTGGAGGGGTGTTGGGAACCTTAACTGTTCCATGTTCAGCTTCCCAGTCTGCAGCAAATCTTTCTAATCTACCAATTGCCACTGGCTCAAATTCTTTCTTCCTTCCCAAAATGCATACCTTTTCACACTGATCTTCCTGAGGACAAACTCTTCCACATACAGCTGGAAGGCTGTTTTTTTCTTTTATCTTCTTTGCAGCTTTATCAAACTTGCCATCTTCTATTAATTTTATAAATGCTGGAATATCAACATCTACAGGACATCCCTCAACACATTTAGGTTTTTTGCATTGAAGACATCTTTTAGCTTCTTCAATTGCTTGCTCTTCACTGTAACCAAAGGGGACTTCATTAAAATTTCTAATTCTTACTTCTATTTCCTGTTGTTGCATTTCAACTTTTAATTTTCTTTTGCTAGGCTTTCTCTTTTCCATATTCAACTTTTTCAGCCTCCTTTTTTAATGAAGTTACAATTTTTCTTAAAGCTATTTAATATTTTTATTTTTTAAAATTTATCTAAAGATAATCCTTTATTGTCAAAATGTTGTTAAGGATATTAATATCCTCGTATCTTTTCTTTGAATTTATTAAAAGACAATTTCTCACTATTTAAGTACATCTGTTGACGAGAGAGCAGTAAATCCCAATTTACTTTATGCCCATCAAATTCTGGTCCGTGGACACATGTAAATTTAGTTTTTCCATCAACTTCAACTCTACAAGCACCACACATACCTGTTCCATCTACCATGATAGGATTTAAACTGACAATAGTTTTAATTTTATATGATTCTGTAGTTTTGCAGACAAATTTCATCATTATTGCTGGCCCAATAGCCCATATGATATCTATGAGATCACCCTCATCAAGCAATTTTTTTAAAACATCTGTAACAAATCCATGATGACCATAGGAACCATCATCAGTTGAAATATATAGTTCATTACATATTCCTCTCAACTTATCCTCATAAATCAAAAGGTCTTTTGTTCTTGCCCCTATAATTCCTATAACATAATTTCCAGCATCTTTAAGTGCCTTGCAAATTGTAATGATAGTAGCAATTCCCAATCCACCACCAACACAAATTACTCTTCCGTAATTATCAATCTCGGTTGGATTTCCTAAAGGACCAACAACATCTAATATCTCGTCCCCAGCTTTTAATGTACCTAAAAGATGGGTTGTTTTTCCCACTCTTAATGCAACCAAAGTGATAGTTCCTTTCTTAGCATCAAAATCAGCAAGAGTAAGCGGTATTCTTTCCCCAGTCTCATTAATTCTTATTATTACAAATTGACCCGCTTTTGCTTTTTTAGCAATTTCTGGAGCATAAATTTCAAAGAGGTCACTGTCTTCAGCGAGTACTTCTCTTCTTACAATTTCATACATATACTCCTCTCTTTCTATTTTAAAGATTTAAAAAATTTTACTAATTTGATTTAAGTTATTTTGGTATCCAGCTTTTTCTTTATTTGATTGAGATTCTTCACGAACTTCTTATCAACTTTAAAAGGGATTTTTTGACCTAGATCTGATAAGCGAATTTTTTCACTAAAATATATAGTTCCTAAAATCTCAAAATCAGATAATTTCTCTTTTAATAACTCTTCTTCTTCTTTTGTTCTAACCTTGTTAAGTATTATATAAATATTTTTTAAACCAATTTCACCCGCAAGTTTTTTTATGATAAAAGCTGTCTGTATACTTCTTTGTCCAGGTTCTACTACTATTATCAAAGCATTTACTGCACTTGCAGTAGCTCTACCTAAATGTTCTACCCCCGCCACCATATCCATTATCACAACTTCATCTCTTCTTAAAATAAGATGAGATACCAATCTTTTAAGCAAAACATTTTCAGGGCAAACACATCCGGAACCACCTTCCTTTACTGTTCCCATAATAAGTAATTTGATTCCATTTATCCTGTAACAATATTTATCAGGAATATCATCAACTTTTGGATTCATTTTAAATAAAGTGCCGTAAGTTCCTGGCTTTGCTCCTGTTCTCTCTTCTATAAGCTCATACATTTCAGATATGGGAGTAATTTTAGAGAACTGATCATAGTCTACTCCCAAAACTGATGCGACATTAGCATTAGGATCTGCATCTACAACTAACACCTTCTTCTTATCTAATTTATATATGAAGGCAAGAGTTCCAGCAATGGTGGTTTTTCCAACACCGCCCTTACCACTAATAGCTATTTTAAATCCTGCCATTTTTTCCTTCTTAGATTTTTATTAAATTGAGTTTCAAATTTTGAAATTACACCCAAAAAATTATACCATAACTTTTGTTTTTATTTTTGCTAAAATATAAACAAAGAAATTCTACAATATATAATAGTAATAAATATAATTATTAGGAGTAAATGATGGGTATAGTAATTGGAACATCTGGTTATAGCTACGAGGATTGGAAGGGAGATTATTATCCATCTAATATAAATAAATCTGATATGTTGAAATTCTATTCTAAAAATTTTAAAACAACTGAAATAAATTTCACATACTATAGAATGCCAAATCCATACATAATTAACAGGATAGCTCAAAAAGTACCTGATGATTTTATTTTTTCAGTTAAAGCAAATAGCATAATGACACATGAAAGAGAAGCTAAGTCTAAGGATTATGATGATTTTATAAAAGGTATATCACCATTAATTGAAAGAGAGCAGTTAGCTTCTGTTTTAGCTCAATTTCCCTGGACCTTTAAATTCAATTCTAAGAATTTAGATTATTTGAAATATTTAAAGGAAAATATCATAGACCTTCCATTGGTTATAGAATTCAGAAACGTTTCATGGATAAATGATGAAACCTTTGAATTCCTTGAACAGAATGAATTAGGATTTTGTTGTGTTGATCAACCAAAACTAAGAGGTTTAATTCCACCTGTTACTAAAATAACCTCTGATATTGCTTATGTCAGGTTTCATGGAAGAAATTCTCAAAAATGGTGGCATCATAAGAAGGCATATGAGAGATATGATTACGAATACAAGCAGGATGAATTATTGGAATGGGTTCCCAAGATAAAAGAGATGGATAAAAAAGCTAATAAAACTCTTATTTATTTCAATAATCACTATAAATCAAAAGCAGTAAAAGCAGCTAATCTCCTGCTTTCCTTACTATAATTCATTTCATCTATTAGATAGGTTCTATTTCACGAGAAGAAAATGGAACAATTTCATGTTTGAAACTTTTACGAACATTTTCTATTTCTCTTTCCATTTCTTTAGTCAGTCTTTCCAATTCTATTTGTGCTTTTTTGAGATCTAATTCAGCTAACTCAAGTTCTCTTTCTAAATCTAAAATCCTTCTAACACCTGCTAAATTTATCCCAAGGTTTTGAGTTAATCCCTGAATATATATGGTTTTCTCAATATTTTCCTCTGAATATAAACGAATATTAGTGGATGTTCTTATAGGTATTACTAACTTTTTCCTCTCATATAATCTAAGAGTTTGAGGATGCACATTAGTCAATTTCGCAGCTATACTTATTATATATACTGGTTTCGATTTATTTCTATTCATATATAACACCGCTTAAATTTTTTAATAAGATTGCTTCGGAACTTTGTTCCTCGCAATGACACTTAAAGTCATTCCTTATTAGTAGCTTTGTGGTGTACTTTCGCAGGCATTTTTAGCCAAGAAAGTATACCCAAAGCTTTTAACAGTTATTTAATTTATTTTTTAATGATAATTAAACATTTTTTTTCTTGGATCTGATTTTTTAACTCTTTCAAGATCCATAAATAATCTTTTTTCCTTTACCGAAAGTTTATCAGGAGTTACAACTTTAAGTTTGATGAGCATATCTCCTTTCCCGCTTCTTTTTAATTTTGGTGCTCCCTTACCTCTAATTCTAAACACTTTCCCACTTTGTGAACCAGCTGGAATCTTTAATGAAATTTTTTTATTTGGGGTTGGAATTTCAATATTTGTTCCTAAAGCAGCTTCAGTGAAGGTAATGGGTAAATCTATTAAAATATCACTATTTCTTCTTTTAAAAATAGGGTGTGATTTTACCTTGGTAATAATATACAAATCTCCAGATGGACTTCCTTTATCACCAGATTCCCCCATACCCTTAAATCTTATTTTTGAACCATTTTTCACTCC
>Ga0209121_10006502_pt1 | contig 10237 bp, 8 predicted proteins | sample Cruoilmetagenom3_FD_187292 | JGI IMG/M metagenome (GOLD analysis project Ga0209121, IMG submission 187292) | Oil polluted marine microbial communities from Coal Oil Point, Santa Barbara, California, USA - Sample 3 (SPAdes) (version 2) | ecosystem: Environmental > Aquatic > Marine > Oil seeps ...
TTGATAAGGTCATCGACATTGATCAACGCCCCATCGGGCGCACACCGCGGTCCAATCCTGCGACCTACACTGGCGCGTTCACCCCGATCCGCGATTGGTTCGCTGGCCTGCCAGAAGCTAAGGCGCGTGGGTATAAACCCGGGCGGTTCAGTTTCAACGTGAAGGGGGGGCGCTGTGAAGCGTGCCAAGGGGACGGTGTCATCAAGATTGAGATGCACTTCCTGCCGGACGTCTATGTGGAATGCGAAACCTGTAAGGGCAAGCGCTACAACCGCGAGACGCTTGAAATCAAGTTTAAGGGCAAGTCTATCGCCGACGTTTTGGATATGAACGTCGAGGAGGCGCAGCAGTTCTTCAAGGCGGTTCCCAGCATTCGTGATAAGATGGATGCGTTGATGCGCGTGGGCCTCGGCTATATCAAAGTCGGGCAACAGGCGACGACATTGTCGGGCGGTGAAGCGCAGCGGGTGAAGTTGTCCAAAGAACTGGCAAAACGGTCCACAGGTCGCACATTGTACATTTTGGACGAGCCAACCACGGGTTTGCACTTCGAAGATGTTCGAAAATTGCTAGAGGTGCTTCATGAGTTGGTTGAGCTGGGCAATTCTGTCATCGTGATTGAACATAATTTGGACGTTGTGAAAACGGCTGATCACGTGATCGACATTGGCCCTGAGGGTGGCGACAAAGGCGGTAAAGTTGTGGCCACAGGTACGCCTGAACAGATCGCTGAAGTCGCGGAATCCTATACGGGTCAGTATCTCAAGGAGATGCTGAAACCGAAAAAGGCAGTCGCCGCAGAATAGCGCGACAGCACGTTGTTAGAGAAGACGAACTTGGGTGCCGACCTGCACAACTGAGAATAACTCAGCGATGTGATCGTTGTACAAGCCAATGCAGCCGGATGAACTTTGACGTCCAATCTTGCGCGTGTCGTGTGTGCCGTGGATCAGGTAAGCGGGCCAATCAAGGTACATCGCGTGCGTGCCCAATGGGTTCCCCGGGCCTGCGTCCATCATTTGGGGCAGGGACGGATCACGTTGACGCATGGCCGCTGTTGGTGTCCACGTTGGACCAACACGCTTGCGCACGATCTGGCTATAGCCACGACGCGTTAAGGCTTCGGTCATTGGAACAGAAGATGGATACAAACGGTAGCTGCCATCGGGCGCCCAGTAATGCAGCGCACGAGACGTGATGTCAGCAAGAATTGCACCGTTCCCGAGTGACTGGAAATGATCCTGCCATTTTTGCGTTACGAAGGAAGACGCATTGCGATCGGGCGCTTCTTGGGCGCGCGTCAGCATAGGTGTTGCCAGTGTAGCCGCAGCGCCGAGAATGAATGTACGTTTGGTTTGCATGATGTGCCCATCCGTTGTTTGGATTTTAATCACACGGATAGGCACTGGGATCAAGCCAGTCGGATTCACGCCTGCGTGAAACCGCGCATTATGAAACGGTGATCGTTCCGCGCATACCGGCGTGTGGGCGACACCGGTAATTGAACGATCCCGCAGTGTTGAAAGTTACGCTCGCAGAGTCCCCATTGCCTAGAAGTCCGGTATCAAACGCATTGCCGCTGTCATCCCAAGCGCTGTGGCGCGGGCGGTCTTCGTTGATCCAAGTCACTGTATCACCTGCAGAAATTGTAAGGTTCGCAGGGCTAAATGACATGTTCTTAATGGTGACGGTATGCATCGTTTGTGCACGGGCTGTTGTTGCTAAAACGGGCAACGCTGCGAGTGTCGCAGCGCTACGGCGAAGAAAATCGCGTCGAGTGATCATATACTAATCCTTCCAAAGTTAATGCCTCCAAGTATTGGAGAGCAGTTAAAGCCACGCAAGACCTGTTGAGAAAGTTTCAACAAACGCGGAACGTTCTAACGATGGTTGCAAACGCTTAGGCAAGCGCCACCATATGGACGACAATATCAGGCCGTGGGTAGCCATGAATTTGAAAAAGAGTGGGTAATCAAATTCATAGCGAGAGATTTTGCTGAAACCGAAGAAATAGATTTGCCCAGCAAGATGCGCGCCTTCGGCAGTAAACCGCGTCAGAGCATCCATGATTTCTGGCGGTTCATATGCCCGTAGTACCGGATGTAAACCAGTATCGGGACTGTGGAGATTTAATCCACTGGCATAACCATGTGCCCCATCCAAGAGTATTCTTAAATAGGGCACATGTTTGACCACAAGGTCAATTTTTAGAGTTAATCCATAGCTTTAAAGTTGAACTCGCCACCTTCTTTAATGCCCGAAGGCCAACGGGATGTGACCGTTTTGGTGCGCGTGTAGAACTTGAATGCGTCTGGGCCGTGCTGGTTCAGATCGCCGAAGGCTGACTTCTTCCAGCCACCAAATGTGTGATAGGCGAGCGGCACTGGGATTGGCACGTTCACACCGATCATGCCGACATTTACGCGGCTGGCAAAGTTGCGTGCTGCGTCACCGTCGCGTGTAAAGATCGCGGTGCCGTTACCCATTTCATGATCCATCGCGAGGCCAAGTGCCTCTTCGTATGATCCGGCACGTACACAGGACAGAACAGGTCCGAAGATCTCTTTTTGGTAGATTTCCATGTCAGGTGTCACGCGGTCAAACAGGTGCGGACCAACGAAGAAACCATCCTCGTAGCCCTGAAGATTAAAGTTACGACCATCAACAACAAGCTCAGCGCCAGCTTCAACGCCGCTCTCTACCATTCTAAGAATGTTCTCTTTTGCAGCGGCTGTTACGACAGGGCCATAGTCCACGTCGTCACCGGATGTGTAGGGACCGACGCGCAATTTATCGATGCGTGGGATCAGTTCTTCAATCAGCTTGTCGGCAGTTTCTTCACCAACTGGAACCGCAACCGAAATCGCCATGCAACGTTCACCTGCAGCGCCGTAACCCGCGCCAACAAGGGCGTCAGCGGCCAGGGCCATGTCTGCATCTGGCATGATGATCATGTGGTTCTTTGCGCCACCAAAGCACTGCACGCGCTTGCCGTTGGAGCAGCCACGACCATAAATATATTCCGCGATGGGGGTAGAGCCAACGAAGCCGACCGACTGGATCACTTCGTTATCAAGGATCGCGTCGACGCTTTCTTTGTCACCGTTCACGACCTGAATGATTCCTGCCGGAAGTCCCGCTTCTTCGAGGAGTTCAGCAAGCATCAATGGAACAGATGGGTCACGCTCGGACGGCTTCAAGATAAAGGCGTTGCCGCACGCGATTGCAGGGGCAAACATCCACATCGGGATCATGGCGGGGAAGTTAAACGGTGTAATTCCTGCAGTCACACCAAGGGCTTGGCGCATGGAGTAGATATCAATGCCAGGGCCAGCACCGTCGGTGTATTCACCCTTCAAAAGTTCAGGCGCGCCGATGCAATATTCGACAACTTCGAGGCCACGCTGAACGTCGCCCTTCGCGTCCGGCAGTGTTTTGCCGTGCTCACGGGACAGGGCCTCTGCCAGTTTGTCCATGTCGCGGTTCAGCAGGCCGACAAAGGCCATCATCACGCGCGCGCGGCGCTGTGGGTTTGTCGCGGCCCATGCAGGCTGTGCTTTGGCAGCGATTTCAACGGCTTGATCCAGCTCAGCGACTGAGGCGAGCGGCACTTTGGCCTGCACTTCGCCGGTGGCTGGGTTGAAGACGTCAGCGAAACGGCCGGACGTGCCTTTGACGTGCGCGCCGCCGATGTAGTGGGTAAGTTCTGTTGTCATGATCGCCTCCCAGCGTTGTATGAGTCACCCTTATCATAGTCTTGCATTTTCGCCCGTTAAAGCGTCAGTATGGCAAATTCATATTGCAAAAATGCAGGGCGACTATGGCAAGTTGGGACGATATGCGGGTGTTTCTGGCAGTTGCGCGGGCGGAAAGCCTAAGCCGCGCGGCACCGACGTTGCGAATGGATGCGGCCACTGTCGGGCGACGCATCGCGCGGCTTGAGTCCGGCCTTGGTGCTGCATTGTTCGTGAAATCGCCACAAGGGTACGCACTAACCGACCTTGGGCTGCGCATGCGGGATCATGCCACCGATGCTGAGGCGTCGCTGACCCAAGCTATCGAGGAAGCACGCGGGGATCAGGCGGGTTTAACGGGACAAATCCGTATTGGGGCGCCTGATGGGGCTGCGAACTATTTGTTGCCGCAGGTGTGCGCGGCCCTTGCCGCCGAAAACCCTGGACTGGAAATTCAAGTGCTTGCTTTGCCGCGTTTGGTGAACCTGTCCAAGCGTGAGGCTGATATGGCGATCACGGTGTCGCCTCCGCAAGCAGGGCGGCTGACGGTGCAAAAGGTGAGCGATTATCGCCTTCACTTGGCTGCACCTAAAAGTGAAACGATTGAGAAGATGGATGACCTCAAAAGGCATCGCATTGTCGGCTACATCCCCGACATGATTTTCGACAAAGAATTAGACTACCTCGGCGATCTCGGGGCAGACGGTGTTCAGGTGGCGTCCAATTCGGTTGCAGTGCAAGTTATGGCACTGCGCAGTGGGGCGGGGGTTGGCATTATGCATGACTTCGCGCTGCCATTCGCGCCAGAATTAAAGCGTGTTCTGGTTGACCAGCTGTCCCTAACGCGGTCCTTTTACCTCGTGCGGCACGTCAGTGACCGGTCTTCTGACCGCCTAAACCGCTTTGCTGTGGCCCTAAATCAGGGGTTGAAGGCCGAGATTTCGCGTCTGGAGCGTCTGGTTGCTTGACTCCAACACAGGCTGGACGCGACACTTGAGTGATTAACAATAGGAGATTGCCATGATCGTGTCCCAAATCCTCAACTCCAAAGACACTGGCGGCGTTATCACGCTGACCTCTGATGCATCTGTTTCTGATGCTGCCGGCATTATGTCGGACAAACGGATTGGTACAATTGTGGTCAGTGATGATGGTGGCGCGACGCCTGCGGGTATTTTGTCTGAGCGTGACATCGTACGTGAATTGGGTCGGCAGGGGCCGAGCTGCATGACACGACTTGTCAGCGATTTGATGACCAAAAAGCTGATTACCTGCAGCCCGTCTGATACGTCTGACAGCGTGCTCACCAAGATGACCGAAGGGCGCTTTCGCCACATGCCTGTGATGGATGGTGACACGATGGTTGGTCTGGTTTCCATCGGGGACGCGGTTAAAGCACGTCTTGCAGAACTGGCAGCTGAGCGTGATGCGCTGACTGGCATGGTTATGGGGCACTAGCACACTTGCATTCTTGCTCGTGATGGGGTGTTTTGCCCTTCAAACTAGATGAGGACTACCATGCGCATTGGGCTCTATCCGGGGACGTTTGATCCCGTCACATTGGGGCACGTCGATATTATTCGGCGTGCTTGTTCATTGGTCGACAAGCTGGTCATCGGCATCGCGATTAACCGCGATAAGGGGCCGTTGTTTAACCTTGAAGAGCGTGTCGCGATGATCGAGGCGGAATGCGCTGTGCTGTCCGGGGAAACCGGATGTGAGATTGTCGCACATCCGTTTGAGAACTTGCTGATTGATTGCGCCAAGGATGTTGGCGCTGGGATCATCATCCGTGGCCTGCGGGCTGTCGCTGATTTTGAGTATGAATATCAGATGGTTGGCATGAACCGCCAGTTGGACAATTCCATTGAGACAGTGTTCTTGATGGCCGAAGCCCAACATCAGGCGATTGCATCAAAGCTGGTGAAAGAGATTGCGCGACTGGGTGGAGATGTGAGCAAGTTCGTCACGCCCTCTGTGGAACGTGCCCTGAAAGAACGGTTGAAATAGCCGTCTAAGAAAAAAGGCCGCTCCGATTTGGGGCGGCCTTTTGTACGTGTCTCAAGTCAAATTTAGATGAGTTTACCCATCGCAACGGCTGTGTCGCCCATGCGGTTGGAGAAGCCCCATTCGTTGTCATACCATGTCAGGATGCGGCAAAGGTTGCCGTCCATAACTTTGGTCTGGTCTGTCGCGAAGATGGATGAATGTGGGTCGTGGTTGAAGTCCATGGACACCAGTTTACTATCTGTCACGCCCAATACCCCCTTGAGCGGGCCAGAAGAAGCGGCCGCGTGGATTAGTTCGTTGATTTCTTCGATCGTTGTATCGCGCTTGGTTTCAAATGTCAGATCGACGCAGGAAACGTTCGGCGTCGGAACGCGGATCGCAACTCCGTCAAGAATGCCGTCAAGTTCAGGAAGCACGAGGCCAACAGCCTTGGCAGCCCCTGTTGATGTTGGAATCATGGACATTGCCGCAGCACGGGCGCGGTAAAGGTCGCTGTGCATCGTGTCCAAGGTCGGCTGGTCACCTGTGTAGCTGTGCACCGTCGTCATGAAGCCGCGTTTGATGCCGATGTTGTCGTTCAGAACCTTGGCGACCGGCGCCAAACAGTTCGTTGTGCAAGAGGCGTTGGAGACAATAACATCGTCTGACGTTAGCGTGCCATCGTTCACACCGTAAACGATCGTTTTATCCGCATCTTTTCCAGGTGCAGAGATCAGTACGCGGGAAGACCCGTTTTCAATGTGTGCTTGGCAGGCCTCTTTAGACTTAAAGATGCCGGTACACTCCAGCACGATATCAACATCAGCCCAAGGCAGATCAGCTGGGTTACGCAGTGCAGTTACCTTAATCGGGCCGCGACCTACGTCGATTGTATCAGCGGTTGTTGTGACCGGATGGGGAAAGCGTCCGTGAACCGAGTCGTACTGCAGCAGGTGCGCGTTTGTTTCTACTGGCCCAAGGTCGTTAATCGCGATGACGTCGATATCCGTGCGGCCGGATTCGATAATTGCACGCAAAACATTGCGTCCGATGCGGCCGAAGCCATTGATTGCTACTTTTACGGTCATGGGAGCCTCCAGTCTTGGATCAGCGGGTTTAGCAACATTTGCTGCTACTGTTGGCGCTAACATCCCCAAAAAAACCCAAAGGTCAACCCGTCTGCCCCAGATCTAGCGCCAGATTGCCATCCAGCTCATCAAACTAATGATCTTTCGACCCAGAAACACCACGGCGTTCAGGTGTAAGACATAATGGTCGAAAACGAAAAACGCGGCGATAACCGCGAACAAGATAAAGGCGATGCGTGTTGTCATGGGGCAGGGATAGCAGGTCCCGCGTGAAGGGGGAAATCATAGATTTGCAGGCGGGTTATTCGACGTGAGCCATGGTATTTTCAATGGGTGATTGAATGCGTGCTGAAACAGAAAAACGGCGCCGGTTTAGGGCGCCGTTTGAGAGGGAGACAGAATATGATGCCATCTAGAATTGGATATTTATACCCAATTGCACCCCATGGCGTGCGTAATTGTCACCAAAAGACCCACCGTATCCGGCCCTTAGAGCGACCTCGCTAGATGCGTTCGACGAGAGTACGCTCTCGAAACCTAGGGCCACATCGATAAGATTATCACTTAATCCTTGCACAGGGTAAGAAACGCTGGGCAAACCTGCGAACCCACTGCCGACGACTATTTCACTGCCTGAGACCACAGTGTATTCAACGCTGCCAGTCAGAACGCCGTTGCCTGACGGAAGCTGGTACTCACCGAGCACGCCGATAGAGCCCAGAACAGTGTTGGAGGATTGGTCTGCGATTGTCATGTTGAAGGCACCTGCACCTGTTTCAGTGAATCCATCGACAGAGATGTCATAGAATTCAATCGACGCAGTCGGGCCCATTCTGAAGCCGCCGACGTCGCGCAAGTAGTCTGCTTGTAGCGCACCGAAGAGTTGTGAACCATTCGTGCTTCCTGTGGCTGTTGATCCTAAAACAGAACGCGTGGAATCATACGATAAATCTTGATACCCCAACAAAGCCTGCACTGAAACGCCGCTTTCCATCTGGGATCGCATGAAGGCTGTCAAGGTGAGGCCCGTCAAGTCAACCTCACCAAGCCCGCCATTGGCCTCGGCTGTTGCGTTCACCGCGCCTAAAGCGATACCGAACGACGTTCTTTCGTTCAGACGATTTTCGATACCCGCGGTGAATGCCAGAGCATCAACACCGTAGCCGATTGAGCTGGACGTCGCGTCATAGGTCGACTGCGAGCCGGACGTTGTGAACAGTCCGTATAGGTCACCACCCATCAACCAAGACTGAGCGCCGCTGTAACTTTTGGCGCGCTCATCGCCGCCAGCTATCGGCGCCATATTTGAAATTGCGGCAACCTGATCGCGGGCGGTTTCAAATCCGAGACTCGAAAAGGCGGGGGCAATGCTGAAGCCCACGCTGGCAAGAGCTGCTGCCTGTTCTGCCTCGTCCAGAGCCAGAATATCCTCTATCGTCGTTTTATAGAGCGCAGAGTTCCCAAGGTCCCAGTAAGGTAGGTTCGCAGCGGCATCCAAATAGCCAGCGGTCGAAAACAAATACTGGGTTTGCGCTTCTTCGACGATTTGTGCGAACTCGGGTGACATCCGAACGGTGAATTCATTCCCGTCTACGTCTGCAATCGTCAACGTATAGTTCAGGTTGGCATTGCGCAAATCCTCGATTGGATCGACAGCGAATAGCCCGTTGGCCTTTGCGGCGGCAACGATCTCGCTCGAAACCAGTCCGCCGTCGGCGTAGTCGGCGGTGATCACGGCTTCGTCGAGCCCCAGCGCACCGGCCAGTTCGGCTAATCTGACATTGAGCGCCGTCGCATCAAGCGCAAGCGTGCCATAAGTCCAGCCTCCCCCTGCAATGTTGTCCCACGCAATCAGAGAGGACTCATCGGTCGGATCATTGTTGTCGTCCCAAAACAATCCATCAGGCACCATAGTATCGTCGACTAGGGCCGTACCGAAGTTGGCTACATACTCTGGATTGCTCAATGCGCCAAAGGATAGGGTATCCACGGAGCTGGTCAGAGCAAGGCCTGCCCGATCATCTGAGAAGAACCCTATGTCTGCTTCATTCCCACCCGCACCAAAAAGGCCGTCTGGCAGTCTTGCACCAAGCCCGATCTGAGTTGCCGCAAGATTAAACAAAACGGCATTAGCAGGGTCCAGCCCACTCATTAGGTCGCCATTTGCGTCCCGCAGTTCAATCGTGAAACCTGTCATCCGCGCGCCGGTAAAGTTTGAAACCTTGCCGAAATTAAAATAATCGACCGTAGCAGAATCTGCATAATCGGTCGTCTGAAACGTCATGTCAAAAGGACTGCTGCCTGTCAGCCAGACTTTTACCCGCTTGCCAGATCCACTTTCTGAATCGCAATAAATATCAGGGTTGCTGGCCATAAGGCAGTTCGTCACGTCCCCACGCGACGCGACGGCGGCATTAGTAATGGAGAAATCTGTGGTGATGTCTTCAAAAGGATCGATGTAATCAAATTCGCCAGGCACTGTTCCGTCAACCCGGGTGCTGGTGAAGGTCACGGCCTTGATGCCCGGCTCCACGACACCTTCGTCCGGGTCCGAAAAGATCAGGCCGTCACCAGACGTGCCGATGAGAGGGTTTTCATTGAGAGTATCGGCCCAAGTCGCGCTACCGGCAATCTGCTCGTCACCGTAAGCTGCCGGTTATGCAAACCCCGGCATCAGCCAATCTGGGCTGAAGCAGACATTCTCGTATGACCGTGAAGAGGGTTAGTTCAAGCGGCCCATGTGCGCGGCGACATCTGCCATTCGCACAGAGAAACCCCATTCGTTGTCGTACCAGGCCAAGACGCGCACAGTGCGGCCGCCGATGACCTTTGTTTGGTCCGGTGCAAAGATTGAGCTTTCTGGCGTGTGGTTGAAGTCGATTGAGACCTTGGGCTCCGGATCATAAGCCATCACCATGCCCATGTGCCCCGCGCAGGCCTCTGCAACGACGGCGTTAACATCTTCAACTGTCACGTCCTTAGACGCTTCAAATGTCAGATCGACGGCCGAGACATTCGGTGTCGGAACGCGCAATGCGGTCCCGTCGAGTTTGCCTTCCATTTCAGGAAGCACAAGTGACAGGGCTTTGGCAGCGCCTGTGCTTGTTGGGATCATTGCCATTGCGGCAGCGCGGGCACGGTAAAGATCTGCGTGGCGGCGGTCCAGTGTGGGCTGGTCGCCTGTGTAGCTGTGGATCGTGGTCATGATGCCGCGCTCGATGCCGATCGCGTCGTTCAGGACTTTGGCAAGCGGGGCGAGGCAGTTGGTGGTGCAAGACCCGTTGGACACCATGCGGTGATCGGCTTCTAGTTCACGGTGGTTCACACCGTAGACGATTGTCTTGTCAACATTGCTCGCAGGGGCAGAGATGAGGACTTTGCCTGCGCCACGCTCAAGGTGAACGGAGGACTTCACGCCATCGTTAA